>Ga0070741_10000473_pt1 | contig 147024 bp, 89 predicted proteins | sample Coa_R1_4_FD_66440 | JGI IMG/M metagenome (GOLD analysis project Ga0070741, IMG submission 66440) | Surface soil microbial communities from Centralia Pennsylvania, which are recovering from an underground coalmine fire - Coalmine... | ecosystem: Environmental > Terrestrial > Soil > Unclassified... | reverse complement strand
GGCTGACCAGCAAGTATTGACAATAGTCGAGTCGGCTCACGGAATCGCTCATGAGCCGAGACTGTACCCGGTTTTCAATGATCAAGCGACTCTTAACGTCGCCTCTGCGTAAGTCCTAGATATGAAAATTACTTTGCTCGGAACCGGGACGCCCGCGCCGTCGCTTGAGCGGCAGAGTTCGGGTTACCTGATCGAAGTCGGCGCCGACCTGATCGTGATGGATCACGGCCCGGGCGCGCATCACCGGCTGATCGAGAGCGGTCACCGCGCCGTGGACGTGAGCCACGCCTTCATCAGCCACCTGCATTATGACCACTGCATGGATTACCCGCGGCTGGTGCTGCAGCGTTGGGACATGGGGGCGGACCGGATCCCCGACCTGAAGGTGTACGGGCCGGCGCCGCTTGGGCGGATGACCGAACTGCTCTTCGGCGAGGAGGGCGTCTATGGCCCGGACATCCGCGCGCGCATCGAACACGAGAGCAGCATCTTCGTGTTCCGGGAGCGCGGCGGGGAGCCGCCACGCCAGCGCCCCGCGCCGCACGTCAGGGAGGTGCATGCGGGCGACGTGGTCGAGGGCGACGGGTGGACAGTGACCGTGGCGAACGCCTCGCACGTGCAGCCGCAGCTTGAGTGTCTGGCCTTCCGCCTCGACAGCAAGGAAGGCTCGGTGTGCTATTCCGGCGACAGCGGCGGGGTGTGCAAAGAGGTGATCGAGCTGGCGCGCGGCTGCGACGTGGCCATCCTGATGAACCATTACCTGAGCGGGACGGAGCCGACCGCGAGCTACCGCCGGGCGTGCGGCAACCACCGGGACAACGCGGTGATCGCGCGTCGGGCGGGGGTGAAGACGCTGGTACTCACGCATGTTCTCTCCCGGATAGACCGGGTCGGCGTCCGCGAGCAGATCGTCCGCGAAGTCTCGCAGGAATTCGACGGCCGGGTCGTCTGGGGCGAGGACCTGATGCAGCTCACGCTCGCCGAACACGGTCTTGTGAAGATAGAACAAGTCAACTCATTGCTTACCCGCTGAGCCGCTCCTATACTTCGCGCCGTTGCACTGTCACTTGATCCATTTTCTGTATTCGGAAAGTTTCGGTGTTCGCCTCAATCGTCGTTAAGCAGCAGTGCAATTGCCGCGACTTAACCGAAAGCTGTAATCCCGGTAAAACCGATGAAAAAGCTGATGCTCATCGTCGCCCTGCTGGCTCACGGCTCCATTTCGGCCCAGACGTGGAGAGCCGACAACGGCAACGGAACGTTTACAAACCCGCTCTTCTATGATGAATTCTCAGACCCGGACCTGATCCGCGTGGGCGAGGATTACTACCTGACAGGCACGACGATGCACTCGATGCCGGGGTTGCCCGTGCTGCATTCCAAAGACCTGGTGAATTGGAAGCTCCTTGGCTATGCGTTCGACCGTTTGGACCTCGGGCCGGAATTCCGGCTGGAAGACGGGAAGGAAGCTTATGGCCAGGGCATCTGGGCGCCGTGCTTTCGTTATCACAACGGGACTTTTTACATCTTCTCCAACGTCAACCGGCACCGCACGCAACTGTTCCGCGCCAGTAACCCTGCCGGCCCCTGGACTCGCACGGAACTCAGGCGCTCCTTCCACGATCTCTCCGTCCTCTTCGATACGGACGGCAGGGTTTACGTCGTCTGGGGCTATCAGAACATCAATTTCGCCCGGCTCAATGACGAACTCACCGACATTATTCCCGGCACCGAGCGCGTGATCATGCCGAAAGAGGCGGGTATGGGCGAGGGGCTTCACTTCTACAGGATTGATGGGAAGTATTACATTACCAGCGCATGGTTCGCCGGACGCATGCGGATGCCCTGCGCCCGCGCCGACAAACCTGAAGGCCCATATGAAGTGAACCAGGCAATCAGCACGGATGAAGATTTCGGCCTCGCGGAGGGCTACCGCTTGCAGCGCGGCACGCCGCCGCCGTTCAACGCGATCCCGCCGAACTCCGCGGATCGAGGCCGAATGTCGCTGCATCAGGGCGGCATCGTGAACACGCCGAGCGGCGAGTGGTGGGGCTTTTCGATGATGGATTACAACTCCGTCGGGCGGCTCACGTGCCTCTCGCCCGTCACGTGGCAGGACGGCTGGCCCTGGTTCGGTCTGCCGGGCAATCTTAAGCGCACGCCACGCACCTGGGTCAAACCCGATACCGGCCACACGTCGCCCCCGGCAGCGCCGTATGAACGCAGCGACGATTTCTCCGGGCCGAAGCTGAAAAATGTCTGGCAGTGGAATTACCTGCCCGACGACACGAAATGGTCTCTGTCGGAGCGCCCCGGTTTCCTGCGCCTGCATTCGCTGCCGGCCTCGGATCTCTGGCGGGCGCGAAACACGTTGACGCAGCGCGCCGTCGGCCCCGTCTCCTTTCCCACCGCAGAACTGGACACGCGCGGAATGAAGGTGGGCGACGTTGCCGGACTGGCGCTCTTCAACTTCCCGTATGCGTGGATCGGCATCAGCCGGCAGTCCGACGGGGCGATGGTTGAACAGTTCGACCAGACGACCGGCAGGACGTCGCGCGTCCCCCTCAAAGGAGCGCGGGTGTGGCTGCGCGCGCATTGCGATTTCCTGACGGAGAAGGCGCGGTTCAGCTACAGCACGGACGGGAAGAAATTCGAGCCGCTGGGCGACGAGTTCACCATGGTTTTCCAGCTCAAAACCTTCCAGGGCGTCCGCTACTCACTCTTCCACTACCACACCGGCGCCGGAGCAGGCGGCTATGCGGATTTCGACAGGCTGACGGTAGACGAACCGCATCCGCATGGCCTGATGAGGCCGATCCCCTTCGGCAAAAAGATCACGCTCTCGGTCTCCGGCGACGGCCCGGTACTCGTGGTGAAAGACGGCGGACTATCCGCCGTGCCTGCCGGAGACCCGCTGGCCGGCGGGGCGGCGGCGCAATTCAAAGTGGTGGATCGGGGGCTCGGCCGTGTCGCGCTGCAATGGGGCGAGGCATTCGTTTCGGTGGCAGCGTCGGGAGGCAACGGGCGGGTGACGTTAAGATCAGGGCGACCGACCGACGCTGAAACCTTTCAATGGACCGAAACACCGTATGGTGACCTGATCCTGCTTTCGCTCGTCACTCACCGCCACCTGCGGATTGATCCCGGCAGCGGCGCTCTCACCGCCGATCATCCTGGCCCACAGCCGGACCGAAAAGATGGCTCGTGCCTGAGATGGAAGGAGAGCAGCAATTACTGATTCTGCCCGCGGGGCAGCGGCTCAGTCCTGACCCAATACATTTATGAAGCAATGGCTGCGATTTACTTTCTGCTTTGCAGCGCTGGTCTCAATCCTGCCCGGCGCTGACTCGACGGCCTTACGGCTCCAGCATGCTCCGCCCGACGCTGTGGTGCAAGCGGCGGCGCGCGCTGCTCAGCAACGGCGACCGAATATTGTTCTGATCTTCCCCGACAACCCTGGCTGGGGCGAAGTGGGCGTCTTCGGCAGCGTGCGCGGCGTGCGGACGCCGCGCCTTGACCGGCTCGCCGCCCAGGGGATTCGGCTCAATAACTACGGCCAGGCGTAAGAAGTAATGGCGGCAGGAGCGCTCAACGCCGCCATCTAACAAGGCGTTGCAGCGGAGGCCACGAAGCAGGTTTCTTATGGTTCTCTGAGTGCCGTTCGTGGCCCCGCTGAACGCGGGCGTCAGGCGGCCTGCTGGCGGCGCACGACATGGAGGAGATTATGGACACACAAAAGTTGATAGCTTCTTTAGAGGCTGCACCCGGTATTATCATTGGGCTCGTCCGCGAGGTGCCGCCCCAGAACCTTAAGCGCCGCCCTGCGCCGAACAAGTGGTCCGCTCACGAGCATGCCTGCCACATATCTGGCGGCGACGCGGCGTTCCTCTCACGCCTGGAGTTGATGCTCTCTGACCCGCACCCCCAAATAAAGTCTATGAAACCATCACCGGACGAGGAGGCCGGCTCACTACTGAGCGTTGATCTGGACGAAGCGCTGAGCCGGTACGTGCGCGAGCGGGCACTGGTCGTTAAGCGGTTGAAGGAGCTATCCGCAGAGGATTGGCAGCGGACCGCCGAACACGAGGCGTTCAGCCACTACTCGGTGTATATAATGTTCAGGCACCTGCTGATGCATGAGATGCTTCACGCCTACAGGATAGATGAGCTGATGCTGAAAAAGGATTGGGAGTAAATAACTGGCTGGACAGTCGCCGCCTGGCAACTCGTTCGAGCGGACCAATCCTCGCTCCCTCGCTGCACTCGGTCTCTGCGGTTGGCCGCTCAACGCGGGCGTCAGATATCTGCAGCTCTCAACAAATAAAATTCCGCAATCGTTGAAACCAATAAACCAACAATCTTTGTCAGGATTGATCTGAACTTATGCCGCGTAGCATGTTCCGATCAAATATGAAGTCCTTTATTTGAACTGCCAGGAAGGAATCTACACCCCATGAACCGCCGCCACTTCATCAAAACCGCCGCCCTGAGCGCCGCCTCCTTCACCACTTCACCCTTCCCGCGCACCGATGACGCCGAGTTGCAACCCATCTGGGCGCAGATCGAAAAGCGCCGCGACGAAAGCCTGCGGCGGTTGCAGGAATGGATTCGCCAGCCCGCGATTGCCGCCGAAAATCGCGGCATGCACGAAGGCTGCGAGTTGATGATGCAACTGCTCCGCGAAACCGGGTTCACCCAGGTCACCAAAATCCCGACCGACGGGCATCCCGGCGTATTCGCGCTGCACGACGCGGGCGCGCCGCGTACGCTGGGCATTTATTTCATGTACGACGTGAAGCAGGTTGATCCCGCCGAGTGGTCGTCGCCGCCGTTTGACGCGGCGTTGATGGACAAGCCGGGCCTGGGCAAGGTACTCGTAGGGCGCGGCGCAACCAATCAGAAAGGCCCGCAGGCGACCTTGCTGGCCGCGCTGCACGCCATACGCGGCGCGGGCAAACGGCTGCCGGTCAATCTGGTCTTCGTGGCCGAAGGCGAAGAGGAGATCGGTTCGCCGCATTTCCCCCAGGTCATCGCGCGCGCCGAAGTCAACGCCGCCCTGCGCCGTTGCAGCGGCGTCTTCATGCCCTTCCCCTCGCAAGACCCCGGCGGCGAAGTCACGATCAATCTGGGCGCGAAGGGCGTGATCGAACTCGAACTCGTGGCGAGCGGCGAACGCTGGGGGCGCGGGCCACGGCGCGACACGCATTCGAGCAACAAGGCGCGGCTGGATAGTCCGGCCTGGCATCTGGTGCAGGCGCTCAATACGCTGGTCGCCGCCGACGGCAATACGCCCGCGATTGCACATTACACCGACAAGGTGCGCCCGCTTACCGACGCCGAGAAAAAGATGATCGCCACGGCGGCGAGCCGCCTGAATGAAGCCGCGACGAAAAAATCGCTTGGCGTAGAGCGTTGGATGCGCGACGCGAGTTTCCGCGAATCGCTGGAGATGCTGGTGTCACAGCCTACGATCAACATCGAAGGACTGGTGGGCGGCTACACCGGGCCGGGCGGCAAGACCATCCTGCCGCACCGGGCCGTCGCCAAACTCGACCTGCGGCTGGTGCCGGATATGACCGCCGCTGAGGCGTTGGCCGCGCTCAAGGCGCATTTGGCGCAACGCGGGTTTGGCGATCTTGAAGTGAATATGACGGGCGGCTATGACCCTACGAGTACGGCAGCGGATTCTGCTTTGGTGCGCGCGCAGGTGGCGGTGTACAAGCGTGCGGGGATTGAGCCGATCATCATGCCGCGGCTGGCGGGTTCGTGGCCGGGCTATGTGTTCACGGGCGCGCCGCTGCGCTTGCCGGCGGGACATTTCGGACTTGGACACGGTGGCGGAGCGCATGCGCCGGATGAGTACTACGTGATCGAATCGGCCAATCCGAAGGTGGCGGGGATGGTGGGGGCAACGCGGTCGTATGTGGAGTATCTTTACGAACTGGGCCGACAGGCTTAATGGCGTAGCGTTGCCATTTGCGAGCCGGCCCACGTACGTGAAGTGGCTCCCGGATGCACAGGCAAAGCATCGATTACGGATCTAACGGGTCGACATAGATGCGTGTTACGACGACTTGCCCAGCATGACCGTCGGCTTGATATCAGTGAAGGTGGCGACATCGGCCCGGACTTCAGCCATGCGTGGATTATCGAGAGCAGCCTTCAGGGCCTCCGGTGACGCGAACTGGAAATGAGCAATCATCGCATAGGGTGCGGCGGAGGCGCCCATCGGTACCCCCTCGATGAGAATGACGCCGTCGGCCTTCATGACCTTCATCGCCAGAGGGATGTGGGTGTCACGATAGTAGCGCATATCGAATCGCGCGCCATCGTGGTTCGGATAGATCACGTTCAGACTCATCGTCTGTTTCGCTGCCGCCTTCACTATCCTGGATGACATGACCGTCATCGCACCGACACCTGTCGCCGCCCCGAGAACGAAACTGCGTCTATTCGGCATTGATTTCCTCCCTTGTCTGATGAGCTGCAATCAATCACGCTGTCCTTCCTGACGCACAGCAAGACACAAGCGACCGGTAGCCGACCGTCCTGAGGCGAACGACAGCGATGTGTTTACGGAGGGGGCCAATATACGCCCATCAGAGGCTTAGTCAAGGACAGCCGTACAAGTCAGCGGCAGATGCGATCGTGACCAGTTGGGCCTGGTCAAAGCAGCGAAGTGGAAAGAAGTGCGGCTTTACTCCCCAGGACCTTGACCCTTTGACCCTTTGTATTGGAAAGGCTTCCTTGCAGCACTCAAGCGAGTTGAATCTCGATGGCCGCGACGGCTTGCCTGGGAATGTCTACGGCGAGGGTCTCACCGCTGATTTTGACCGGCAAGGAAGCGGGCCTGACTTCGTTGGTATTTTGGAAGGTATTGCGGGCGCGCATGTCGCTGTGGGTGAGTACGGTGCCGCGCCCCTCGCTGGCCCGCGCACCGCCCGCCAGGCGGATGCGAGCAATAATGGGCGAATCCACGGACGCATTGGTGAGCGTGACCGTCAGGCGTTTCTCGCGGAGCGAGGCGGAACCCGTCAGTCCCGCTATTTTCGCTGTGCTGTCTTGCACCGGGACGGTCAATTGATCTGCTCGAATCTGCATTGGCACTGAGCGCGCGCCCAGATGTGGGCGATACATCTCGAACACGTAATAAGGCGGGGTGCGCGTGTACTTGTCTTCAAGCGCCAGGAAGAGCGAATGAATGCAGTTGACCGTCTGCGCGACGTTGGCCATCTCGATCTTGTCGGCGTGCCGGTTGAAGATGTCGAAAGTGATGGCCGTGTGCAACGCGTCACGCAGCGTGACGGGCTGGCTCAGGATGTAACCGGGCGTAATCTCTTCGCCCGGCTGATACCAGACGCCCCATTCGTCAATCACGAGCCTGGTGCGGTGCTGCGGGTCGTACTTGCCCATCACTTTCCAGTGTTCCTCGATGATTGCCTCGGTGCGCAATCCTTCGAGCAGCACGGCGTACCAATCGGGCGCTTTGAAATCCGCCACCCTCATTTTGTTGTTACGGAAGTCGGTGTAGAAGTGCAGCGAGAAGCCATTTACCTGGCTGCGGTGCCCGCCCTGCATCGCCGCGAAGAATCCGTCCGTCCAGCCCAGGTCCATATCGCGTGAATGCCCGCGCGGGCCGGTCGCGACCAGGAACGGCGTCACATAAACGGGGAACTGCGTGACGAACTTGCGATACTCGACGGCGTATTCGCCCGGCTTCATATCGCCCCCGCAGCCCCACGATTCATTGCCGACGCCCCAATATTTCACGCGGAACGGCTCCTTGTCGCCGTTGGCCGCGCGCTCGTCGGCCAGGCTTTCCGTACCCGCCGGGGCATTGCAATAAGAGACCCAGTCGTGAAACTCCCTGGGCGTGCCCGAACCGACGTTGGCCGCCAGGTAAGGTTCGGCACCGATGAGGCGGCAGAGTCGCATGAACTCGTGAATGCCGAACTGATTGGTCTCGGTCGCGTGCAGCCCCTGGGGCATGCGACTCTCCCAAAAGTTATAAGTCCGCGGGCGCCTGGCGGCGGGGCCGATGCCGTCGCGCCAGTGATAGCCGTCGGCGAAGCAGCCGCCGGGCCAGCGTAAATTCGGCGCGCCGATGCGCTTCATGTCGTCAATGAATTGCCTGCGCATTCCGTCCACGTTCGGGATCCTGGAATTGCGCCCCACCCAGATGCCGTCATAGATCACCCCGCCGAGATGCTCGATGAAATGCCCGTAGATGTGAGGGTTGATGACCGCGCCCGCCCTGTCCGGCGCTAATTCGATTTCGGCGTCTGCGGCCGGCGTGCGCCGTGAGGCCGCCCACGCGCCGAGTCCGGTGCCGAGTCCCGTGTAAGCTGCTGACTTGAGGAAAGTGCGTCTTTGCATAATCGGTGATTTGATGATGATTGAGTCTGATGGAGCGAATGATCGTTCACTTATTCGCAGGGCTTATTTCCTCGCCCCAATTCGTTCGGCGTGGCCCCGTCCATTGATCCACATTCGCGCGTTTGGCCCACGCCTCCCACGCGCCCGCAAGTTTTTTGACGAGGTCTGGATGTTTTGCTGCCAGGTCGTTGCGCTCAACTCGGTCGGCTGTGATGTCATATAGCTCCCAGCCATCCAGATACTTTGAGACGAGCTTCCACTTGCCTGAGCGAATCGCGCGATTGCCTTCGTGTTCCCAGCAGATGGGTTGTGTTCGTTTGAGCGGGCGCCCGGCAAAGGCGGGACGCAGACTGACGCCTTCCAGCGGCTGAATGCTCTTGCCCTTGAACTCGCGCGGATACCTGGCTCCGGTCACGTCAACGACCGTCGCCATCAGGTCTGCCACGTGTCCGGGTTGAGGTTCGAGTTGGTTGTGACGAGCGCGCGGGATGCCTTGCGGCCAGTGCGCGATCAGTGGAGTAGAAATGCCGCCTTCGTGCGTGAAGTGCTTGAACCGCCGGAAGGGCGTGTTGTTGAGCGCCGCCCAATTCATGCCCAGATAGAGGTTTGAATTCGGCCCGCCGGGAGGATCACCGTTGAAGCGCCCCGCCGGGCCTGATTCGGCGTTGCCGCCATTGTCCGAAAGAAAGAGAATCAACGTATTGTCCAATGCGCCACGCGCCTGCAATCCTTTCACCAGGGTGCCAACGCTGGTGTCAATCGCTTCGATCATCGCCGCATACACGGCCATCAGATGATCGAAGCGTTCCTGCTCTTCGTGCGAGAGCGAATCCCAGGCTGGTGATTCCGCTGCGCGCGGGCTGAGCGGCCACCTGGCGTCAATCAATCCCATTTTGATCTGCCGGCGGTAACGCTCTTCGCGCAGCTTGTCCCAGCCGGCTTTGTATTTGCCGCGATATTTGGCGATCAGTTCCCGCGGCGCCATCAAGGGGAAATGCGGCGCGTTGTGTGGCAGGTAAAGAAAGAACGGCTTCCCGGCTTTCCGCGCCTCGTCCACAAACTTCAACCCAAAATCCGCCCACAGAAAAGTCGCATACCAGTTCTGCCCCAGCAGCGCTGAGTCGTGCGGGAGGGGCTGGCCGTCAAGGTAAAGCGGCTCCTGCGCGCGCCGGGTCAATTCATCATTACCACCCTGAAAATTCTGATGGGGAAAGAAGATGCCCCCGGCGCGCAAATTCAGCACCCGTTCAAAGCCACGCTGCCAGGGCGGCGTGCCGTTCTGCTGACCGAGATGCCACTTGCCGGCCATCGCAGTGAAATAGCCGGACGCGCCGAGTACTTCGGCCATCGTGACGCAATGTTCGTTGAGCTTACCCGTAGTGCCTGACGAACCTTCACGGACAACGTTGTCGAGATGCCCCATCCCGGCCTGATGCGGATAGAGTCCGGTCAGCAAACTGGCGCGCGTGGGCGAGCAACGGGGCGTGTTGTAAAACTGTGTGAAGCGCACTCCCCTTGCTGCCAGTGCATCGAGATTGGGCGTCGGAATCTCGCCGCCATAACACCCGATGTCCGACCAGCCCATGTCATCTACGAGAATGACGACGACATTGGGGCGGGCGTTCCTCTGCGCGACAAGAGTTGACGCGCAGAGGGCGCTCAGCGCCAGGGCGATGAACGCCTGTTTGAGTAGATTGATTATGCTTTCGTGGTTCATTTCATGGTTCCACTCCAGCTCTTTTGGTAGACGATCCGCGTCGTCGAGGGCGGCCCGCCCGACACACCGCTCCGCGTTGTTTCAACCGCCAGCGTCGTGGGCGAAGTGAGTGCGAGGGTTTGTTTCACTTCGACCTTCAGCGGCTGACCAGTCGCCGGGTTGTCAAAGCTGTGCGTTGTGGTGATGACCAGCTTGTCGCTTTCCCACGCGGTCTTCGACGTTTGCGCCTGAATGCCGCGCCCCATCATGACGGAGTTTTTCGTTTCCGACCCGTCGAGCGCGTAGACGAATTTCAGCGGCGGCTGCCTGTCGCCGCGCGCGAAGAATTCATACGTGACCGTCAGCCGCTCCGCCGTCTGGGCGATGGTGATGTTCGACCCCCAGCCGCTGCCCATATTGCCGGCGCGTGCGCTGCCGGCGGCTCGCGGCGTGTCCGGCTCAACCGCCCAGCGGCCGGAGAAGTCCGGCCCCGTCCGGGCCATCGCATTGACGGCTGACAGGACGAGGAGCGCACCATTCAAAAAATTTGTCAGGCGTTTCATCAATGTTGACTCCTTCAACAATACTCAGCTCTCGAATGGAGAATGGTCGCCATCCTGGCACGGCGGCCGGAAAGTAACAATGCCTCAGTCGCCGTGTCGCTAATCCGGTTCAAGCAGCCTTACGTTCATCCAAGACACCGCTGTTCCGGCGCGTATTCTTTACAGAACCCGGCCCGGATAACGTCGCATCGCCCGTAAGGGCGCCGGAGTCATTGATCGCACCGGCAGGGGAGGACAACTATGAAAAGAACCGCGAAAAGGTCGCTTCTGTCAGGGTTGGTCTGGACAGTTTTAGCGATTGCAGTTCCGGCCCAGGTCGCCACGACCGGACAACTGGTCGGCACCGTGCAGGATCAATCGGGCGCAACCGTCCCCGGCGTCGGGTTGCGGCTGCAGAATGAAGACACGAAAGCCGTGCTGACCGCCACGGCCGGCGCCGAAGGGGGCTTCGTCTTTCCGACTTTGTCGCCGGGCAGCTACACCCTGACCGTCAGCAAACAGGGGTTCGAGACGACGGTTTACCGCAGGCTCATCATCTACGCGGCGCGCACGACCGATCAGACTGTGGTTTTGAATATCGGCACCGTCACGCAGACCGTCGAAGTGCAGGGCGAAGGGCAGGTCCTCCAGACGACAACCAACACCATCGCCAGCACGGTGGATCAGAAATACCTGCAGGACCTGCCGCTGCCGGGGCGCAACGCATTGCCCTTCGTGTTGCTCTCGGCGGGAGCGCAGCAGGGCGTCACCTCGCGCGACAGCACGATTAACGGGTTGCCGGGCGCTTCGCTCAACATCACGCTCAACGGCGTCGCCAACAACGCGCAGCGCTTCAAGAGCGGCGGCACCAGCTTCTTCGCGTTTGTTGCGCCCCGTCTGGAGAGCGTGCAGGAAGTTACCATTGCCACATCAAACCTCGGCGCGAATAGTACCGGACAGGGCGCGGTTCAGATTCAATTCGTCACCAGATCGGGCACGAACGCCTGGCACGGCGAGGTCTTCTGGCAGCACCAGAACTCGGCGCTCAACGCCAACAACTGGTTCAATAACGCGCGCGGCATCAAGCGACCCGTGTTCATACAGAACGACCAGGGCGGGGCGCTCGGCGGGCCAGTCATCAAAAACAAACTCTTCTTCTTTGTCAGTTATGCGCACGTGAAGACGCCGCAATCGTCAGACTACGAAGCCCGCGTCCTCGCGCCGGCCGCGCAAACGGGCGTCTTCACCTACGTCGGCAGCGACGGCACGACGCGGAGCGTGAACCTGCTTCAGATCGCCGGGGCGAGCGGCTTACCGAGTACCGTCAACCCGATCATCGCCGCGCAGCTGCAGAAGATTCAATCGTCCACTTCGGCAGGTGCCGTCTCCACCTTCGATCTGTTCCGCAACCGATTACGCTGGGTCGCGCCGTCGCCCACCACCAACCAGTTTATGACGGCGCGATTTGACTATCAGCCCTCGGAAAAGCTGCGCCTGAGCGTCTCCGACACCTATAACCGGAATGTGAACGACCGGGGATTTCGCGGGACGGTCCTGCCCGGCGTCTTCACCGAGGAGCAGTCGGTCGGGCAAATCTCCAACCCCTACATTGCCGGCGCCAGCGCCAACTGGACGCTCAGCCCGAACAAGGTCAACGAGTTCAATTTCGGCATTCAGAGCAATCAGGAGACTTTCAGCATCGGCTACGACCGCAGCCTCTTCAAGCCACGGCTGCTGAACTTTCCGCTGTCGCTGGCGAGCGGGCTGGAGGCGCAGAACAGCATCGGCAGCGGCATTACCTTCCAGCCGCGCAACAACCCCGTCTACAATCTGGCGGACAATTTCTTTTACCAGCGTGGCAACCATCCTCGACGGCGTGATCGGCGGCTGGACGGTCGGCGCGATCTTCCGCATGCAGTCGGGTCTGCCCTTCAAGCTGAGCAGCGGTCGCCTGACAGTCAACCAGTCGGATGCGGGCGTGGTTTTGAATGGGGTGACGACTTCTGACCTGCAAAAGCTGGTCGGCGTCTTCAAAGGCTCCGGCCCGGATGTCTTCTTCCTCGACCCGAAGCTCACAGGCAGTGACGGGCGCGCGAGCAGCAGTTTCCTCACCTCGCCCGCAACGCCGGGCCAGTTCGGGGCCTTCGTCTATTTGCACGGGCCGCGGTTTGTGACGACGGACCTGTCGCTCGCGAAGGTGGTGCCGCTCATCAGGGAACGCGTGCGGATGGAGATCAGGGCCGAGATGGTCAACGCCTTCAACCACCCGATCTTTGAAGTGCCGACGGGCGGAACATTTGGTGTCACGCCCGTCAGTATTACGGCAACGAACTTTGGCCGCACGACGACCACCACGTCAGTCCCACGCCAGGTGCAGTTCAGGATTCGATTCACGTTTTAAGAGGGGGAGCGAAGCGTAAACATTTCGCGAAACGGCAGAGGACGCCGCTGGTGCGGATTTGAATGGCTGGTCCCGGCGCGCGCTCGCCTCCACCGAAGAGTTGGATTACAGTGAAGCGCTCAGGTTGGTACGGGCCGCGCTTTGCAAACTGCAGATGGAACACGGCCCAAAAATAAATGGGAGCCTGAAATCTGCGAGGACGCGACGGAAGCGCAAAAGATGCGCTTACAAAGGTTGATTGGGCATACAGGGGAAGTGGGGCCGCGACCACTCTCGCAGTCCTCTTCGCCTGCCGCCCGGCGACGACCTGGCCGGGGCTGGTGATCGTGCTGGCGGGCGTGCCGGTCTATTACCCGCTCTTGTTACGCGGGGCCGGGAAGGCCCCGAAAGGAGTCACGACGTGAGACGCATTGCGACCGCGGCCTTCATTCTGCTGATCGCCGCGCAAGTGATCGCGCCCGCCGGTCCGGGCGCGCGGGGAGAAGGGAAGGAGAAAGTTCAGTTCAAGGCGCGCGAATTCGAGCCGGGCGCCGTCAGGCTGCTCGACGGCCCGTTCCGCGAGGCGATGCTGCGCGATCAGAAATACCTGCTCAGCCTGGACAACGACCGGCTGCTGCACAATTTCCGCGTCAACGCCGGGCTGCCCTCGTCGGCCAGGCCGCTCGGCGGGTGGGAGGCGCCCGATGTCGAGTTGCGCGGCCACAGCGTCGGCCACTTTCTGACTGCACTGGCGCTGATGTACGCGGGCACGGGCGACGAGCGGTTCAAGGCGAAAGGTGACGCGCTGGTCGCCGAACTGGCCAGAGTGCAGCAGGCGCTGCCCTCGCGCGGGGCGAATCCCGGATACCTCTCCGCCTTCCCGGAAGAGTTTTTTGACCGCGTGGACAAGCGGCAGCGCGTCTGGGCCCCTTACTACACGCTGCATAAGATCATGGCCGGTCTGCTCGACATGCGTCAGCTCGCGGGCAACCGGCAGGCGCTCGACGTACTCCTGAAGCTGGCCGACTGGGTCAGGTTCCGCGTGGACCGGCTGAGCGACGACGAGCAGCAGGCCGTGCTGCAGACCGAATTCGGCGGGATGAATGACGTACTCGCGAGCCTCTACGCTGTCACCGGCAACCCGGAGTACCTGCGCATCGCGCGCAAGTTCGATCACCGCCGCGTCTTCGACCCGCTCGCGCGCGGCGAAGACCCACTGAGCGGGCTGCACGCCAACACGCAAATCCCGAAGGCCATCGGCGCGGCGCGCGAATACGAAGTGACCGGCGAGCAGCGCTACCACGACATCGCCAGCTTCTTCTGGGAGCGCGTGGCCGGGCATCGTTCCTACGTCATCGGCGGCAACAGCGACAACGAGAGCTTCTTCCCGCCCGAACAGTTCTCGAAGCATCTGGGGGCGTCCAGCACGGAGACGTGCAACACCTACAACATGCTCAAACTGTCGCGCCACCTCTTCGCCTGGGAGCCGTCGGCGCGGACGATGGACTTCTACGAACGCGGCCTCTACAACCACATCCTCGCCTCGCAGGACCCGCCGACCGGGATGATGACCTATTACGTGCCGCTGCGGCCGGGCGCGTTCCGGACTTACTCCACGCCCGACGCTTCGTTCTGGTGCTGCGTCGGCACGGGGATGGAGAACCATGCGAAGTACGGCGACACGATCTACTTCCGCGCCGATCAGGCCCTCTACGTCAACCTCTTCATCGCCTCGGAGCTGAACTGGAAGGAGAAGGGCCTCACCGTCCGCCAGGAGACCCGGTTCCCCGAAGAGGACACGACGAGACTGACGGTCAAAACGGCCAAGCCACTTAAACTGGCCTTCAGGATTCGCTACCCGTCGTGGGCGCAATCGGGGATGACGCTCGCGGTCAACGGCAGGAAAGAGACCGTGACGGCCGGCCCCGGCTCTTACGTCACGGTCGAGCGCGAATGGAAGAACGGTGACACCATCGAAGTGAAACTGCCGATGAGTCTGCGGCTCGAAGCGATGCCGGACGACCCGCGGATGGTGGCGTTGTTGTATGGCCCGATAGTGCTTGGCGGCGATCTGGGCAAAGAGGATCTGACCGACGAGCGGCGCTACGGCCCCAGCGCGCCGCAGATGGGCCGCGTCAAGCCGATCCAGGTTCCAGTCTTCATCGGCGAGGTCAGGGACGTGCTGGCGAAGGTGAAGCCGGTGGCGGGCTCGCCGCTCCACTTCCGCACCGAGGGGCTGGCCCGGCCGCAGGAAGTCTCGCTCGCGCCTTTCTATTCGCTCCACGTCCGCCGGTACAACGTCTACTGGAAAGTCTGGCAGCCGGCCGAGTGGGAGAAGCTCAAAGGAGAGCTGGCCGCCGCCGAGGCGCGCCGGAAGGTGATCGAGCGCCACACCGTTGACGCCGTCAACCTGAATGACAGGCAGAGCGAGCAGGCCCACAACCTGAAGGGTGAAGGGCTCGTGGACGGCGAATTCGACGGCAAACGCTGGCGCGCCGCGCGCGGCTGGTTCAGCTATGAATTGAAAGTCGTGCCGGACAAGCCGGTGACGCTCGTGTGTACTTACCGCGGCAGCGAAGGCCGCCTGCGTTCATTCGACGTGATCGTGGAAGGCGAGAAGGTCGCCACGCAGACGCTCGAAATCCACCCGGGCGAATTGTTCGATTTCGAATACCCGCTGCCCGAAGCGTTGACGCGCGGCAGGCAGCGCATCACGGTCAAATTCCAGGCGCGCCCCGATTCGATAGCGGGCAGCCTGTTCGACGTGCGCGTGGCGCAGCTCGATGGAGGAGAAAAGTAGCGGCGCGGTTGAGAGCGTAATCAGCCCTCGAATGTAATGCTGCGTGATGAAGGATTTACCGCAGAGGCGCAGAGAGAGCAGAGACGGCGCAGAGGTGGAAGAGTCTGCCAATGCCTTCTCTGCGCTACCTCCGCGTTCTCTGCGCCTCTGCGGTGAATCAGGCTCACGCAGCTCGAAGCATCACTTTTTATCCACTCCCTCCTGAGGGAACCATGAAACGACTGATCCCCTGGCTGGCAATTGTCCTCGCGGGATTCCCGCTCCAGGCGAATCCGCAGCAGCGCCTTGATGACGTGCTGCGCGACGGCTTTCATTACCGCAACCTCGGCCCGTTCCGCGCGGGCGGGTGGGTCTCGGAGATCGTCGTGCCCGACGCACCGGCGAAGGCGCACCTATACACCTTCTACGTCGCCGCCCGGCACGGCGGCGTGTGGAAGACGACCAACAACGGCACGACCTTCGAGCCGGTCCTCGACAGTCAGGGCGTCTTTTCGGTCGGCTCGATTGCCGTCGCGCCCTCGAACGCAGATCACGTCTGGGTGGGCGCGGGCGACGCTTCGTGCGCGCGCAGCGCCTGGCGCGGCGACGGCGTCTACAAGTCCACCGACGCCGGAAAGACCTGGCAGCACGTCGGCCTGGAAGAGAGCCACCACATCGCGCGGATCGTCATTCACCCGGCCGACCCCGACGTCGTTTACGTCGCCGCGATGGGCCACCTCTTCTCGGGCAATGAGGAGCGCGGGGTTTTCAAGACGACCGACGGCGGCAGGAGCTGGAAGAAGATTCTCTACGTCAATGACAGAACGGGCGCGGTTGATCTGGTCATCAACCGCAGCGAGCCGAACACGCTTTACGCGGCGATGTACGAATGCCTGCGCGACCCGTGGCGCATTCAGGACGGCGGGCCGGGCAGCGGCGTGTACAAGACGACCGACGGCGGCGCGAACTGGAAGAGGCTGGACAGTGGCTTGCCCGCGGGCACAATCGGCCGCATCGGGCTCGATATCTATCAGAAGAAGCCGGACACGCTCTACGCCGTGGTTGACAACCGCAACAGCCGCGCGGGCGCCGCAGAGGGCCGGGCCGCCCTGATCGGCGGCGAAGTCTACCGCACGGATGACGGCGGCGGCGCGTGGCGCAAAATGAGCGCGGAGAAGGACGACGTGAGCCGCAAATCCGGCTACGCCTTCAATCAGATTCGGATTGATCCCGGCAACCCCGACCACGCTTTCATCACGGGCTCAAACCTGATCGAGACGAGTGACGGCGGCCGGACCTGGGCCGGTCTCGCGGCGGGGCCGCCGCCCCAGCAGCCTCAACAGCCCCAGCCGTTTCAACCGCAGGGCAATCGCGCGTTCCGCCGCGCGTTCGGCGATTTCCGCACGCTCTGGATTGACCCGCAGAATCCCGAACGCATGATGGCCGGCTCTGACGGCGGCGTGTTCGTCTCTTACGACGGCGGCCGGACGTGCGACCACCTGAACAACCTGCCGCTCGGCGAGGTCTACGCGCTCGCGGTGGATATGGAAGAGCCATACAACATCTACGCGGGGTTGCAGGACCACGAGTCGTGGAAGGGCCCGAGCAACGGCTGGTCGGGCAGCAGCGGCCTGGAAGACTGGACGACCGTGGGCATGGGCGACGGGATGTACAACCAGGTTGACCCGACCGACAGCCGCTGGGTCTTCAACACGCAGGAATTCGGGCGTCACGCGCGGCTGGATCAGCGGACGCGCGAGCGCAAAATCATCGCGCCCTCCAGAGCGCAGGGGCAGCCGATGCTGCGGTTCAACTGGGTCGCGCCGCTGCGCCTCTCGCCGCACGACCCGAAGACGCTCTACGCCGGAGCGCAGGTACTCTTCCGCTCGCGTGACCGCGGCGACCACTGGGAAGAGATCAGCCCCGACCTGACGACCAACGATCCGAACAAGGTCAGCCCGCCCGGCGCGGCCATTCAATTCTGCACGATCACGACCATCGCCGAATCCCCCGCGCAGGCCGGCGTCATCTGGGTCGGCACGGACGACGGCAAAGTGCAGGTGACGAAAGACGCAGGTAAGAATTGGAATGATGTGACCAGAGCCGTGGCGCATGCTGGCGGCCCCGAAGACGCCTGGGTGACGCGCGTTTTCGCGTCGCATCACAGTCCGGGCACGGCTTACGTGGCCAAATCGCGCCACCGACAGGACGACTTCCGCCCGTTCCTCTACAAGACCACCGATTTCGGCGCGACGTGGACGCAGATCACCGACGGCCTGCCCGCCCGGCCCGTCAACGTGGTCTTTGAAGATCAGAAGAACCCGGACCTGCTCTTCGTCGGCAACGACGCGGGCGTGTACGTCTCGCTCGACGGCGGCCCGCGGTGGGCGGCGCTGAAAGGCAACATGCCGGCCGTGCCCGTGCATGACCTGATCATTCACCCGCGCGAAGGCGATCTGGTGGCGGGGACATTCGGGCGCGGCATCTGGACCACCAATATCACTCCGCTGCGCGAACTCGGCGCGGCGCTCGCGCAGGACGCGTACCTCTTCGCCGTCGAACCGAAAGCCCGCCGCCGCGAAGGCGCACTGGGCAATTACCGGTTGCATGGCGACCGCCTCGTCGTGACGCCGAACGAGCCGAACGGCGTGACAATCACTTACTACCTGAAGGAAGCGCCGAAAGAGAAAGTCATGCTGACCGTGACGGACGCGGCCGGCAAAACGGTGCGGACGATGGAGCTGGCGGCGAAGGCTGGGATCAACCGCGCCACTTGGGAGATGATTGAAGGCGGCGCAGGGCCCGTGCCCGGCGGCGGGTTCCGGCCCGGACTGGGCGCGGCCTTGCGGACAGTGCCCGCCGGGGAGTATACGGTGACACTTCAGATCGGCGAAAAGAAGCTGACGCAAAAGGCGCGCGTGCCGGCGGCCAGAAATGGCGAGCCCTGACGCGTGAAATGAACTTCTGTCTTCTGACGAAGGAGATTACATTGATGCGACTGATCATCAGACTTGCGGCGGGTTGTGCGCTGCTGCTCGTGCCGCTGGCGACGGGCGGCCTGCCTGTGCATGCCGGCAGAACCGTTGATAACGCCAAAAACTATCGCGTACTCGGCGCGGACAAGAAGCGCGTCGCCATCGTGAACGCGAAGGGCGAAATCGAGTGGGAGATTCCCAACCCCGCGCCCGAAACGCACGACATCCAGATGTTGCCCAACGGCAACGTCCTCTTCCAGACCAGCTACACGACCGTGGTCGAAGTCAACCGTGACAGGCAGGTCGTCTGGCAGTACGAGGCTAAGCCGAAGGAAGGCTACACCGGGCGCGTCGAAATCCACTCGTATCAGAGGCTGAAGGACGGGCTGACGATGGTCTCTGAGAGCGGCAACGCCCGCGTCGTTGAGGTGGATCAGAAGGGCGCGATTGCGAGAACGCTCGAACTGACCGTTGACAAGCCGAACCCGCACCGCGACACACGCATGGTGCGCAAGCTCGACAACGGCCATTACCTCGTCTGCCACGAGGGCGACGGCAAGCTGCGCGAGTATGACCGGGCGGGCAAGGTCGTGTGGACTTACGAGGTGGATTTGAACGGCCGGCCCGCCTCGCCGGGCCACGGCCCCGAAGGCCACGGCACCGCGGTCTTCGGCGCGATCCGGCTGCCGAACGGCAACACGCTGATCGCGGGCGGCAACAACAACCGCGTCATAGAGGTCACGCCCGCGGGTAAGGTCGTCTGGAGCATTGACCAGAAGGAACTGCCCGGCATCACGCTGGCCTGGGTGACGACGCTCGAACTCCTGCCCAACGGCAACCTGATCTTCGGCAACACGCACGCGGGGCCGGAAAATCCGCAACTCATCGAGGTCACGCGCGATAAGCGGGTGGTCTGGACTTTCAGGGACTTCCAGAATTTCGGCAACAACCTGGTGGCGGCGCAGGTGCTGACCGAGGGGAAAGTGATTCGATAGGAAGCAGGAGGGACCGCGATGGTCATCCGCAAATGTATCAAGCTTGTCTTTCTTGCGGGCGTGTGCTGTCTGGTCGTGTTTTTCACCCGGCTGCCGCGCGTCGGCGCCGAGCTGCGGCAGGATGAGGCGCAGGACATCTCGAGGCAGGCGTACGCCATTCTGAAGAAGAACTGCCTCGCCTGCCACGGCGCGGCCAGAACTTCCGGCCTCGACCTGCGGACGGGCGAAGGCGTGACGATGGGCGGCGACAACGGACCCGTCATCGTGCCTTCCGACGCCGAGGCCAGCAAACTCTTCCAACTCGTCACGCACGAGCGGAAGCCGACGATGCCGCCGGGCAAAAAGCTTGCGGACGCCGAGATTGAAACGCTGCGGCGCTGGATCGAAGCGGGCGCCCCGACCGACGGGTTTGAGAAGACTGCCGCCGCCCCTTCGGGGGATGCCGGCAAAGCCGAACTCGCCAGACTGGAAGATCGTCCCATCACACCCGAAGAGCGCCGCTACTGGGCGTTCCAGCCGCCGCGGCGCGCGACACCGCCGCGCGTCGCCCCGGCCGACTGGAACAAAAACCCAATAGACACCTTTCTGCTTTCGGCGATGAAGGCGAAAGGCCTGAAGCCGTCGCCGCGCGCGGACCGCCGCACGCTCGTCCGCCGCGCTTACCTCGATCTGCTCGGCCTGCCGCCGAGCCCCGAAGAGGTGGCGGCCTTTGAAAAAGACACGGCGCCCGATGCCTGGGAGCGGCTCTTGGAGAGGCTGCTCGCCAGCCCGCATTACGGGGAGCGGTGGGCGCGCCACTGGCTCGACCTCGTGCGCTACGCCGATTCCGGCGGCTTCGAGTTTGACGTGGACCGGCCCGACGCCTGGCGCTACCGCGATTACGTCGTCAAATCCTTCAACGACGACAAGCCATATGACCAGTTCGTTAAGGAACAGCTCGCCGGGGATGAGTACGCGCCCGATTCACAGGAGGCGATGATCGCGACCGGGTTCCTGCGCCTCGGGCCGGAAGGCGGCGGGGGCGGCGAGCGCGGGCGGCAGGATTCGCTTGACGACATCATCACGACCACCACGCTGACGTTCCTGGGGCTGACGGTCGGCTGCGCGCGCTGCCATAATCATAAGTTTGACCCGATCCCGCAGAAGGACTATTACCGCATTCAGGCAGTCTTCTACTCGACGCGGCCCGCCAGTTATCCGCTCGTCGGCGCAGACGTGGTGGCGGCGCACAGGGCCGAAACGCAGCGTATCGAGAGTATGCAGCGGCCATTGAAGAAGGCCAAATCGGATCTGGAGGCGCCTTACCTGAAGGCGCTCGTGGAAGAGGCCGTCAGCCGGCTGCCCGAATACATGCAAATCGCCTGGCGCACGCCCCCTGAGAAGCGCACGCCCGGCCAGCGCCTCAACGTGCAGCAGATCAGGAAGACGCTCGAAGACGATGCGCTCTCGCAGAAGCTGACCGAAAAAGACATCGTCGCACGCATGACGCCCGAGGACAGGCGCAGGCACGAGGAGCTGGTCGAACAGATCAAGACGCTCGAACGGCAGAAGCCGAAGCCGTACCCGACGGCGCGGGCCATCGGAGAGGACGGACCCCGGGCGCGGCCTTCGTATTTCCTGCATCGCGGCAGCGTGGACGCGAAAGGATCGCTCGTCAGCCCGGGCGTACTCTCGGTCGCCTGCGAGAGCGAATACCAGTTCCCGGCGCCGCCCGCGAACGCGAAATCGAGTTTCAGGCGGCGTGGGTTTGCCGAGTGGCTGGTCGCACCAGACAACCCGCTCACCGCGCGCGTCATGGTCAACCGCATCTGGCAGCACCATTTCGGCGAGGGCATCGTCCGCACGCCCGGCAATTTCGGCCGGATGGGTGAGCCGCCCACACACCCCGAACTGCTCGACTGGCTGGCCACGGAGTTCGTCGCGCGCGGCTGGAGCATTAAGCAGATGCACCGCCAGATGATGACCTCGCAGGCCTATCAGATGGCGAGCAATGACACGCCCGCGAACGCGGCCATTGACCCCGAGAATCGCTTCTTCTGGCGCATGCCGCGCGTGCGGCTGGAAGCCGAGATCATCCGCGATCAGATTCTGGCCGTCGCGGGCAACCTGGATCGCACGCTGGGCGGCCCGTGCGTCTATCCGTACATTGATCCGAAGCTTTTCCAGTCGAGTACCAAACGCACGTGGCCGGGTAAGCCCGACGATGACCCTTCAACATGGCGGCGTAGCCTGTACGTCTACTCCAAGCGGAGCATCCGCTACCCGCTTTTTGAAGCCTTCGACCAGCCGAACCTGATCAACTCCTGCGAACGCCGTAACCGCTCGACCATCGCGCCGCAGGCGCTGCTGCTGATGAACAACAACTTCGTCATCATGGAGTCGAAGTTCTTCGCCGAGCGTTTGCGGAAGGAGGCGGGCGACGACGCGCGGGCGCAGGCCGAACGGGCCTTTCGGCTGACGCTGGCGCGCGCGCCGACTGCGTTTGAGCTGACGAAAGCCGTGGAGTTCATTCGGAGCGGCCCGGACGGGCTCGCCGGATTCTGTCAGGCGTTATTCAATCTGAATGAATTCGTCTACTGGCAATAAACATCCCCGGGAGCGCACGCGGCCCGCGTGCTGGTTTGGGTCTGAAGCCCCTTGAGCGACAGATGAGTCTCTCGTCACTGGCACGCGAGCCGCGTGCGCTCCCGGGATAGATACTGGCAATGAAGCAATACTTCTGTTCGAGACGAGAGCTTTTGCAGCAGCTGGGCGGCGGCATCGCCGGCGTCGCCTTCGCCGACCTGCTCTGCCGCAACGGGCTGCTGGCGCAGACCAGATCGCCGCTCGCGCCCAAAGCGCCGCACTTCCCGGCCAAAGCCAAAGCGGTGATCTCGATCTTCTGTTACGGCGGCGTCAGCCAGGTGGACACCTTCGACCCCAAGCCCGAACTGCTCAGACGCCAGGGCGAGGCGATGACGGGCGTGGGCGAAGTGCGCCCGACGATGGGCACGCCCGGCGGGCTGATGCCCTCGCCGTGGGAGTTCAAAAAGCGCGGGCAGTGCGGGATGGAGATTTCAGAGCTGTTCCCTCGCGTGGCCGAACACGCCGACGACCTGGCGCTGATCCGCTCGATGACGGCGCTCAGCCCGGCGCACGGCCCCGCGCTATTCCAGATGAACACGGGCAGCATCCTCGCCGGGCACCCGAGCGTCGGCAGCTGGGTGACGTACGGGCTGGGCAGCGAGAACGAAAATCTCCCGGGCTTCATCGTCTTCACGGATTATCGCGGCGGCCCGATCAACGGCGCGCCCAACTGGGGCAACGGCTACATGCCGGCGGCGTATCAGGGCACGCCGTTCCGCGACACCGGCGACCCGATCGTTGACCTGCGCCCGCCCGAAGGGCGCACGCCGGAAGGGCAGCAGAAATGGCTGCGGCTCCTGCGCGAACTCAATGAAAAGCACCTCGACCACAACCCCGAAGACGGCGAGCTGGCGGCGCGCATCCACTCCTATGAACTGGCTTTCCGCATGCAGACGCACGCCACCGACGCGATTGACATCAGCAGGGAATCCGCCGCGACGCTGAAAGCTTACGGCGTGGGCGAGCAGCCGACCGATTACTTTGGCCGCCAGGCCCTGATGGCACGGCGGCTGGTCGAACGCGGCGTGCGCTTCGTGCAGATCTTTTCGGGCGGCGGCAACTTCGAGCCGAGCTGGGACGCGCACTGGGATTTGAAGGGCAACCACGGCCTGCATTGCGCCGAGACCGACAAGCCCATCGCCGGCCTGATCAGTGACCTCAAGGGCCGCGGCCTCTTCGATTCGACGCTCATCCTCTGGCACGGCGAGTTCGGGCGCCTGCCGATTTCCGAGCGGATGGACGGGCGCGATCACAACGCCGCAGGCTTCAGCGTCTGGCTGGCCGGGGGCGGCGTCAAAGGCGGCACGGTCGTCGGCGCGACTGACGAGTACGGCTACCGCGCCGTCGAGAACAAAAAGACGATCTACGAACTGCACGCAACGTTGCTGCACCTGCTCGGGCTCGATTACGAGAAGCTGACCTACCGTTTCGGCGGGCGCGACATGCGGCTGACCGATGTCCACGGGCGCGTGATCAGGGAGGTTCTGGCCTGAGAGTCAAAGGGGCGATTCAGCCGGCCCCTCACTAAGCTCATTCAAGCCTGCTTAAGCCGGTACAAGACCTGCTGACGAAGGCAGTGTTTTATTGACACTGTTCTCACTTCTTAAGGAATCGCGTGACGGGTTTGATCGAAATTGATAGAAATGAGCATTCCCGAAAATCGCGGATCAACTGACTGACACTACCTTTAGCTGGCTTTGCGGGGTTCAGTGGGCCGGACGCCGCGTCCTTTGGCAGACGACAACAGGCCGGATGTGGCGTCCGGTTCCGAATAAATTTGTGTTCCCCGCTCGAAGGCGGGGGAGGGGATTGGACTCTCACCTATCAATTACCTGAGGGGGGTTGGTTATGGAACGACCACATGCGAGAAAGCTGAATCAGAGCCGGGCAGTGATCGGAATGTTGTTGCTGCTGGCCGTACTCTTAATTCCTGCCACCACGGCCCGGGCGCAGTTGCGGATTGTCGGGTCGGTCTCCGGGACGGTCCAGGATTCGACCGGGGGCGTGATCCCGAACGCCAGGGTTGTTTTGAAAGACTCGAAAACCGGCATCACGAAGGAAGTCACCTCGACCGAGAGAGGTACATTCCTGTTTCCGGATCTGCCCAGCGGCTTGTACGAGGTGACGGTGACGGCGCCGGGATTTCGGACGGCGCTCCTCAATAACATCTCCGTTTCGACCAACCAGACGACGGACGTGCGGATCAGCATGGAGGTCGGCGCCACGTCGGAAACCATCACGGTGAGTGGCGGAGATGCGCAGACGCTCGAAACCTCCTCTCAACTGGTGGCGAGTACCCTGACGACACAGACGCTCGCTCAACTGCCGGTCGCCAATCGCAGCAATGTTCTGGCGCTGGCCCGGCTCGCTCCCGGCGCCTCACCTCCCACGGGCGGCAGCACGCGCTACAACAACCTGGCGGGCGGCGCGGTCAACGTCACCGTGGACGGCATCAACAATGCCTCGAATGGGTTCAAGAGCGGCGGGACCGTCTTCTTCGCAACCGTGCCTTCCCGCCTGGGGGCGGTGGAAGAGGTGACGGTGGAGACCGGCGGTCTGGGCGCGGACTCCGGCGCGCAGAGCGGCGCGAATATCAAATTCACCACCCGGCGCGGCGGCAACCAGTATCACGGCAGCGGCTTTTACGAATTGCGCAGCGAGCAGCTCAGCGCGAACAGCTGGTCGAGAAACGCCCAGGGGTTGCCGCGAGTTTACAACCGCAATCACGAGTTCGGCGGGAATTTCGGCGGGCCGCTGGTTCCATTCTTCGGGTTGAGAGAGAAGCTCTTCTTCTTCGTCAACTATGAATACCGGTACAACCCGCAATTCAACAGCACGACACTGGCCATCCCGACGCCCGACGCGCTGAAAGGCATCTACACGTATGTCGTCAGCGGCACGACCAATCAGCTGCGGACGGCCAACGTGCTGGACCTGGCCGCCGCGCGGGGCCTGCGGACGACGCTCGATCCGGTCGCGCAGGCAATCCTCAACATCAATAACCAGATTCCGAAATACAGCCGGCAGATTGCGGATAACGATTTCAACCGCGATTTCTACACCTGGGATGCGGAGAACAATCTGAAACAATACTTCCCCACCACGCGGGTGGATTATTTCGTGACGCCGAAACAGCAGCTGACGTTCACCTGGAACTACTACCACAGCTGGCAGCCGGGCGCGCGGCGCCTGCCGGTGCCGGACATCGAAAGAACCAACCCGTTCCGCATCGGCTATTTCGTCTATTCCGGCGCGCTGCAATCCACGTTCGGGACGCGCACCTTCAACGAATTCCGCTACGGCGTGCAGCACAGCGGGGACACCAACACGCGCGATGAGTACGGCCCCTACTATCAGTTCAACAACAAGCCGTTGCGCATCGGCGCGACGTTGCCGTTCAGCCTCGCGAGCCCGCAGGGCCCTCTGGTTCCGTTCATTGACCAGCAGAACGTGACGGGCCGGCACTTCATCACGACGATGTACGACACGATGACGCTCAACCGCGGGCAGCATACGATCACGCTCGGTGGCAGCTACCGCAAAACCTCCTGGAACGATGTCGCCGTGGTTTATCAGGTCCCGACGTACGCCACCGGCACGCCGTCGGGCGATCCGCTGCAAGTGTCACAGGCGTACACCACCACCACCCTGCCCGGGATCAACAGCACCCTGCTGGGCGATCCCCTGGCGCTCTACAACCTGTTGACCGGCAGAGTCGCCTCGTCAGGCTTCACCCGTGTCGTCAACCCTGAGACGCTCAAATACGACGGCATCCAGGAGCAGAACTACACCTGGACCAACTCGAAAATGGGCGGCCTCTACGCGCAGGATCGCTGGCGCATCCGGCGAAGCCTGACCTTGAATTACGGCTTACGCTGGGAGGTGCAGGGCCCGATGAAGGACGGCAAGGGGCTGACGGCAGTCCCGGATCTGGCGAGCCTGTTCGGGCCTTCGAAGAGATTGTTTGCGCCGGGCGACCTGAGCGGTAACAACAACCCGACGGTCGAAGTCGGCCGGGTGCCCTACGACACGGACTGGCTCAATTTCGCGCCCAACATCGGTTTTGCCTGGAATCCCAATAAAACCGACGGCCTGCTGGGCAAAGTGCTGGGCGGTCAGAAGACCGTCTTCCGTGGTTCCTATTCGACCATTGTCTACGACGAAGGGACGCAGTTTTTTGCGGCCAACTTGGGGCCGAATGCAGGCAAAACAATCGGGGCCACCACGCTCATACCGGGGACGGCGGGCGCGACCAGTCTGCCGGCCTTCTACACGCTCTCGGACATCGTGGGCAATCCGCTGACCGTTTCAAATTTCGCGTTCACGACGACCGAGTACAAGAAGGTCATCAACCAGGCGGATCAGACTTTCGCGCGGACGATCAATGGTTTTGACCCCAACCTGCGCGCGCCGTACACCGAAAATTATACCTTCGGCATTCAGCGCGAGTTGTGGAAGAACACGGTGCTGGAAGTTCGCTACGTGGGCAACCAGTCGAAACTCGCCTGGCGCACCAGCAATTTGAACGAGGTCAATATCTTTGAAAATGGCTTCCTGAACGAGTTCAAGAACGCGAAGAAGAACCTGGACATTAACGTGGCGGCCGGCGTCAACAGCTTCCAGAATCTGGGGCGTTCGGGGCAGGTGGCGCTGCCGATCTTCGACGCCGCTTTCGGCGCTCGCGGCGCGCTCGCGGCAATCGCGGCCGGCTCCGGTTACCAGTCCACGGCCTTCATCACCAACCTGCAAAACGGCGAGGCCGGCGCCCTGGCCAACACGCTGGCCACTAACCAGAACTACGTGTGCCGCATGTTCGGCAGCAACTTCAGCCCCTGCGCCCGGGTGCTGCCGACCGCCAACGCACCGGGGCCTTACCCGATCAACTTCTTCCTGCTCAACCCCTACGTGGCCGGCCGCATGAGCATTGTGGATAACGGCGGCTGGCACGGCTACAATGGCCTGCAGATTCAGTTCCGGCAGCGGCTCTCGCAGGGAGTGAACTGGACGACCAATTACACCTTCAGCAAGAGCCTGACCAATCTGGCCGCAGACAACCAGAACCAGAGCCTCGATTATGTGACTTTGCGTGATCCCGGACTGAACCGCCGGTTGTCTCAGTTCGACATCCGCCACGTCATCCAGACCTACGGGACCTATGAGCTGCCAATCGGTCGAGGGAAGTGGCTGGACCTTAATAACCGCTGGCTCGATACCGCAATCGGCGGCTGGACGCTGGGCTCGATCTTTGTGTTTAATACGGGCCAGCCCATCCAGTTGACGGGGGGATTTCAGACCGTCAACAATAGCAACAACCCGACGCAGAACGGCGTCAGGCTGGCACCGGGCGTCACGCTCGACCAGATTCAGAAGCTGTTTGACGCGGAGCGGACGCGCCTGACCGGCAGAGCAGGCATTACGGACCTGCAACGGCTGGCCGTTGATCCGAGCCTGATCGGCCCCGACGGCCGCGCCAACCCGCAGTTCCTGCTCCCGAACACGACTCCCGGTGAATTCGGGCAGTTGCTTTTCCTGCGCGACAAGAATACGTTCCAGTGGGACGTTTCGCTGACGAAGGCATTCAGGATCACTGAGAAGACGCGTTTCGAGCTGTTTGCCACCTTCAACAACGTCCTGAATCACCCGCGGTGGGGCTTCCCCGATACGAACGTCTTCAGCACGACGTTCGGCGTGGTGGGCGCTCCCTCAGGGAATCGCACGATCAACCTGCGCGGGACGCTCAGCTTCTGAATCAGACTCGCAGGGATGGGACAGGCGCTCACCACGGAGGGCAGGAGAGGGTCACGGAGGCTTATCCCGCCCTCCGTGGTGAGCGCCTGTCCCGGAGTCTCAGGGGCTGATCTGGTACACATCATTTGAGTAGATCTCCTGCAAAAGCCCTTTCGAGGGTGACGCGCGGCTTCGAGTGCGGTAGCGCAAACTGTCGAGTTTGCGTCGTTTCGATAACGAACCGCTTGATGAAGCGACACAAACTCGACAGTTTGCGCTACCCTTTGTGTGACTTCAGTCTCTTCCGGGGTGCCTGGCTCTAAAGTTTGGACTACTTTTGCAAGAAGTCTGCCGAACCCTTAATGGTCGCGGCTCGGAAGGTTACGCCACGCCCATGAAGGGCCGGCACAACTGGAAATTGAGTCTCAAAACCGGAGGGGCAGGATTGAGGGGCGAAGGGACAAGGACTTTGTCTCTTCGCCCGTTTGTGCTAACCGGGATGGCTGATTATGCCGGATCACGATTTTGATCAGCTTCATCAACTGGCGAGTGACTTCTGGCGGTGGCGCGCCTTTCACCAGCCGAATTCGAGTGACGACCTCCCGCGCGTTGAACGCCCGCGCAGCTGGGAGCCTGACTGGTCGGCCGCCGCCGTCGCGCGCCAGCGCCATGCGCTCGCCATGTTCGAAGCGCGCTGGCGGGAGATAGACGTCTCCACATGGCCGGTCCCGCAACGGGTGGACTACAGGCTGATCGGGTCGGCGCTGGCGCGCGTGCGCTGGGAGCTGGACGTCCTGCGTTCCTGGGAGCGCAATCCGAGGTTCTACGTCTATCAGTCGCTCGGACAGCTCTTTGAAGAGTTGCTCAGGAACAAGCCTTTCGACCATGACCGCAGCGCGGAGGTCGTCAATTGCTTCAGGCGGGTCCCCGGACTGCTCGCCGACGGGAAAGCCAACCTGGCAGAGACTGCCGTGAGGCCTTTCGCGGCGGCGACGCTGGAGGTTCTGGAAGACATCGGCCCGCGGCTGAGGAAGGTGGCGCATGAACTCAAGCCACTGCTCGCGGGCGAAAGCGCCGGCCGGCTTGCCCCGGGTGCGGAGGAAGCCGTCACGGCCCTGGAGTCGTTCCGCGACTGGCTCCGGGAGCGGCTGCCCGCGATGACGGAAGAGATGGCGGTCGGGTGTGACGGCTACGCATGGTTTCTCCGCCACGTCGCGCTGATGCCGTTCACCTCAGGGCAACTGCTGGCCATGGGCAGGCAGGAGTGGGAGCGGTCGGTCGCCTGCGAGGCCATCGCGCGGGAGCGGGCGAAGGGCTCGCCCGAACTCCCACTCTTCCCCGATCAGGCGACACAGATGGCCCGCGAGGAGGAGGACGAGAAAGCGATCCGGCGGTTTCTGGAGGAGAACGATCTTCTGACAGTGCCTGCTCGGGTGCGGCATTACCGCAACCTGCCGCTCCCGGCGTACGTCGAGCCGCTCGCCGGGCTCGGCGTGGTGGATGACCTGACCTCCCCCACGCGGCTTGATGAGTACGGCATCCGTTACATTCCGCAGCCCTCGCCCGCCCTGGGCTACTTCGAGCTTTCCTCGGCGCGCGACCCTCGCCCGCTCATCGTGCATGAAGGTGTCCCCGGACATTACTTTCAGATGTCGCTTGCGTGGGCGCACGAAGACCCGATCCGCCGGCACTACTACGATTCGGGACCCAACGAAGGCATCGGCTTTTACGCCGAAGAGATGCTGCTCGAGGCTGGTCTGTTTGACTCGAGTCCCCGGACGCGGGAGATAATCTACAACTTCATGCGCCTGCGCGCCCTGCGGGTCGAGGTGGACGTCAGGCTCGCACTCGGGGCGTTCAGCATTGATGAGGCAACGGAGTGCCTGCGGGCCAGAGCGCCGATGGATTACGAGACGGCGCGGGCCGAGGCCATCTTCTTCGCCTCACTGCCCGGACAGGCCATCACCTACCAGATCGGCAAGCTGCAAATCATAAGGTTCCTGGCCGACGCGCGGCAGGCGATGGGCGAGCGCTTCAGCCTGCGCGCCTTCCACGACTACCTCTGGAAGAACGGGAACATCCCCATCGCGCTGCTGCGGTGGGAGTACCTCGGGCTGGAGGACGAAGTCACCAGTCTCGACGCCGATCAGCCGGATACTACACCCGGACGCTGAAACTGGAACGCCATTCGGTCATCGAATATTTACTTGTCGACGCAATGTTCAATCGAACAAAGCCGGCGTGTTAACGCCTCGCAGGAAATCGCAATGCCAATCACCCGAAGAAGAATAGTGCCTGTCAATCTCGCCATCGTCTCGCTCATTCTCGTGTGCGCTGCCCCGGCCCAGAAGATAACCAATGCCATCCCCGATGTTGCGCGCCCGCTGCCACTCGCGGCAGTCCGCCTGACGGGCGGGCCGCTCAAGCGCGCGCAGGATCTGGACGCGGACTACCTGCTCAAACTCGAACCGGATCGCATGCTGGCTTTCTATCGCAAGCGGGCGGGGCTCGAACCGAAGGCGCAGCCTTACGGCGGCTGGGACGGCGACGGCAGGAACCTGACCGGCCATATTGCCGGGCACTACCTCTCCGGCGTGAGCATGATGTACGCCGCGACAGGCGACGCGCGCTTCAAGGAGCGCGCCGATTACATCGTCCGCGAGTTCAAGGAAGTGCAGGACAAGTACGGCGACGGTTACCTCGGCGCGCTGGCCAACGGCAAAGAGCAGTTCATCGAAGTCTCCAAAGGCAACATCCGCTCGTCGGGCTTTGACCTGAACGGGCTCTGGTCGCCGTGGTACGTGTTGCACAAGACCTACGCGGGCCTGCGCGACGCGTACCGCTACACGGGTAACCGCGCGGCGCTCGAAGTCGAGACCAGATTCGCCGCCTGGGCCGAGGGGATTTTAGCGAAACTCGACGACGCGCAGTTGCAGAAGATGCTCAACACCGAATTCGGCGGCATGCCCGAAGTGCTGGCCGACCTCTACGCCGACACGGGCGACAAGCGCTGGCTCGCGCTGTCACATCGTTTCGATCACCGCGCCGTACTCGATCCGCTCGCGCGCCACGAGAACATCCTGCCCGGGCTGCACGGCAACACGCAGGTGCCGAAGATCCAGGGCTCGCTCGTGCGCTACGCTTACACGGGCGACAAGGCCGACGGCGACGCGGCGCATTTCTTCTGGGAGACTGTCGTCAGGCATCACAGCTTCGCCACGGGGGGCCACGGCAAGGACGAATACTTCGGCCCGCCCGACCGGTTGAGCGACCGCGTTGACGGGCGCACCGCCGAGACCTGCAACGTCTACAACATGATCAAGATGACGCGAAAGCTCTTCGCGCTCCACCCCGACATCAAATACGCCGAGTTCCACGAGCGCGCGCTCTTCAACCACATCCTGGGCTCGATGGACCCGGAGGACGGGCGGACCTGTTACATGGTGCCCGTCGGGCACGGCGTCCAGCACGAGTACCAGGATATGTTCCGCAGCTTCACCTGCTGCGTCGGCTCCGGCATGGAGAGCCACGCGCTGCACGGCGACGGGCTCTATTACGAATCGGGCGACAAGCTCTGGGTCAACATCTACGCGCCCTCGACGGCCAGATGGGAGGCGGCGGGCGCAGACCTCGTGATGGACACCAATTTCCCCGAAGGCGAAGCGGCGACGCTCAAGCTGACGCTCAAGGCGCCCCGACAGTTCACGCTGGCGCTGCGCCGCCCTTCGTGGGCGGGCGACGGGTTCACCGTCAGGGTCAACGGTCAGCCCGTCAAACAGGTTGCTCCTCCCGGCTCGTATGTCGAACTCAGCCGGAAATGGAAGACGGGCGACACGGTCGCGTTGGCCCTGCCGAAGGCGCTGTGGCTGGAGCCGTTGCCCGACAACAAACGTGTGACCGCGATTATGTGGGGGCCGCTCGTCCTGGCGGGTGACCTGGGGCCGGAGCGCGCTCGCGGCCGCGGCGCCCAGGGGGCAGGTCAGGCGGGCGCGCAACCGCTCAGCATCCCTTCGCTCGTCGCGGCGGAGCGGCCCTTGTCGGAGTGGGTTAAGGCGGCTGACAATCCGGCCACCTTCCGCACCGCCGGAGTCGGGCGCGAGCAGGACGTGGATCTCGTGCCGTTTTACCGCCTGCACCGGCGCGCGTACTCAATCTACTTTGACCTGTTCACACCCGCGGAGTGGGAGAAGAAGGCCGCCGAGCTGCTCGCCGAGCGGGAGCGGCAGCGCAGGCTGGAAGCGGCGACGGTCGCCTTCGTGCAGCCGGGCGAGATGCAACCCGAACGCGATTTCAACCAGCAGGGCGAAGAGACCAGCCCGGTGCGCATCGCCGGCCGGCCCGGCCGCAGCGCCAGAAAATGGTTCTCCTTCGACCTGCCGGTTGACCCGGCCCACCCGGTGAAACTGATCGCGACTTACCACGACGAAGAGCGGGCGACCCGCACGTTCGACGTCCTGGTGGACGGCACGCGCGTCGGCGAACAACGCGTCGAGCGGCACCGCCCCGGCAGTCCGAGCAAAGGCTTCTTCGATGTCGAATACACCATTCCCGCCGACCTGGCCAGGGGAAAACAGAAAGTGACGGTGCGCTTCCAGGCGACGGGCGGGAATGAGACCGCCGGCGTCTTCGGCGTCCGCATGGTCCGCGCGGACAAGTGAAGTTGAGACAGGAGCGCCCGGCCTATTTCAACCGCAGCCGCAGAATAGTCAGCGAATGCGCCGGGAAGGTATAACTGAAGCCGTTATTTTCCACTGACGCAGAAAATGTGCGCGTGACGGGCCGGACTTTTTTGTCGTCGCCGAAAGTGTGCGTCGCTTTCAGGTCGGGGTGATTCATCTCCCAGACGCCGACCTCGCTTTCCAGCCGGCCCTCCTGATTATCAATCCGCGTCGCAATGTCTTTATCCTTGCTGCGATTCAGGACGTTCACGCAGATCGCGCGTTCCGTCGCGTTGTACGTCGTCGAAACGTCCAGATAACGCAGCGGCGGCCGGTTGCCGACTTTGTAGGTCGGCGCGGAGACGAAAACGTCGAGAGCCTTGTTCCCGCGCTGTTTTGAGAACTCCGCCAGCGGGAAGTAGATCGGTTGCAGGAACAGCCCCTGTTTATTGGTCATGATCGGCGCAATCACATTGACCATCTGTGCCAGGTTGGCCATCTTCACGACGTCGGCATGGCGGAAGAACGAGTTGAAGAACATCCCCATCGCCAGCGCGTCCTCGAAGTTATAAACCTCCTCCAGCTTCTCGCGGTTCCCGGTGCGGTACCAGACGTTCCATTCGTCGTAGGCGATGTAGAGCGGCCGCGGGCTCGGGTTGCCCGACTGCGCCTGGCGGATCAGCCCCGCGGTGATCTCGATGTAATGGTCAATCGTCTGCGACCACGCCAGGAATTTTTCCAGATCGTTGTCGCGGTTGTTGATGTAGGTGTGGATCGCGATGTAGTCGGCGGTGTTCCTGAGCGTCTGGAGTACGGTGCGATTCCAGTGAATCCAGTCGGCGCCGTAGTTGCTCGACCCGCTGGCGACCAGTTTGATGTCGCGGTCCACGAGTCGCATCGCCTTGGCCGCTTCGAGCGCGAATTTTGAATACTCCTCGGCGCTCTTGTTGCCGAGCTGCCACGGGCCGTCAATCTCATTGCCGAGCGCCCAGTATTTGACCTTCCAGGGCTGCTCGCGCCCGTTCCTGCGCCGCTGGTCGGCCCACCAGGTGTGGCGCGACTCGTTGCAGTACTCGACCCAGTGGCGCGCGTCGTCAATCGTGCCGAGGCCCGCGTTGATGCAGATGTAGGGCTCGGCCCCGATCATCTCGCAATACCTCAAAAACTCATCGGTGCCGAAGCGGTTGCTTTCCAGATCGTTCCAGGCCAGCTCGGGCCGCACCGGGCGCTGATCCTTCGGCCCGATGCCATCCTTCCAGTTGTAGCCCGACGCGAAGTTCCCGCCCGGCCAGCGCAGGATCGAAACGTTCAGCTGTTTGACCACATCCAGCACGTCCCTGCGGTAGCCGTCCCTGTCGGCAAGCGGGCTGCCTTCTTCATAGATGCCGCCGTAGATCATCCGCCCCAGGTGTTCGGTGAAGTTGCCGAAGAGCAGCGGACTGACTTCGCCGATGGTGCGGTCAACGTCAATCTTGATGCGCGCCTGCGGCGCCACCGCGGACTGCCCCTCGGCGGCGGGCAGTCCGACGAACAGCGGGCAGGCGACGATGATGATCGTGAGCAAACGAGTCGCAAGAGTGCGCATGTAATGTTCTCCTGATTAATGTGTCGTATGCGTTCGGCGTGGTTCGTGACGCGCGGCTTCACAAACCGCGCAGTAATCAGGCTACTCGATCTTCGCCACGCCATTGCCCGGCTTCGGAAACTTCACAAAGACCGCCGGATCATGGCCGGGCACGATCAGCCGGGGAGTGGAAGCGAGTTGCTTCATCCGCTCCTGCGCCCGCAGGTTCGACGCGGCGTCGAGCGTTTGCGCGATGGGCGCGCCTTTGTCGAGGTTCTCGTACAGATACAGATTATCCGAAGCCACGACCGCCCTGCCGCTGCGTGTGTTGACGCTGACGTACTGCGAGGCGTAAGTGTGGCGACCGCCTGTGAAGCAGCGGATGCCGGGGATCGGCTCCTGATTATCGCCCCTGACGAACCCGACGCGGCCTTCGGTGTTGAGTCTGACCAGCGCCAGCACGTCTTCCGATTCGATGCCGCCGTGCGTGTTGCGCGCCTGCCACGCTTCGCCCGCGTAGTAGCTGAACTCTTCCTGCTGAATCCAGATGCGTGCCCTGGGGAACAAGTCCACGCCGTCCGCGTGATCCCAGTGCATGTGCGTGATGATGAGGTCGGCGACGTCTTCCGGCCTGAGTCCGACTTTGGCGATGGCTTCCGAAGGCTTGACGTAATCCCTGACCTTCCATTGCCGGAAAAACTTGTCGCGGTAAAAGCCCGCGTCTACGAGGATGTTGCGCCCGCCCGGCCCTTTGAGCAGCCAGACCATCATTTGAATATCCAGCTTGCGCAACTTGTCCGCGCCCGCGACCAGCGACGAAACCGGGAAGTCAGGAATGACGCCGTAGCTGATCGCGTAGATTTCATAGACTGGCGGCTCTGGCGGCGGCGTTTGCTGTCGGGTCACAGCCAGGGGGAGCGTTGCCGTGCAGCAAAGCAATAGTGCGAAGAAGGAAAGCATCAATCGTTGCATTTTTGCTGGTACCTTCGTCCGGTGCGGTTTGTGATGTGCGACTTCACAGACTGAACAGCGATCCTACAATATAACGCGCCCCTTCAGCTACCACGGCGCAGGCGAAATCAGCCAGGGCAACTTCGAGCAGAATTGGTTTGCCGCAGTCAGGTTCAACTCAAGTCCCGGCTGCTTCACCGAGCCGCGTCCGTATCCAGCACCGCCTTCAATTTCGCCAGCGTATGCAACCGGCTTGTAGTGAGAGGATGATTGGCCTGCCCGGAGGCGCAGTACTCACAATCTGACTTCAATCGGTCGCCCCGAAAACACAACTTTGCGGGTCGTCTTTTCAGCCGCAAGCCGAACTTCGATTTCGCGTCGCGATGGCGGCAGCATTTTTGAGCCTTGTGCCAGGCGCAACGACAGCGTGCGGCGCGCGTTGTTCCAGACGATCTGCATCTTCATCCATTCCCCGCGGCGGTAATTGAAAGTCGCGCCGTCATCTTCATAAAGCGTGAACGCCCCGTCAGCGCCGGGGTAGACCACGAGCGTCAGCGGGCCGTCCACAGGCTCGCCCGTGTACTGTCTGAGCGGGCCGAACGGGATGATCGCCCCGGCGCGGACGTGAAGCGGCATCGTCGCCGGATCCACCGGGCGGTTGACCTCGCGCCCGCCCGCGACCTTCTCTTCGGTCCAGAAGTCATACCAGTCGCCGCGCGGCAAATACAACTGGCGCGAGCTTGCGCCTTTTTCCGTGACGGGCGCGACCAGCACGTCGCGGCCCCATAAATACTCATCGCCGCGCGCGACCGCCGCCGCGTCGTCGGGGTAATGCAGCCAGAGCGCGCGCATGATCGGCAACCCCGTCTCGTGACATTCGCGCACGGCGGAGTAGAGGTACGGCATCATCCGGTAACGCAGCTCCAGATACTTTTTGCAGATCGGTTCAACCTCGGCGTTGTGCAATTCACCCGGATCGGGATTGGCCGCGCCGCCGGTGTAACTGGCGATCTCGTCATGTCCGAGTTCGCCCGTGTTCCACCCCCACGGCAGCCGCAGGTGCCACGTCCGCCCGTGCGCGCGAAAGAGCGGGCAGAAGGCGCCGAACTGGAACCAGCGCACATGCAGTTCGCCCGTATATTCTTTAGTGGGCACGAAACCGCCGATGTCGGTGCCCCACCAAGGAATGCCCGTCAGCGCCGTGTTGACGGCGATGGGCACGTGTACTTTCAGCGTCTCCCACGTCGAATAGACGTCGCCCGACCAGAGGAAGGCGGCGTAACGCTGCATCCCCGCGTGTCCGTTGCGGTGGAGCGCGAAGACGCGCTGGTTCGGGCGCAGTTGCTGCGAGCCCTCGTAATACATGCGGATGCGGGCGAGCCGCGACGGCGCATCCAGCCCGTCGCCCTGATCGGGCCACCAGCCGTCAATGCCCGTATCATAGAGCGGTTTGTGTGCCGGCCAGTAGCAACTGACCTGCCGGTCGTCAGGCCACCTGCCGTCGGGCGTGCGCCCGCCCGGCAGCGGCGCGGCGGTGCAGGGATCGTTGACGGTGCCAGTCAGCCGCCGCCCTTCCAGCACGGTGTGGAGTACGACTTTGAAATGCTGCGCATGGAGTTCGTTAATCATCCCCTTCGGGTCGGGGAAATTCTTCGGGTGCCAGGTGAACTCGCCGTTGTGTGTGTTCCAGCCCGATGGCGTGAAATCGGTGCCCAGGTAGATCAGCGCATCGCACGGCAGCTTCTTCTCACGGAAGTTGCGCGCCACCCGCCTGATTTCTTCAGGGCCGGCCAGCGTGCGGTGTGATTGCAGATAGCCGAATGACCAGAGCGGCGGCAGTTCCGGCCAGCCCGTCAGCCGCGCGTATTCGGCCATCACCTGCGCCGGCTCTTCCGCGCTGACGACGAAAACATCGAGCGGCAGCGCCCCGACGGGACTGCCCTCCAACGCGCCCGCCACGCTGCTTGCCGGCCTGTCGATGCCTCTGGGAGTCAGCCGGCCTTCCTTCCCCGTGAGGTCAAAGGAGCCCAGAGGGTGATGGATGAACATCGCCCAGCCGCCCGTCCCGATCAGCCATTGAATCGGCACGCGCCCGCCGTGCGTCCGCAACTGGTAGCCGCCCTGCCCGTTGCGATTGCTGTAGGTCTGGCCGCGCCGGTCGAACTGCGGCCCGCCCTCGCCGAAGCCGAGGATCGGCTGATCGCCTGCAAGAAAATTCAGCACGCCCGTCCGCTGATCCAGCCGCAATTGTTGCACCAGCCGCCCGTCGCCTGCTTCCACGCGAATCGTCAGTGGCTCCGGCGACAACTTCACCCGCAGATTCCCACAACGCACGCTCTGTTCAGGCGCCAGCTTCGTCAGCCGTGCGACCGGCGCCGGCCACGATTGCTGCGCCAGGGAGCCATCGAGCGGGATCGGTTGTGGTTTGCCGTCTTCGACGGGTACGACGCTCAGGCGCACCGTCCGGGCGCTCACCGAAGTGACGGCAATCTCGACGGGCCTCCCCACAACGCGAATCCCGGCATCCTGCGGCGGGTGGGCCAGCCGGGAATTCAACAGCGCGCAGGCGCCCGCCGAGCTAAAACTTTTCAACGCGTCCCTGCGAGAGATTGGTTTTGTCATCGGTTTGTTTCCGGCCGGCGGGGTGCAGCCGGCGCAAGGGACAGCCAGGTTAAAAACGAACGATCCGGTTCCGCGTAGAGAGTCTGCGCATGCCCCACAAAGGCGCGCATTCCGCATAATGAAAGCGCGGGGGAAAGTAATTCGTCTTGTATTCACTCAGGGGCGATTGGATGGCATTGCAGGGGCACTTTAGAGAAACATCGCCAGCCTCTTCCCCTGACGCCCGGACACACAATCGCAGACCGATCCGGGATTACTTCCGCTGTTGCTTGATGAACTCCTTCATATCACACCCCGCTTTCGTGATGTGACGTTCCAGCAGCCGGCTGGCCGCCCCGGCGTCGCGCCGGCGGCACAGCTCCAGAATCGTCCGGTGTTCATCCCTCGCGTGACGGTGGGCATCACGCGAGAAGAGGATGTGCAGGCGGATGTAACGATCCGCGTTGTTGTTGATCGTCTGGATGAGCGAGAGCGAGCGCGCCCGGCCCGCCGCCCGATAAAGTGTCGAATGAAACTGCCAGTGCAGTTCGCCCCAGACGTCGAAGTCCGATTCGTCGTTGAGCGCCCGCTCGTAGTCCTCCAGCACCTTTTCGGCGCGCGCGAGGTCTTCGTCAGTCAGGCGCGGAACGGCCCGGCGCAGGGTGAGGCTCTCGATCGCCGCGCGAATCTCGAACAGCTCCTCGATCTCCTCAGGGGAGAGCGCGGCCACGACTGCGCCACGATGATCAATGATCTTGATCAGGCCTTCGGCCTCGAGCTGGCGAAAGGCCTCACGCAGGGGGATCCGGCTGACCGCGAATTCCTCGGCGATGGCGTGCTGGCGCAACTGCTCCCCCTCGCGTAATTCGCCGCGCAGGATCTTCTCCCGCAGCCGGTCGGCCACGGCGGAGGTCAGCGTCTGGCGGCGAATCGGCTGGCGGGAGTCGAGACCCCCATTGGGTTGTGCGTTCATCTGCCTCAGCATTGCTCAGCCTCCGGGATTCGGGAGTCGCTATTCAAGGTCGCACTGATGTGATAACACAACGCCCATGCCGCCTCAAGAGAGGACTACTCGTTTCAGCCGGAAAGTCCTGGAGAAGTGAAAGCCGGCTTGAACCGGCTCAGGGAAAAAATCGGCGGCCGACGGTCCCGGCACATCCGCCCTACTTCACCTTCCACTCCTGCAGGCCCGCCGACCAGTTGGACTGCATCGTCACTTCCAGGCGCAGCCCCGTCGTCATCACCGGCTTGAAACTGACCCTGTTGTACTGATCCTTCGCGACGCCGTAAGGATCAGTATTCTCGACCGGCTTCCACTCGCTGCCGTCCTTATAGAGGACGCGCCAGGACTGCGGCACGCGCACCTCGCCGCGCCCGGTGTCGTCGAACCAGTAGACCTCGACCTGCGAAACGGTCGCCTGCTTCGCAAACGAATACTCGACCCACTCGGTCGTGCCTTTGCGCGGCCACCAGTCGAAATACGAGGCCGGGTCATTGGACGCCGCCGGCTCCTCGCCGTCATTGATCATCCGCGGGTCGCGCCTCGCCCGGTTCGAGACCGTGACCGTGCTGGTAGTGGCGATGGTCGGGAACGGGCGCGGTCTGGCGCTCGCCTCGCTGTCCGGAATCCAGACCAGCATCTCGCCGCGCCCGCGGTTGGCCCAGGCGTAATACGGGATCGCGGTGAAATCCTGCTCCTGTCTGATCAATTTGCCCTGCGCGTCGAACGAAAGGCCGAAGGCCATGCCCCTGATCACTGTGACGCCCTTGAGCAGATCGGGTTTGAATTCAGTTGTCAGCTTCGCGCCGTCGGGCAGCAGCAGGTTACGCACATGGCCGTCAGGGTTATCGGGCCACTCGGCGCAATAGACGATGGGGCCGCGCTGCAGGGCGACGCGCCCGCGGTCAGCGCCCACCTGATCATTGGCGATGACGCGGCGGACCGGCATCGGCAGTGCCAGTTCGATCACGTCGCCTTTCTTCCACGTGCGGCTCAAACCGGCGTAGCCTTTATCGAGTTTGAGCGGGACGGCCTTGCCGTTGACTTTGAGCGTGACGGATTCACCGATTTGATCGGCGAAACGATACAGGTCGCTCGGCACGGCCTCGTTGCGCGCCCAGCCGGGGATGCGCACGTTGATCGTAAACGGGCCGGCTTTGTCGGGACTGACCGTCATCTTCACCGCGCCGTCCCAGGGGTAGCGCGTCTCCTGCTGTATCTTCACCGTGCGGCCGTTGTCCATCCTGATGTCGCCCGTGCTGCCGACGAACAGGTTGACGTAGAGCGTGTCGCCCTGCTCGGCGTAGACGTAGCCGGGCACTGACGCGATGAAGCGCGTAATGTTGCCCGGGCAGCAGGCGACGCCGAACCACGGGCTGCGCTGGTGCTGCCCCGCAGATTCGAGCGGGTTGGGGTAGAAGAACAACTTGCCGTCGAGCGAGACGCCCGAGATCAGCCCGTTGTAGAGCGTCCGCTCCATCACGTCTATGTACTTCGCATCCGCGTGCAGCAGGAAGAGCCGGTAGTTCCAGTAATCGTTGCCGACGGCGGCACAGGTCTCATTGTAGGCGGTCATATTCGGCAACTCGAACGCGCGCCCGAAGGCTTCGCCCGACCCCGTCGCGCCGATGCCGCCCGTGATGTAGAGCTTCCGTCCGACCACGTCTTCCCAGATTTTATCGATCGCGTTGACGTAGGAAGTGTCGCCCGTGAGCGCCGCCACGTCGGCCATCCCCGAATACATGTAGGTCGCGCGCACCGCGTGGCCGACCGCCTCGGTCTGTTCGGTCACTTTCTTGTGCGACTGGTTGTAGGTGCGCCCCGCGCCGCGCGAGCCGTCCGGCCCGCGCACGTCGAGCATGAATTTCGCCAGGTTCAGGTAACGGTCGTCACCCGTCGCGCGGTAGAGCTTCGCGAGGCCCATCTCGGTGATCTGGTGTCCCGGCCAGATGGACTGCTTGCCGGGGCCGAAGGTCTGATCGAGCAGTTCCGCCGTCCTGAGTGCGATGTCGAGCAGCGAGCGTTTGCCTGTCGCCTGGTAGTGCGCGACGGCGGCTTCGTACAGGTGACCGAGGTCGTAGAGTTCGTGGCTGTCGACCTTCTCCAGTTCCCAGCGCTTCGTGCCGGCCCAGCGGTGCGGATTGGCCGGGTCAATCGTGCGCGCCGGGTAGAGGTAGCCGTCTTTCTCCTGCGCGGCGGCGATCTTTTCAATCAGGCCGTCAATGTAGGCTTCGAGCTTCGGGTCCGGGTGGACGCTGAGCGTGTAGGACGCGCCCTCGATCACTTTGTAGATGTCGGTGTCGTCGAACGGGTAGCCGGGGAGCTTTTTGTCTTTGACCTCTTCGCCGCGGAGCGCCTGGGCGGCCTGCAGAAAGTTTCTGACGCGCCCCGTCTCTTCGCACTTCTCAAACGCGAAGGGGACCGTCACCGTCCGGTTGACCTCAATGCGCGGCGCCCAGAAGGCGTCGTTGAAATGGACGGCGGTGAAGGGAACCGGTTTGACCGGGTAATCGCGCGGCGGCTGGGCGGGCTTCGCTTTCTGCTGCGCGGCAGTCATCTGATCAGAGCGCCAGATGCCGCAGGCGGCGACCAGTACGATGGCGATGCTGGTGACAAGTCGTTTTGATGTCGGCTTCATAATTGTCTTCCTCAGAAACCCGTGCCGCGATCCGGCAGATCGCGGCACGGCTCTATGACTATTGTTGCGCGGGCAGCGCCGCCGCCTGCGAATTCTGTTTCTTCGGCATCGTGTTCCAGTCGGGCGGCTCGACGCCGAGCAGGTGATGGACGAAGAAGTCATTCCGCTTCTTTTCGCCGTAAGCGCCGCCCGGCCCGTGATTCGCGCCCGGAATGACGAGCAGGTCAAATGTCTTGTCGGCTTTGACGAGCGCGTTAACGACCTGCATCGTCGAGGCCGGGTCAACATTCGTGTCCATCTCGCCGAGGATCAGCAGCAGTTTGCCCTGCAGCTTGTGCGCGTTGTCCACGTTCGAGGCGGCGGCGTATTCCGGCCCGAGCGGCCAGCCCATCCACTGCTCGTTCCACCAGATCTTATCCATGCGGTTGTCGTGGCAGCCGCAGGCCGAAACGCACGCCTTGTAGAACTCCGGATGAAACAGCAGCGCGCCGAGCGAGTTCTGCCCGCCCGCCGACGTGCCGTAAATGCCGACGCGCGTGATGTCGTAATAAGGGTATTTCGCCGCGACGGCCTTGTGCCACAGGATGCGATCCGGGAAACCGGCGTCGCCCAGATTCTTCCACGCCACATCGTGGAAGGCCTTCGAGCGGTTTGATGTGCCCATCCCGTCAATCTGCACGACGATGAATCCGAGTTCGGCCAGCGACTGCATCGGATTCCAGGGCGTGAAGTTTTTCGGCACGAACGAGCCCTGCGGCCCGGCGTAGATGTTTTCGATGACGGGATATTTCTTCGACGCGTCGAAGTTCGAAGGCCGGTAGATGACGCCCCAGATATCGGTCCTGCCGTCGCGCCCGGTTGAGGTGAAGACTTCGGGCGCGCGCCAGCCCGCCCCGGTCAGTTCACTGATGTCGCCGCGTTCGAGTTCGGATAACACCTTCTTGTCCGCGGTCAGCCGCAATTCCGAAACCGTCGGCTGATCCACGCGCGACCACGTGTCCACATAATATTTCATATCCCCCGAGAAACTGACGCTGTGATTGCCGTCGGCCTCGGTGAGCGCCGTCAGACCCGTGCCGTCGAAGTTGATTCGATAATAGTGGATGAAGTACGGGTCTTTGCCCGGATACATGCCGCTCGCCTGGAACCAGATCTGGTGCTTCCCTTCGTCCACCTTGTCAACGGCGCGGACGACCCACTGGCCTCTGGTGATCTGGTTTTTGACCGCGCCGGTCGCGCCGTCGAACAGGTACAGATGATTCCAGCCGTCGCGCTCCGACATCCAGATGACCTCCCTGCCGTCGTCCAGGTCGTGGCGGTACTTCTTGCCCGAGTAACAGAAGAAGGTTTTCGGCTCTTCCGAGATGACGGCGCGCGGCCTGGCGGTGGCGGCGTCCACTTCGATGATGCGATAGACCCGATGGCCGCGCTGGTTGTATTCAAAGGTGAAGGCGCGGCTGTTTTTGCGCCATTCGATGCGCGAGAGCTGGTACGGGTTCGGGAAGAGCGCGTTGTCAATCACGAACTGCTTCCTGCCTTCGACATGGAAGAGTACGGGCTGCGGCTGGTCAAGTTCGTCGCCCGGCTTGGCGTAATCCATCGAGAAGTATTTCGGCTGCACCTGGTCGGCGGGCGAGGATTCGACGTATTGAATCCGGCGGTTGTAGCCGGGGCGCACGCGGAAGGCGGCGATCATCTTTGAATCCGGCGACCAGACGAGTGAGGCGAGCGCGTAATAGTTCCCTTCGGACCCGTCGAAGCTCAGCGCGACGCCGTCCTTACTGGCGTTGGACTTGCCTTTGGGCCGCACCCAGACGTTGAAGTTATTGACCCAGGCTTCCCACTTGCCGTCGGGCGAAGTCTTCGCCTCGGACTGAGGGAAGTTGTAACGCGGCCCGGGAATCCCCGCGTTCAATGGGATGCCGCCGCGCCGCTGCCCGAACCCGCCCGGCCCGCCCGGGGGAAGCTTTTTGACTGTGTAATCGGCCAGCTCGCATCTCCAGCGCGTTTCACCGACCGTGAACTCAATGGCCTTTTCATTGTCCACAAAGTTGATCTGCTGAAACGGCAGCTTGAGCGCCGTGTATTTCTCGCCCGCCGCTGCAGAAAGCGCCGCGGCCAGCCTTTCGTGGTCGAAGGCAGGTCGTTTCGCCAGCGTCTCCGCGTCAACCAGCACGAACTCGTTTCCGCCCCTGACCGCCTTGCGATACCAGAACCGGCTGGTCTGCCCGATCCAGGTGGCGCGTTCGGCCAGGTTGACTGCCAACCCGACATACTTTTCGCGCAGGCCGCCCGCGCGCTCGTAATCGGCCAGCGTGCCCTGCGCGTGACCGAGTGTGGCGAGCAGGAGGCAAAGAGCGGTGATTGAGAGGAAAGTCGGTTTGCGATTCATTGAAGTTTCTCTCCTTAAACCGAGCGACGCTCGCGGTATTGCTTACTGCGCGCGGCGACGTGCCGGCGGAATGTTTCTGCCGTAATAAACGTCCATCGTGATGTGATGGTCCTGGTAGACGCGGCCGAGCAATTCATACAGCTTCGGGTCGTAGCGCTGCAAATCTTCGGGTGATTGCACGCGCTGTTCGCCGTCCGTGTATTCGTAATTCGACCAGAACCAGGTCTGCGTGCCTTCGGCCCAGTACTCGTTGGCGTTCGTTGAGGCGTAATGGTTCTTCCACAGCCCTTTCGCCATCGCCTCCTTGTACGCCGCCTGGATCCCGGCGTAGAGAGCCGGGTCGGCGGTGCGGACGGCGATGTTCATGATCGCGTGTGAGAACTCATGGACGAAGATGTTCTCGCCGAAATAGCGCGTGCCCGGATAGCCGAGCAGATTCTCTTCGGCGCAGGTCGTCGGGTTGCCGCCGAGGCCCCGCGCCCGACGGTCCCAATACTCTTTGTCGGTCATGCTGGCGATGCCGCCGGGCTTGTCGTAATTGGCTTTTTCGCCGGGCGTCAGCCGCGGATCATTCGGCCCCGGGCGTTTGTTGTTGCGGTGTTCGGGGATGTCTGTCGTTGATTCGGATTGCGCCATCACGCCGACGCGCATCCTCTTTTTGACCATCTCCGCGCGCAGGTCGGGGCGCCCGGCCAGCATGTGAATGACGATGTCGCGCGCGACGAGCAGCGCCGCGTCGGGGACTTTCTCGGAACTGAGGATCGCAATGCCCAGCGCGTCGGCGTATTTTTTGTAGAACGGGTCCACGCCGAGCGAGGCGGGCGGCGCTCCCACGGCGGCCCTGACGTAATCCTGAATGAATGGTTTCTCCGGCCCCCGAGTCGGCGTCTGAGCGGCAATGCCCGCCGCAGAGAGCAGCGCCGCGGAGATCAGCAGTTTTCGCATCGTTGCCTCACCGGAATGGCCCGCGGGTCAGTAACAGCCCGCGGGGACGTTAACGTTTTCCCCGGCAGTTCGGGAAGCGGAAGGCGCCGATCCTGGTCGAATAGTTCGTCTCGCCCTTCTTCAGGTAATCGCCGACGTACCAGATCGTGCAGTCGTCGCTCGGATCAACGGCCGTCTGCGTGTAATCCTCCCAGCGCATGACGTTCTGCGCGGCCTCGCCTTCCGCGAGTACCGTCTCGCGCAGCGTCAACTGACCGGGCGGATCTTTGGCGAGTCGCCCGGCGAAGCGCTGTCCGGCGAAGTTCGGCGCCCCGCCGAACGAGTAGCCGATGCCGATGTTGCCCCGCCGGTCAATTGCGGGGCTCGCCATCCAGCGGTAAAAGCCGTCGGGCGCGTAGGTGCCCTGCTGGTGCAGCCTGACGCTGCGATCCTTGTTGACGCGGAACTCGTACCAGCGCACGCCGCCACCGCCCACAGAAGTGTTGACCGAGTGGACGGCGACGATGGATTCCTGGTTGCCGATCCTGCGGTACACGAGCCGCGCCATGATCTTGTCACCCTGTGCGTCGAGCCGACGGTCGGTCCCCGGCTGCGGCACGCAGTTGGTGAGCTGCCCGTCGCACAGGTAATGATAAGGCGCGACGGCGATCTTCTCAGGCCCCGTCACCTTCGTGTTCGCCGGATTCTCCCAGTCAACGTGGAACTGCCAGACGAAGATGCCGTCATCTTCCATGACTTTCTTCAACTGCGTGCCGCCGGCCGCCATCATGATGTTCGGCGCACCCCTTGGCGGCAGTCCACGGCCGTCAATGTCGGCGTTGTTCAGGAAGTTCACGCCGTCAATGATGACGCACTGCTCGCGGGCGGGCTCGCCTTTGAGCATCTTCGCGCGCTCGGCGACGCAGGCGTGTTTCTGGATCACTTCGTCGCCCGTGCTGGTCGGGATGTAGTAGCCGTCGGGCCAGATCGCGGGCCGGGGGTAGTCGGGGAAGAGCGGGCGCAGGAATTCGTAGCGGTAATACGAGCCGAGCGGATCGGGGCCGGTGCTGATGGCGTAGCACATCGAGTACGGCCCCTGCGGCTGCGCGCCCTGATTGCCCTGCCCGCCCTGATTACGCTGCTGCGGGGGCGCCGGGGTGCTGCTGTAGGGCGGCACGAAGAGCGGGGCCGCCGCCCCGGGCTGACCCGGCCGGCCGGGCACGCTTAACTGCGCCGGCTCGCCGGCTCGCCCGGGTTGCGGCTGGTCCGGTCTTGCTGCGCCGCGCCGGAAAGTCGGCATCACGATCAGCCAGCGGTCCGCGATCTGGTCGTAACGCACGACCGTGTCGCCGTTGTTCGTCGCCTCGCACGCGCCGCCGAAGCCTTTGAAGACCGTGTTGTTCGGCACCGGGCCGTAGAGTACTTTGCCCTGCTTGTCGAAAACAGCCATGCGAGTGTTGACAGTCTGCACGATGTGATTCGGCCCGACGGCAAGGCTGTTGTCGGACGGGTTGCGCAAGACAGCCTTGCCCTGCGGGCCTTCGAACCCGACGCCGAGCCCGTCGAAGCTGGCGACGAGCGTAGCCCCAGGGCCTGAGCCCTGTGATCGTTGCTCCACCACCGCCGAGCCGGGCGGAGTAATCATCACGGGCGGCGAGATGTGCGCGGCAGGATTCTGCTGCGCCGCCTTTGCGTCTTCAGAATCCGCGTCTCCGCCGGGAACTGACAGCGAGTTGAGCGGACGGGAGAGATCGCGGGCCGCGGCCGCGTCAATTGTGACCGCGCCGGCTCTGGCGTGATGCACATCTGCGCCGGTGTTACTCGGCGGGTGCGGGAGGTCCGCGGCGAAGGCGATGACGATTGCGAGTGCGGCCGCGCCGGCGGCGACTTTGATCGCCTGGGTGATCTGGTTCATATGAGTGTTTTATTGACAGGATGACCGGCGGAAGTTCGGCAGGGGCCGGACATCCGCCGGGATGAAGTGCCAGCCCGCATTTTACCACTCAATGCTGGCGCGGAACTGCATCGTGCGCGTACCGCTCGCTCCGGTGATCTGACCGAACTGCGTCGAGGTCGGGCTGGAATTCCCGATGTCAAAGAACGGGTGATTCAGGAAGTTGAGCGCTACCAGCCTCAAGGTCATCCGCCACCGCTCCGTGATGCGGATGTCCTTGTTGACGCTCATGTCCAGAATGTAGAGGTTGTTGTTGCGGATGTAGACGAAGGCCCCGAACTGCCCCGGCGTCGAGGCCGGAGCGTAGAGCGCGGGATTGACCTGACTCGTCGGTGATGTGCCGGTGGTAATCGTCGCAATGCTGGCAACGTTGGAGATGAGCGCGGTGGTCGAAAATCCACCCTTCACCTGACTCAAAGCCTTCTGCAACTGTTCTGGCGTGAAGCCGTTTCCGAAAACCACGCCCGATTGCGAGAGATTGTTGACCGTGTTGCGTCCGCCGTTGAGGAGCAGCGGATTTCCGGAAGCGATGGTCTCGCGCCCGCCGAGCGTCCAGCCGCCGACGATCCGATCCAGCAGCGCGTTATTGGACAAGAATCTCTGCCCCTTGCCGAACGGCAGATCGTAAGTCCAATACGCGTTGAAGGTATGTCTTCGGTCAAACGGCGACGGCCCATAGCTGAGCCGCGCGTCACGGAGGGTGACCCAGGTAAACCCCGCGGCCTGATCCGTCTCGTTCAGAACGTCGCCCATCGCGTGCGCCCAGACATAGTTGGCGCCGAGCGACAATCCCCGATTGAACCGATGCTGCAGGTCAACCTGGAGCGCGTTGTAGTTGTTGTCGCCGTTCGAGTCCTGATAGTTCATGCTGCTCAGGTACGGATTGGGCTGGAAGAAGTTGATCGGGAATGCCCCCGGCACGTTGAATCCGGCGGTGACGCAACGCGGGACTTTGTTGCCCACCAGGCGGCAGTAGTTCGCGGCGGCTGTGGACAGCGAGTTAGCCAGCGTGCCCGCCGTGCCCTGGTTCAGGTTCTGAATGAAGGTCGCATTTCCGAAGCCCTGGCCAGCAGCAAGCGCTGGCTGACTGCCCAGCGCCCCGAAGGCCGCTTGGAAAACAGGCAGCGCCGCCTGGCCGGGCAGATTGTTATTGGCGAAGGTCTGGCCTTTGCCATTGGCGATGTTGATGTCGAGATTCTTCTTCGCCTGGATGAATTCAGCGAGGAAACCGTTCTCAAAGATGTTGACCTCCTGAATATTCTGGCGGTGCCACATGTGCGTGGATTTGTTCCCCACGTAGCGCACTTCGAGGGTGATGTTATTGGTGAGCTGGCGCTGAATCCCCAGGCTCCAGTTCTGCACATACGGCGAGACCAGATCGGGATTGATATAGTTGCCGCCCACGGGCGCCGAGAATGAACTCTGCGCGATGGGGAAGCCGAAAGTTGCCGGAATCAGCACCGGGAACGCCGGCGTCGGCTGGCGCAGCTCAAGCGTGCCGACCGGGAAATTGACGGTGTTGGCCAGCGTCCCGCTCTGCCGGAAGCCCTGACCTCCCGACAGCGAGTTGGAAATCGAGTTCAGTCCCTCGTTGTAGTAGGTGATCGAGTAAGCGCCGCGCAGGACCGTCTTGCGATCTCCGATCAACTTCCCTAACCAGCCCCCCCGGTCGCCCGCAGGGTTCCACGCGAAGCCGAAATTCGGCGCCGGGTTGATGTAGTCCCGTTTGTAGGGGTGAACCACCAGATCGAAGGTCGGGTTCTGATTGCCGTTCAGCACGCCCGGCTGGAACAGCCCCGTCGAAGGCCCGTAGAAGCTCGACCCCGAGGGTTGCGAGAGCAGTTCGTTGCCGCTGTGGATGTCGCCGTCGAATTGCCAGCGCAGCCCGAAGTTGAGCGTCAGCGACGGGCGGATGCGGAAACTGTCCTGCGCATAGAGGCCGAAAGTAGTGAAGGCATAGCGTTGCATGCTTTCTGTAAACGGGGCGTATTTCTTCGTCTTCTCGTCCGCATTCGTACTCACCGTCACGCTCGTGATGCGGCCCGTCAGGAGCGCATAGAGATTGAGCGCGTTGGTGATGTCGTTATTAGTGGTGCTGACGTTGGTCAGCGCGTTCCGAATAATGTTATTCATCGGATCGCTCGCCACCACTCCGAGGTTGTATTGCGGCACGCCGGCCGTAGCCCAGGAATGTGAGTAGAAGCTCGTGTGGAGCAGAGTGCCGCCAAAGGTCATCGTGTGTCGCCCCCTGACCCAGCTCAGGTTGTCAGTGAACTGATAGACAGGGTTATTGCGCACGTCCGTCGCCACGTTTGGGATATAGGCCTCAATCAACGGCGTTCCCGCCGCGTTAGTTGGAGGGTTGATAATGCGGTTGCCCTGTTCGGCAAAGCGCTTCGGGTCGGCGTCAATGAAGAAATACTCGCCGTTGCCCTGCACGCCGAAGGTCGCGTTGTTGATCATGTTCGGCTTGATCGTCCAGTCCACCGAGTTGGTCGCGACGTAGGGCGTGGCCGAGGAGTGAATATTGGTGCCAGCGGGGCCGACGAAATCGTAGGGGCTGTTGGGATAGACCGCCGTGCCGCTGGTGAAATCGCTGCTCCGCAGGTTCCAGGTGCCATGCCAGGCGACCGTCGAGGTGATTTGGAAATCCACGCGCGCAGTCGGATATGACTGCATGGTATTGAGAGCCTGATCCCATTGCATGTTCTGCATGAATTCGGGAGCGACACCCGAAATCGGCACAAACCTGTCAGCTCCGGCTTGCGAACTATTGATCTTACTCAGGATGCCCGTGATGGTCGGATCAACGGTGCTGGTGTGCCCATTAGCTCTCGCTATATCCAGCACATTCACCGTCCGCTTGTTCCCGGTAGCCACCCCATTGACGAATTCAAGATAAGTAAAGTTGCCCTGCTGCGCGGCGGGGGTCAGGACGGCTTGTGTAAAGGTCGAAGTGCTGGGCGCCGGTTGCGCCTCATAGTAAGCGAAGAAAAACAGCTTGTTCCTGAGGGGCTTAAGGAATGGGAGCAGCGGCCCGCCGATGGAGCCGACCGCGTTGTGATTGCGCGACTTGTTGCGCGGCAGTCCTTGATAGTTGCGGAACCATGAGTTGGCGTTGAGCGCTTCGTTTTGTCCCTGATAGAGTACCTTGCCGTGATACTGGTCGGTGCCGCGCCTGGTCGTCAGGCGAATCTGCATGGCCCCTTCGCCGCCCGCATCCGCGCCCAGGCCAGTGGTTGAAACGCTCACCTCCTCAATGGCGTCAATGCGCGCCGGGGCGAAGCCGAAGAAGCTCGTGCCGCCGCTCTTGAAGCGCTGGGAGTTGTTGTTCATCCCGTCAACCGTGATGTTGAGCGAGGCATTGGGCAAGCCGTTGAAGGTGCTGTTGCGGTCGCTGGTGCTTCGCATATTGCCCGCGATCAGCGTGGCGAAGTTGAGACCGTCGCGGCCGTTGTAGGGCAGGTTCTGGACGAGCTTGTTGTTGATCGTGCCGCCGACCTCGGTCGTGGTGGTGTTGAGTTGCTCGGCGCTCGCCGCCACCTGGACCAGTTCCGAGGTGGCGCCGACCTGCAACTCAACTGACACGTCGGTGGTGCGCCCCGACTCGACGACGACGGAAGTAATGACGGCGGTCTGAAAGCCGGTGCCCGTCACGGTGAGCTTGTAGGTGCCAAATTGCAGGGTGGGGAAGAGGAACCCGCCGTCGCTGGAAGAGACGGTGGTCTGCTCGACCCCGGTGGCGTTGTCTGTCACCTTGATCGTGGCATTCGGGACCGCGGCGCCGTTCGGATCGCGGACGATCCCTCGAATTCCGGTCGTCGTAATCTGGGCCGCGCCGGTGATCGCCAGCGCCATGATGAAGGCGGCATGCACGAGGGCCGGACCGATCAGCCTGGGTAGCGTCTGTAGTTTCATTACGTCCTCCGGTTTATTGCCAGTTCACTGGCTGCCAGTAGCCGTTGCACGAATCGCCTCCCCGGGACTTCGCGAGTGCAGTTCGGGCGGCGAATGATGGATGCCGGGGCGAAGGCCGGCGCCGCCGCATCCCGGAGAATCCCGTCATTACTGCCGGGAAAATTATGTGTCTTAAGTTAGTACCTGAATGAAGTGATGCGTCTTGTATGTCAGTAAGACCGTTTGAATCGGCTTAGGGGATATTTGCCAGAGGCGCGGGTGGCGGGCGTCTTTTTGCAGCGGCGGGGAGCTTTGCCAGATACGGCAGTGCGATCCGGGTTCATCATCGCCGCTTCAGTTATAAAGAGCCGGCCGGATTCGGGCATCCTCTACTCGGCCAGGCGCACGTCCTCACACTTCGGGCCGTGTGGCCGGGGCTGTGCGATCTGCCTGCGCCTGAGGTTCGGGAAAACCCGTCACCGCTCCCCGTTTCTTCCGGAGTCGGCCAAGGGGGCTGCCTGCCGGCGCCGCGTGAAGTTTATCTCCCCGGTGATTGAAACAGGCATAAATGAGCAGCAACGCTGCGTGATTTGGGTTCTTTTTATCCTGAGATTTGCTTGACGGCCGCACAGAGCATATTGTATACAATCCTCACCTGACAAGGCAGCGTACCTTTTTCAATGCCTGTTCTCGTTGGCATCGGTCGGAAGTCGTGACTGCAACCTGACCTCCCTCCGGAGGACATTCGGGGGAAACAAAAGGAGAAGCCACCATGTCCACGCAACTGGCTCCCGGGAGTTACTATGGTGAGGCTTTGCGCAGCCGCAAGGTCGGGGGCTTCGAACTCTCAGAGCGCGTCTACCCGCCGGGGTTCCGGACCCCGAAACACACCCACAAACGGGCGCTCTTCTGCTTCGTGATGGCGGGCAATTACACGGAGACATACGGGGGCAGGATGCGGGAGTGCAAATCTTCGGCCCTTTTGTTTCACCCGCCCGGAGAACTGCACGCCGAACATTTCCATGACGCGGGCGGGCGCTCGTTCATCATCGAGATGGAGCCCGGCTGGCTGGCTCAGATCCGGAAACAACTGGCCGTCGCGGACAATTCCGCTGACTTTCGCGGCGGCGTCTTCGAACTGCTGGCGCGCAAATTGTACAGAGAGTTCGCCCAGCTCGACAGCGCCTCACCGCTCATTATCGAAGGCCTGATGATGGAGATGCTGGGCGAGACCGTGCGCCGGAGCCCCGCGCCGGAGCGGCACAGCCCGCCGCGCTGGCTGCAGCAGGCCAGAGAACTGCTCCACGCGCGCTTCACCGAAAACCTCACGCTGGCCGAGGTCGCCCGGAATGTCGGCGTCCACCCGGTCCACCTGGCCCAGACGTTCCACAAGACCTACGAGTGTACCATCGGGGATTACGTGCGCAGGCTGCGCATCGAATATGCCTGTCACGAGCTGGCCGCGTCCGCCAGACCGATTGTGGACATCGCCCTGGCGGCGGGCTTCTGCGATCAGAGCCATTTCACGAGGACGTTCAAGCGCGCCATCGGCGCTGCACCTTCTCAATATCGTGAATCTCTCCGCGACTCCTGACGTTCGAGCGATTGAGGGGCGACCCGGCGCAGGGGATCGGAATTATAAGGCGGTCCTGACCACCGCCGTGGGTGGCTTCAATACTAATCGCGTTCAAGCAGGCTTACTGAGATTCAAGACTCCTTACCGGGGCGTCTGTTTTACTGCTGACTCACGGCATACGGCAGATTGAGAAAATGTTCCGGCCCCGCTCACGGCGACCGGGAACAGCTGGCACTGGGAGAAAAGGATTGCATGGAAGATCGGAAGATGAGGCGGGTGAAAGTGATTGATTCGCACACGGGCGGCGAACCGACCCGCGTCGTGGTCGGTGGCGGGCCCGACCTTGGCGGCGGCCCCCTGGCGGAACGCCTGGAGCGGTTCAGGGCGGAATACGATCATTTTCGCTCGGCGGTAGTGAATGAGCCGCGTGGCAATGACGCCATCGTGGGCGCACTGCTGTGTGAGCAGACCGACCCCGCGTGTTCGGCGGGCGTGATCTTCTTCAACAACGTCGGCTACCTGGGCATGTGCGGCCACGGCACGATCGGGCTGATGGTCACGCTGGCTTATCTGGGCCGGATCGCCCCCGGCACGCACCGCATTGAAACTCCCGTCGGCACGGTCGAGGCGACGCTCGAGGAAGGCGATCACGTCAGCGTGGCCAACGTGCCAAGTTACCGACTGGCCGCGAACGTCGCCGTAGACGTGCCCGGCCACGGCCCGGTCACAGGCGACATCGCCTGGGGCGGCAACTGGTTCTTCCTCGTCAACGGCAACGGGCACCAGCTCACACTCGAAAACCTGGAGGCGCTCACCGATTTCACCTGGCGGATCCGTCAGGCGCTCAGGCGCCAGGGGATCACCGGCGCCGACGGGCGGGAGATTGACCACATCGAACTGTTCGCGCCCTCGCATCTCGACGGCGTCAACAGCCGGAACTTCGTACTCTGCCCGGGCAAGGCCTACGACCGCTCGCCGTGCGGCACGGGCACGAGCGCCAAGCTGGCCTGCCTCTATGCCGACGGCAAACTGCCGGAAGGGCGGGTCTGGCGGCAGGAGAGCATCGTCGGCAGCCTCTTTGAAGGCACCGTCCGGGCGGACGGCGACAGGATTTATCCGACGATTCGCGGCTCCGCTTACGTCAACGCCGAGGCCGACCTGATTCTCGATGAGCGAGACCCCTTCTGCTATGGAATCCGCCGATGACCCGGAGCGTCCCTGATCTGGTCATTGTGGGCGGCGGCATTGTCGGCGCGGCCTGCGCCCTCGAAGCCGCGCGCGCAGGCCTGCGCGTCGTGGTCATTGAGTGTGGCGTGGTCGGCGGCGGCGCGACGGCAGCGGGGATGGGGCACATCGTCGTGATGGACGATTCCGAGGCGCAATTCGCGCTGACGCACTATTCGCAACGGCTCTGGCAGGAGGTCGCGCCGGAACTGCCCGGCGAAGTCGAGTACGAGGAGTGCGGGACGATCTGGGTTGCCGCCGATGAAGAGGAGATGGACGAGGTGCGGCGCAAGGCGGCCTTTTACCAGGGGCGCGGCGTCGCGGCCGAGATTCTCGACGCCGAAGCGCTCGTGCGGGCCGAGCCGAACCTGCGACCGGGCCTGGCCGGCGGCCTGCTGGTCCCCGGCGACGGAGTGGTCTATCCGCCCTGCGCCGCGCGGTACTTCCTCGAACGGGCGCAGGCGCTCGGGGCGCAATTGCATCAGGGACACTCAGCCGTCGCCCTGAGCGACGAAGGTGTCAGGCTGGACGACGGCACGTTCATCGCCGCGGGCGTGACAGTCAACGCAACAGGGAGCTGGGCTCCGCTGCTCACGGCCGGCATTGAGGTGCAGAAGCGCAAAGGCCACCTGCTGATTACCGACCGCTACCCCGGCTTCGTGCGGCATCAACTGGTCGAACTGGGTTACCTCAAGAGCGCGCATTCGATCAACTCCGATTCGGTCGCCTTCAACGTCCAGCCCCGCCGGACGGGCCAGGTGCTGATCGGTTCATCGCGGCAGTACGGCGTGGATGATACGAAAGTCGAAGCCGCAATGCTCAGCCGGATGCTCGCGCGCGCCGAAGAATACATGCCCGGCATCACGCGGCTCTCGGCCATCCGCACGTGGACGGGGTTCCGCGCCGCGACGCCCGACAAACTGCCGCTCGTCGGCCCCTGCCCGGGCTTTGACCGGCTCTACCTTGCGACAGGACATGAGGGCTTGGGTATTACCACCTCAACGGGCACGGCAAAGCTGCTCGTGGATCAACTGCTCGACCGCCCCCCGGAGATCCCCGTCGAGCCTTACCTGCCGAGCCGCACGCATCAGGAGGTAATCCATGCCTGAAACTGTCTCGCTGTCGGTCAACGGCCGTGCCGTCACCATGCCGGAAGGCAGTACAGTCTCGGCCGCAGTGGCCGTCTCGGGCGCGCCGGCTTTCCGCCGGTCGGTGACGGGCGAACCGCGGGCGCCGGTGTGCGGGATGGGGATCTGTTTTGAATGTCGCGTGACGATCAACGGGCACGCGCATGCGCGCAGTTGTCAGATCCTCTGCCGCGACGGGATGGACGTGCGAACTGATGAATAGCCCTCGTCACAATTACGACGTGCTGGTGGTCGGCGGCGGCCCGGCGGGACTGGCGGCGGCCGTCTGCGCCAGGCAGGGCGGCGCGCGCGCGGCCATCGTGGACGACAACCCCGGCCTCGGCGGTCAGATCTGGCGCGGCGAGCAGCACAAACCGAGTACGCCCGAGGCCGCCCTCTGGCTCGGGCGCGCCCACGCGGCGCGGGTCGAATTCGTGAGCGGCGCCCGCGTTTACGATCAGCCCGAAAAGGGGCTGTTGCTGGCCGAAACGACAGACGGGGTGATCGAACTCGGCTATCGCAAACTGGTTCTGGCGACGGGCGCGCGCGAACGCTTTCTGCCGTTCCCCGGCTGGACGCTGCCGGGCGTCGCGGGCGCGGGCGGGTTGCAGGCGCTCGTCAAATCGGGGTTGCCGATTGAGGGCCGGAAGGTCGTTGTCGCCGGCACCGGGCCGCTGCTCCTGGCCGTCGCGGCTTACCTGCGCAGGCGCGGCGCTGAGGTGTTGTTGATCGCCGAGCAGGCGCCGCCGGGCCGGCTGCTCTCGTTCGGCCTGGGTTTATGGCGCACGCCGGGCAAGATCGTTCAGGCGCTCAGGCTGCGGCGCGAACTGGCCGGCGTCCCTCACCTCCCGGGCTGCTGGCCCGTGGCGGCGAACGGCGACGGGCAACTGCGGAGCGTCAGTCTCCGCCGCGGCCGTAAGACCTGGGACGTGGCCTGCGATTATCTGGCCTGCGGCTTTCACCTGGTGCCCAACGTCGAACTGGCCGTCTTCCTGGGCTGCGGGCTGCTCGACGGCGTCGTGCGGGTGAACGAGTATCAGCAGACGACCGTCGCGGACATTTACTGCGCCGGAGAACCTACGGGCATCGGCGGCCTGGAACTCTCGCTCGTCGAGGGCCGGATCGCCGGTCTCGCCGCGACCGGCAGGCAGGAAGAGGCGCGGGCGCTCTTTGCCGAACGCCGCCGGCTCGGGCGGTTCGCCGAACTGCTCAACCGCACCTTCGCCCTGCGCGAAGAGTTGAAGAGCCTGCCCGAGCCCGACACGATCATCTGCCGCTGCGAAGACGTGAGCCTTGCGCGGCTGGGTAAGCAGACCGCGTGGCGCGCCGCCAAACTGCACACGCGTTGCGGCATGGGACCGTGTCAGGGGCGTGTTTGCGGCGTGGCGATAGAGTTCCTGTTCGGCTGGCAGCCGGAATCGGTGCGCCCGCCGGTCTTCCCCGTCAGGGTCGGCAGCCTGATCCGGGGCGCCCATCTCACTGCCGGGCAACGGCAATAATCAACACGACTATTCACCGAGGATGAAAACCATGGCAATGAAATGGCAGGGCGTGATGCCCGCAATCACTACCGGCTTCAGGGAGGACCTGAGCATTGACCACGAATTTGTGGCCAGACACGTCAGCTGGCTCGTGGACAACGGCTGCACCGGCATCGTTACGCCGGGGAGCCTGGGCGAAGGCAACACGCTGACGTTTGAAGAACGGGGCGCGCTGTGGGCGACCGTGGTGGGGGCCGTCGGCGACCGCGTGCCGGTCGTGGCGGCGATCTCCGCGCTCAGCACCGCAGAGGCGGTCGAGCAGGCCAAAACGGCCGCCGGCAAAGGATGCCGGGGGTTGATGGTGCTGCCGCCGTACGTTTACAAAGGCGACTGGCGCGAGATGAAGGCCCACGTCGCGGCCGTCTTCAAGGCCACGAAACTCTCCTGCATGCTCTATAACAATCCTGTCGCCTACGGCACTGACTTCCTGCCCGAACAGATTCGGGAGCTGGCGGAAGAGTTCGAGAATTTCCAGGCGGTCAAGGAGTCGAGCGCCGACGTGCGCCGCGTGGCGGCGATCAGAACTCTGGTGGGCGGCCGGCTGGATGTCTTCGTCGGCGTGGACGACGCGATTGTCGAGGCCATCCCGGTCGGCGCGGTCGGCTGGGTCGCCGGGCTGGTCAATGCGCTGCCGAAAGAGTCAGTTGACCTCTTCAATTACGCCGCGCGGGGTGAGCTGGAGAGGGCGCTCAAGCTCTATCACTGGTTCCTGCCGCTGCTGCGGCTGGACACCGTGCCGAAGTTCGTGCAGCTGATCAAACTGGTACAGCAGGCGGTCGGGATGGGGAGCGCCCGCGTGCGACCGCCGCGGCTGGAGCTGGTCGGCGCAGAGCTTGAGCAGACGAACTCCCTGATTCAGGAAGTACTCAATAATCGTCCATCGTTGTAGTTTATCGAGCGTGTGGGGCGGAGACTTTCACTGTCATCGCACTTCATCCGGCGCCCGGGCATCAGTCTCCGCGGCTATTATGCGTGGGGGGCTGCCGCGCGGTCTCAGCCGATGGTCTCACGCCCCGTCGGCAGCAGATGATTTGCCGGCACTCCCAGGGTGCGCAAGGTCGTTCCCTGTTCGGTATGATATGATCCGCGAACAGTGGGCGAAGTGAGTGGCAACGGTCAGTCTGTTCTGACGTGCGACGGCTGGCGAAGCGGTGAATGGCGAGTGATCTGCACTGAGAGGCAGGATGCCATTCACCCCTCCCCGGGCGCTGCCGCCGCAGCGCGATCCTGATCAGGTCGTCGCCGGACCAGTGCCCCGGGCGTGAAGCACTCGCCCGGCCATCCGCCCACCTCTGACAGACCATCAGGCGCAGAGGCATTTCTTCCTGCGGCATGATTCCGGTCATTTTCTTTCGACATTCAAGAGGGGCTGATGGAGCAGGAACTTTCCGTTGACGATAGAAGAGCTCAGGGGATTTTGAGAGAGTTACTTCGTTCGGGCGAGATTACGGTCGAACAGATGGCCAGGGAATTCGGGGTGTCGGCTTCGACCATCAGGCGCGATCTGCGCGACCTCGAACATCAGGGGCTGCTGCGCCGCATGCACGGCGGCGCGGTGTCAGTCGAGCCGGCGCTCTATGAACCTTTCCGCCACGTCTCATCCTTCGGCGAACAGGAGCAGCAGTGCGCCGCGGAAAAGCGCCGGATCGGGCTGGCGGCGGCGGAGATGATCGCCGACGGCGAGATCGTCGGCATCGGCGCGGGCACGACGACGACCCAGGTCGCCCGCAGCATCCGCCATCGCAAGAACATCACCGTCGTCACCAACGCGGTGAATATCGCCATGGAGTTAAGCCACCGCAGCGACCTGAAGATTTTTATGTCGGGCGGGTTCCTCAGCCCCGACTGGTTCGCGCTGGTCGGCGCGGCGGCTATCCAGAGCGTGAGTGAGATGTTCGTGGATAAAATCTTCGTCGGCGTCGACGGCATTCACCCGGAACACGGCCTGACGACGAACTACCCCGACCAGGCGGCGATACACCGCCAGATGATGCGACAGGCCCGCATGCGCGTCGCCGTCGCCGATCACCGGAAACTGGGGGTGACGGGCACCACCCTCATCTGGCCGACCAGGGATATTGATCTTCTCATCACTGACAAAGGCGCAACCAGAGCTGCGCTTGCCCCCTTCACAACCCGGGGCATCAAGGTCCAGAAGGTCTGAGGGGCACTTCAATCACTCTCGTTGAATCCTCGGGGCCCGAATCCCTGAACATCTGGTCTTGACTCGATGCTCATTTTAGGAATAAATGAGCATCGCCTGTGATTGAATAATCCCCGCCCGTAATTAAGGAGCAGCGAGGCTATGGTTTGGGAAGAGCGGTGGCACCCCCTGCGCGAAGAATGGGTCATTGTCGCGGCGCATCGCCAGAACCGCCCCTGGAACGGCGAGACGGTTCGGCACGAGGAAGCGGCCCTGCCCGCTTATCTGCCCGACTGTTACCTGTGCCCCGGTAATGCGCGCGTCAGCGGCGCGCGCAACGAGGCTTACACCACGACCTTCGTTTTTGATAACGATCATCCGTGCGTCGGATTCGACGCGCCGCAGGAGTTAACGCCGCCGACGGGCATTTACCGTGACCGGCCCGCCGCCGGCATCGCGCGTGTCGTCTGTTACAGCCCGAATCACGGCGTCACGCTGGCCGAACTTGAAGTGGGCGAGATCGCCGGGCTGCTGCGCGTCTGGCGCGAGCAGTATGTCGAACTGGGCGGCCACCCGCTGGTCAACCACGTGCTGATTTTCGAGAACAAAGGTGAGGCCGTCGGCGTGTCCAATCCGCACCCGCATTGCCAGATTTACGCCACCAACTTCGTCTTCAAAACCATCGAGACCGAGGCCTGCGTCTCCGAACGTCATCTGGCCGAAACGGGGCGCGTACTCTTTCAGGACATCCTGGCCGCCGAGCGCGCCGACGGCCGGCGGATCATCTTCGAGAATGAGTCGGCGGTGGCCTTCCTGCCGTACTTCGCCCGCTACGCCTATGAATGCTACGTCGCGCCGAAGCAGACGCATGCGAGCCTCGCCACGTTCACCGATGCGGAATTGCATGATTTCGCCGCCGCGCTCAAACAGCTGCTGGTGCGGTACGACAACCTCTGGCGGATGCCGTTCCCATATGTGATGACGCTGCATCAGGCCCCGACCGACGGCGGCGATTACCTCGGCTTTCACTTCCACATCGAATTCCACCCGCCGCTGCGCAAGCCGAACCTGCTGAAATACCTCGCCGGGCCTGAAATCGGCGGCGGCAATTTCCTCTCCGACACGGCGCCGGAAGAGAAGGCGGCCGAATTACGCGCGCAACCGGACACCCACTACAAACAGGCGAAGCGGGAGGAGGCAGGGTGAACGGACCATCAGGCGGCAGTAGCGATTTCTCGCCGGCCCCCGACGTGATGCCGCTGCTTGAACCATTGCGCCGCCTGCATGAATGCGTGCGCGATGCCGTGGTCGCGGCCTGCGAGAGAGCTGCGCTTGAAGATCTGGCGCGCGTGGACGACGACGATTCGGCCGGCGACACGATTTACGCCGTCGACCGCGTCAGCGAAGAGTTGTTGATCTCACTGTTCGAGCGTGAAATCGCGCCGCTCGCGCCGCTCGTCCTCGTCGGCGAAGGGTTGCCCGGCGGGCGCATCGTCCTGCCGCGTGGCTCTTCAGAGGAAGACGCGGTGTGGCGCGTGATCGTTGACCCGATTGATGGCACGCGCGGGCTGATGTATCAGAAACGCAGCGCGTGGGTGCTGACCGGGGTCGCCCCGGACCGGGGCGCCGAAACAGACCTGCGTGACATCGTGCTGGCCGTCCAGACAGAGATCCCGCTGGTCAAGCAGCACCTCTGCGACTCGCTCTGGGCGGTGCGCGGTGGGGGCGCCCGGGCGGAGCGGTTCAACCGCCTGAGCGGCGAACGCGCCTCACTGCCGCTGCGACCGTCCAGGGCGGCAAGTATCCGTCACGGCTTTGCCGGCCTGGCACGATTCTTCCCCGGCGCGCGTGAAGTCCTCGCGGCGATTGATGAAGAGGTCGTGCGCAGTGCGCTCGGCGACGTCGCACACGGCAAGGCGCATTGTTTTGAAGACCAGTACCTGTCGAGCGGCGGGCAGCTTTACGAACTGATCGCCGGGCACGACCGGTTCATCGCCGACCTGCGCCCGCTGATGGAGCCACTGCTCCGCGAGCGCGGACTCAGCCTGGGCATCTGCTGCCACCCGTACGACGTGTGTACGGAGCTGATCGCGCGTGAACTCGGCGTGATCGTTACGGACGAGCGCGGAGGGCCCCTGCGTGCGCCGCTTGATGCGGAGGCCGATGTCGCGTGGGCCGGGTACGCGAATGAGCGGATCCGCGCTGAAATCGAACCGCCGTTGCAGCGCGCACTGCGGGCACGCGGATTGTTGAGTGATGCCGCATAACATTCCTTCAGAGTATCGAATCGTCCGCGGCGACGCGCGCGGACTGCCTGACGTCGCGGCTTTCATTGCGACGCTCAACTCGCTCGACGCGCACCCTTCACCGGAGGCCCATGATTTATTCGATGGCCGGTCTGAACTGATCGTCACGCGCGCGCCGGGTCGCCTGGACGTGATGGGCGGGATCGCGGATTACTCCGGCTCGCTCGTCCTGCAGTGGCCGATTCGGGAAGCGACTTTTGCCGCGCTGCAAACCGACGGCGAACGAAAGATTACAATCGTCAGCCTCACGCACGATGCCGGGCGGGAAACCAGGTTTGAAATGCCGCTCGCCGATTTCGAGACCGGCAGCGGGGCGGTTGATTACGCCGCCGCCCGCAGTTATTTCCGGCGGGACGCGGCGCGGCTCTGGGCGGCGTATGCGGCGGGCGCCTTTCTGGTGCTGATGCGCGAGCGGGGCGTCGGGTTCGGGCGGGGCGCACGCATCCTGATCTCTTCGCAGGTGCCGGAAGGCAAAGGCGTCAGCTCTTCGGCGGCAATCGAAGTCGCGGTGATGTCGGCGGTGGCGGCCGCGTTCGGGATTGAAATCGCCCCGCGCGAGATGGCGCTGCTCTGCCAGAAGGTCGAGAACCTGGTCGTCGGCGCCCCGTGCGGCGTGATGGATCAGATGACGTCGGTCGGCGGCGAAGAGAACCGGCTGCTGGCGCTCCTGTGCCAGCCCGCTGAATCGCGGGGGACGGTCGCACTGCCGGAAGACCTGGCCGTGTGGGGGATTGATTCGGGCGTGCGCCATTCGGTCGGCGGGGGGGATTACGGCTCGGTGCGGACAGGCGCCTTTATGGGCTATCGGATTATTGCCGAGCTGGCCAGCCTGACGGCGTCACGTCGCGCAGACGGCGAGGTGGTGAGCGTTGATGACCCGGTCTGGGACGGCTTTCTGGCGAACGTGACGCCCTCGGAATTCGAGCAGACGTTCGCCGCGCGACTGCCGAAGCAAATGGAGGGCGGCGAGTTTCTGGCACGCTACGCTGGGACAACGGACGCGGTGACGCGCGTTGATCCGGGGCGGAGTTATACGGTGCTTGTCCCGACGGCGCACCCTGTTTATGAGCATTTCCGCGTTCAGTCGTTCGCCGAACTGCTCGGCACCGGGGCGGGTGAACGTCGCAATCAGCTGCTGGGCGAGCTGATGTATCAATCACACGCGAGCTATTCGGCCTGCGGCCTCGGCTCCGAAGGCACCGACCGGCTCGTCCGGCTGGTGAGGGCCGAAGGCGCAGCCGGCGGACTGTACGGCGCGAAGATCACAGGCGGCGGCAGCGGCGGGACTGTCGCCGTACTCGGGCGGCGCGGCGCGGATGCTGCCGTGCGGCGAGTGGCCGAAAAATATGCCGGGGTGACCGGTCACCGTCCATACGTCTTCTCCGGCTCGTCACCGGGGAGCGCGGCGTTCGGTCAGTTGCAGTTAAAGAGAACGCTCGTTTAAAGGGGAGGGGGATGCGGCGATAGTCTCTCGCCCGACCCTGCTGACCGAATAAGGATAGAAATGGCAATTCTGGTGACAGGGGGCGCGGGTTACATTGGCAGCGTCACCGTCGAACTATTACGTGAGCAGCGTGAGGAGGTGGTCGTTCTCGACAACCTTTCGCGCGGGCATCGCGCCGCGGTCGCTGCCGAGATCCCGTTTTACGAGGGCGACATCGGGGACACCGGGCTGGTCGAAGGCATTACGCAGTCACACCCCATCGAAGCGTGCGTTCACTTCGCCGCCTTCGCCTACGTCGGCGAATCGGTGGCCGAACCGGCGCGGTACTTCGAGAACAACGTCGCCCAGGGGGTGAGACTCCTGAACGCGCTGCTGTCGGCGGGCGTACGCCAAGTGGTCTTCTCCTCGACCTGCGCGACTTACGGCGAACCGCAGCGCACCCCGATTGATGAAACTCATCCGCAGCAGCCGACCAGTCCTTACGGCTGGTCGAAGCTGATGATGGAGCGGATTCTGGAAAGTTACGACGCGGCGTACGGGATGAAGTTTGTTGCGTTGCGTTACTTCAACGCGGCGGGCGCGACTGCGCACCGCGGCGAGCATCACGAGCCGGAGACGCACCTCATCCCGAACGTACTCGCGGCCGCACAGAGGAAACTCCCGCACGTCCCGGTTTTCGGCGACGACTACGCGACCCGGGACGGGACTGCGGTGCGCGATTACATCCACGTCGCGGATCTGGCCGCCGCCCACGCGCTCGCGCTGCGCCGCCTGCGTTCGGGCGCCGAGTCGGAGTGCCTCAATCTCGGCAACGGGCAGGGGTATTCCGTACTCGAAGTCATTGAGTCGGCGCGCCGCGTGACGGGGGAGCAGATCGAAATCCGGATGGAGCCGCGCCGCCCCGGCGACCCGTCACACCTGGTGGCCGATGCCGCGATGGCGCGTGCGGTACTCGCCTGGCAGCCGCGCCGCCCGCTGCTCGACGACATCATCCGCACGGCCTGGGAATGGCGGCTGGCGCACCCACGGGGTTACCTCGAAGCGTAATACTTCAACTGGAAAAATGAACCGGAGGGAGACGAATGAAAACCACTCTGAGCGTTATCGCTGTTACTGCCTGCCTGCTGTTGAGCGTCTCGTGTTCACAGAAAGGCGCTTCGGGCAGGAAACTCGCCTTTGTCACCAACAACGCCGCGGACTTCTGGACGATTGCGCGCAAGGGCTGTGAGAAGGCCGACGCGGAACTGAGTGACGTCACAGTCGAATTCAGAATCCCGTCTGACGGCACCGCCGCCGAGCAGAAACGCATCATTGACGACCTGCTGGCCAGGGGCGTGGATGGCATCGCCATCTCGCCCGTGGACCCGGCCAACCAGACTCAGTTGATCAACGACGCCGCGCGTCAGGCGCTCGTTTTTACGCAGGACAGTGACGCCCCGGGCAGCGACCGCGCCTGTTACGTCGGCACCGACAACGTGGCGGCGGGCAGGCAGGCCGGGCAGTTGATCAAAGAGGCGCTGCCTGACGGCGGCCGGATCATGGTGTTTGTCGGCAAGAGCGACGCGCGCAACGCGCAGGAGCGCTATCAGGGCATCAAGGAGGCGTTGCAGGGGTCGAAGGTCGAGATCATTGACCTGCGCACGGACGATACCGACCGCGTCCGGGCCAAATCGAACGCCGCCGACACGCTGGTGAAGTACCCGGACGTCAAGGCCCTGGTCGGGCTGTGGAGCTATAACGGCCCGGCCATTCTGAATGCCGTGAAGGAGGCGGGCAAAACCGGGCAGGTGAAGATCATCTGCTTTGACGAGGAGGACGAGACGCTGGCCGGCGTGAAAGACGGCGCCATCGTGGCCACTGTCGTGCAACAGCCATTCGAATTCGGCTATCAGGCAATTCAGATGATGGCGAAGGTACTCGGCGGCGACAAGTCAGTCCTCCCGGCGAACAAACAACACTTCATCCCGACGCTCATCATCCGGCGCGATAACGTTGATGACTTTGCCAAAAAGATCAACCAGCTTCGCGGGCGGGCCTGAAAGGGGCTCGCCCGGGCTTCGCAGGGGTGTTTCTGCCACACCCTCATTCCTTCTTCGTTCAGATAACAAATGAACCCACCCGTCCTGCAAATGAGCGGCATTGAGAAGCGCTTCCCCGGCGTTCATGCGCTCAAGGGCGTTGACCTCGAGATCGGCGCGGGCGAGGTGGTGGCGCTCGTGGGCGAAAATGGCGCCGGCAAATCCACGCTGATGAAAATCATCGGCGGCGTGTACCAGCCTGACGCCGGCAGCTTGCGGGTGGACGGCCACCCGGTGGTCATCAGGTCGGCGGCCGAAGCGATCCGGCTCGGCATCGGCTTCATTCATCAGGAACTGAATGTCCTCGACAATCTGGACATTGCCGGGAACGTCTTTCTCGGCCGCGAACTGAGGCGCGGCGGCTTCCCGGGCCTGCTCGACCGGAAAAGAATGATGGCGGAAACGGAGGCCAGCCTGCAGCGACTCGGCCTTGGGCTGCCTGCCGACACCCCGCTCGACCGGCTCTCCATCGCGCAGCGACAGATGGTGGAGATCGCCAGGGTGCTTTCGCTCAATGCCCGCATCCTGATTATGGACGAGCCGACGTCGAGCCTGACGCAGACTGAGACGGCGCGCCTGCTCGCGCTCGTCAAGGAGCTGCGGGCGCAGGGCGTCGGCATCATTTACATTTCGCACCGCCTCGGCGAAATTGAGGAAGTGGCCGACCGCGCGGCTGTGCTGCGCGACGGGGCCAATGTGGGGACGCTCGCGCGCGGGGAGATCACGCACGACCGGCTGGTGACGATGATGGTCGGTCGCGACCTCAACCACTTTTACAGTCACCACGGCGAGGGGCGCCGGCCGCGCTATTTCGAAGTCTCCGGGCTGCGGACGCGCCGTTACCCGCACCATGAAGTCTCGTTCGAAATCGGCGCGGGCGAGATCCTTGGGATGGCGGGCCTCGTCGGCGCGGGCCGCACGGAACTGGCGCAGGCGATCTTCGGGCTCGACGGCGGGCCGCCCGATCTCCGACTCGACGGGCGGCCGCTGCGCGTCGGGTCGCCGCGGGACGCCATCCGCCACGGCATCTACCTGATCCCCGAAGACCGCCGCCGGAGCGGCCTGATCACGGAATCGAACATCCGCGAAAACGTCTCGCTGCCCGCGCTCAGTTGTTACGCGAAGGCGGGGATCGTCTCCCGCGAACGCGAGCGCGGTGCGGTCGCCGGCATTTGCGGCAGGCTGAACGTCAGGGCGCCGAGCGTCGAGATGCGGGTGGCGAATCTGAGCGGCGGGAATCAGCAGAAGGTCGTTTTAGCGAAGTGGCTGCTGCTCGAACCGAAGGTGCTGATCTTCGACGAGCCGACGCGCGGGATTGACGTCGGCGCGAAGGCCGAGATTTACGAACTGATGCGGAACCTCGCCGAAGCGGGCGCAGCCATTCTGATGATTTCGAGCGACATGGAAGAAATCCTCGGCGTCAGTGACCGCGTTGCCGTCATGCATGAGGGCGCGCTGACCGGCATGCTCGAACGTGGCGAATGCAGCGAAGATAACATCATGCGGCTGGCCGTCGGCAAAGGCCGCAAATGACCTGACTGAATGAAAAAAGAACTGGGTATCCTCATCCTGCTGGTGGCCCTGTGCGCCGTCGTTTCAGTACTCAATCCGCGTTTTCTTTCCGGCGCGAATCTACAGAATATGGCGCGCCTGATCGGGGCGTACGGCGTCTTCAGCATCGGCCTGGGGCTGGTCATCATCACAAGCGGGATTGACCTGTCGGTCGGCTCGGTCTTCGCGCTGCTCGGCGTGCTGTTGTCAATGATGCTGACGCAGTGGGGCTGGCCGGCGGCGGCGGCAGTTATCGCCGTACTCGCCCTGACAATGGCGCTGGGCGGGCTGCACGGACTGCTGATCACACGGGTGCGATTGCAGCCGTTCATCGTCACGCTCTGCGGGCTGCTGTTTTACCGCGGGCTGGCGCGCTTCATCGCCGGCGACGAAACCAAAGGGTTCGGCAACTCCGCCGGGTTCGAAGGCCTGCGCGACCTCGCCAACGGGAGCCTGTTCGGCATCCCGGCGCCGTTCATCCTGCTGGTCATCATCAGCCTGGTGATGTGGGTCGTGCTGCACCGCTCGGTCTACGGGCGCTACCTGTTCGCCGTCGGCCGCAACGAAGAGGCCGCGCGTTATTGTGGCGTCAACACGCGGCTCGTGGTGACGAGCGCTTATGTGCTGTCAGGGCTGCTCGCTGGCATTGCCGGAATCATCTTTGCGTTTTATACCAACTCGGTGTCTCCGTCCTCGCACGGGAATTTCTTCGAACTGTACGGCATCGCGGCGGCGGTGCTGGGCGGGTGCAGCCTGCGCGGCGGCGAGGGCTCGATTATCGGCATCCTGCTCGGGACGGCGCTGCTTCAGGTGTTGCAGAATCTGGTCAACCTGCTGGGCATCCCGTCCTCGCTCAATTTCGCAGTGATGGGCGCGGTGATCCTGGCGGGCGTGGCCGCCGATCAGGTCATCAAGCAGCGCGCGGCGAAGACTGTGAAGTGAGGCAGGGGCGGCGACAGGTTGTCACCGGGCCGAAGCTGCCCCGCTATTTCACTTACATGGAGAACGACCTCGCCTGAATCAACCTCTGTCGTGGCAATGGAAACGGGATCGGTTTTGCCTTACTGCTCAGCGGGATCCGTCTGATCGGGCGCTTCCAGTATGACTTTGAACTCCTGCCGCTCAACCTGCCATTTGTTCATCGCTTCCAGCATATGCTCTTCCGGCTGAAGTAAAATTCTATTAGTGGAAAGACAATTACGGATCGCGGCACGTCTGTTATGACAGGTTACTTTCTGGCAGGCGGACAATGCTGCTCCCTCACCCAGCGACGAAAGAATTGCACGCGAGGTTCCTTATCTGCCCTGCCACAAAGGTCATAGGGTCTTTATCTGATCTTTATCCGGTCTTTACTGAAAATTTACCTTGCCTAAAGTACTTATGATCCCGGCATCAATAAATTCAATGACCGGTGGGTAGCCATCCCAGGCTACTCAGGCGGGCTTTGCTGGGGAGATAGTAAGCCCAGTTCCCAATCAGGCATCAGTATCTGATTAAGGGATCAGAGGGGCTGGTGGGGTTGCTCAACTCAATCTATCAAAAATTAACAGGCTAAGGTAACCGGGCAGGATCAGGCCGCAGTTTCTTTGTTTTCGGAAGAGACACAGTTTCTCATACACGGCTTTACCGGGGGCAACCTGAAGGACAGGCGTGAAGAGTACGCTGTAGTTGTCTGACTGCAGCCTGATTCTCCTGCATGAAGTGATTCTCTTGCAGGAGATAACCTGGTGTTTTGACGGTTCCCAGACGTGATCAAGCCGCCGGGCCCGAACGGGTTCTGTATGAAAAGCCACAATCCGGTCCTGATAGTTTCGAACCAGGCGGCCACCTTAACCCACGGAGGAATTCCCATGTTAACAATGACCCAATTGAGGTGCCTCCCGCCACATCACCTCCGGAGGCAGGCTTCCAGGCTATTTCTCGGAGTCTTGTTCAGCCTCCTGCTCCTTCTCCTCACGGCACCAGGCCTCTTTGCCCAGTCGACGGCCAGTGCGACGCTGCGCGGAACGGTGAAGGACCCTAATGGTGCAGTCATCCCCAATGCAACCGTCACCCTGACCCTGACCAGCACCCAGGCAGAACGTACCGCCAAAACCAGCGGTGATGGCGTCTACACTTTCACCTCACTTGCGCCGGGGAGTTACACATTGACGGCTGAAGCAGCCAGCTTCAAAAAAGCCGTCAAAACCGATCTTATTCTCAGTCCCAGTGAAACCAGGGGTGTGGATATCACCATGGAGGTCGGTGCACCTAGTGAGAGTGTCACTGTTACCGCCAGTTCGGTTGAAGAGATCAAGACTGAGACCGGCGAGCGGTCAAACACGATCAAGGCGGCACAGATCGAGAATCTTTCGACCATCAGCCGCAACAGCCTTGAACTCCTGCGCATTCTGCCTGGTGTGGTCGCTCCCGACGCCTCAACTTATCAGGTCTCAGGGTTTGGCGACGCGTCAGCCTACGCTGTTAACGGTCAGCGCGGGCAGAACAACAACATCAGTGTGGACGGTTCGCGCGTGATTGACATCGGCTGTAACTGCGGCAGCATCGTCAGCCTGAATAATGATTTCGTACAGGAAGTGACCGTGCAGACCAGCAACTTCGCGGCTGAACATGGCAACAGCGGCGTCCAGATCAGTGGGATTACGAAATCCGGGAGCCGTGATTTCCACGGCTCGGCATATACTTATGTGCGTCACGAAGCGCTGGCGGCCAATGATCGCTTCAGAAATTACATTGGCGCGCAGGATCCCAATTCTCTGGCCGCGCAAAAACCGGTGGGTCGCTTCTACTATCCGGGCGGGACGTTCAGCGGGCCGATCAATTTGCCCAAGAAGGTCTTCGGTCCGCTCGGCGGGTTTAATGAAAACCGCGACAAACTCTTCTTCTTTGTCGGCTTTGAGGTGCAGCGTCAGAACTACGGTGCGCCACCCAGGATTTCTACCGTGCCGACACTGAAGCAACGGCAGGGGGATTTCAGTGAACTCCTTCCCAAAAGCATTCTCGGGCAGGCCCAGACGGTGAAAATTCCGGCCGGATTTCCGAATGCCGGCCAGAATGCTCCGGGCAACAATCTGGCCCCGTTCATTAACCCGATTGGCAAAACTCTGATCAATCTGTATCCGGTGCCGAATTTTAATGATCCGACCGGGGCGCATAACTACATTTCCAATACGACGCAGAGTAACAATCGTAAGGATTTGAAGATGCGCTTCGATTACAAGGTCAGCGACAAAACCAATCTTTACGTTCGGGTCACCCGCGAAACAGAACTGGCAGTCAATCCTTACGGCATCTGGTGGGGGCCTTCCACTTATGAGTTGCCCACGGCTAACAACCAGGCCGAACTGGGTCGTTCAGTCGCGGTCGGACTGACCAAGGTCATCAGCCCGACGATGACGAACGAGTTCCTCTTCAGCGCGAGCAAACTGAAACTGGACAACCAGTATGCCGACCCGGAGAAGGTGAAGCTTTCCACGCTCGGTCTGGACAACATCTGGCACCTGCCGTTCGATAACACCCAATTCGGCAGGCAGAGTCCGTACGTTTCGCTCTCGCTGATCAGCTGGGCTGAGGGGCAGCTCTGGTCGCCCGGCACCAACCCGATCTTCGCTTATAATGACAGCTTCTCGGTGACCGACAACCTGTCCAAAGTCGCCGGGAGCCACACGCTGAAGTTCGGTGCGCTGATCGAGCAGGGTAACAAGAAACAGACCTTCCAGGGCGATCCTGATTCACAAGGGTTGATTGGATTCAACAACTGGAACGGCAACGGCACGGGCAATGACTGGGGCGACCTGCTGGTCGGGCAGCTCACGGATGTCCAGCATGGGACACAGCCGCCGACCGGCAATTATCGCTTCTATAACTATGAATTCTATGCTCAGGATCAGTGGAAGATCCGTCCGAATTTCACGCTCGAATATGGCCTGCGCGCTTCGCACATGACCATTAACAAAGAACGCAAGGGCTTTGACATTCTCTTTAGTCCGAGCGCTTACAAGAAAGGCGCAGGGTATTATCTCAACGGCGATCCGTTCAGCCCGAACGGCGTGCTGTCAGCCGCGCGCGGACAACTCGAGAAGGGCGCGATTGACCCTCCGGCCGTGGAATGGGGGCCGCGCCTGAATTTTGCATGGAGTGCCCTTAAGAATGACAGGCTGGTCATTCGCGGCGGTGCTGGTATCTTCTATAACCGCGTCCAGGGCAATTTCCAGTACGACGCGACGCTGCGTGCCGCGCCCAACGGGAACGTCGGCGCTTCCCTTGGTCCCGGCACAAGCATTCCGGGAACGTTGAACCCATTGACCAATGCCCCTTATACCTTTAATGACCTGGGTGGCCTGACACTGAGCAATATGGGCATCGTGACCCTGCCAAATGGCACTAAAGTCCCGGTGAACCCGTTGAAGCTGGCCAATGGCGGGGCGACCATCATTTCTCCTGATCCGAATTCGAATGATTTCCCAACGACATACACCACCAGCCTGAGCATTGCCACGCGCCTCCCGATGCAGATGGTTCTGGAGACCGGGTATGTTGGCACGTTCGGGCGTCACCTCGCAGCCCGTCTGCCCATCAACACGATTCCGCTCGGAGCCTTGTTGAAGGGGACAGTCACGGGCGATCCGGGCAGCACGATCACCTTCCTGCAAAACCCGGGTTGCGATCCGGGCGCGGTGGATGCGGCTGGCAATGTCACCAGAAGAGGTAACTGTGTGATTCAAACGGCCAAAGTGACGGCTGATCTGACCAGCCCGCTCGTGCGAGAATCATTGGACGGCGGCGTCATCAATAAATTCCGCCCGTTCCCGGACCTGAGTGGCGTTCGATATCAGCAGTACACCGGCACGTCGAACTATCACTCACTCCAGATGACCCTCAGCCGTCAGGCCGGGAAGAACCTTCAGTTCTTTGGGACCTACACCTTCTCGAAGGTGCTGGGGACGAGGGGCGGCGAATTCAACGATCTGGATCCGCTTGACACGCGCGGTCGCGGCTACGGTGTTCTGGATTACGATCGCACCCATGTTTTCAACCTCTCTTACAACTACAATGTGCCGAACCTGTCACCGTTCAACAACCCGCTCTCGCGCGGATTGCTGAATGGATGGCAGGTGTCAGGCATTACCACCTACTCCAGCGGAACCCCTGTCAACATCAGGTTCAGCGGGGATGTGGCGGGTCTTTCTGTCGCGGCATTCGGTTCCGATGCATTTTCAACTTCGGGATTTGCGGCGGGGGCAATAGCCCCGATCTTCAGCAAGAATCCGAAGCTGGATGGATCAAAAGTCGGCGACAGAGTACTTGACATCAGCGCCATCAGCATTCCGGCGTTCGGTTCGTCGGGCGCCACGGTCTCGCCGTTCTATTTCCGCACACCGAACCGGTCCAACTGGGATATTTCCCTGTTCAAGAATTTCAAGATCAGGGAGAAACAGAATCTTCAGTTCCGCGCCGGGTTCTTCAATATCTTCAACCAGGCATTCCCGAAGAATATTGATAACCAGAACGCCAGTAACAGCGACATCTACCTGACGCTCAACACTCAGTGCGTGCGAACGCCGGTCAATCAGACGCTCGTGCTGGCAGATGGGACTAAAACGACCTTCACCCAGACGTTCGCCAACGGCGCTGGGGGAACGAATCAGGGCGTGTGTGATCCGAGCAAAGGCTTCACCTTCACTCAGGACACCCTGAACAACTTCGGGAAGATCACCACCAAACGCGGTCAGCGTGTGGTCGAGCTGGCTCTGAAGTTTACCTTCTAAGCCGGAAACACAATTCCAATTTCCAAGCTGGTGCGGGCGAGATGAGTTGATCACCTCCCCGCACCAGATTTTATTTGCGAAGACATTGCGCGCACGCGCAACGGCTCGCGGGTTGATAAAGGAGACGCCCCATGAAATATATTTTGTCTGTCATCATCACTCTGGTCATGACTGCTGCACTGCCGCAGGACACTCAGAAGCTGGTCTACGCCGATTTCGAGCAACTGGACAAGGACAAGCGCCCGATCAGTGCGCGCGAGGGTAAAATCATTTTTGACGCCGGCGCCCAGAATAATGACAGGAAGCCAAAGCTGGCCCCAAGACTGCTGGGCGCACAAGGCCCGCTGACACAGCGCATCGGTTTCGAGTTCGAGATTTTTGAGCCGAATACCTGGGCCGAAGCTTCGATCAAGATCATCGGCCTGAAGGATAAAGGCCGTCTGGACGACTGGGCGAAAACACTGATCGTGAGAGCCGAGGATCTGAGCGCGTACAGCGCTGTGACGGTGGACATCGGGGCCGCGGGCGTCTCGCAGGTCAGGATCAGGCTGCTCAGTGAAGAGAACGGAATTGACGCCGGAGGCGCTTTCCCGGAACGTTATCTCGACATCACCAACGAACTCAGAACGTATCGAATTCCGATCAGCGAGTTCAAACAACCGACCGGCGACTGGGTGAAGAAAAAAGTGACGACCGAGCAGGTCATGAAAAAACTGACTGCGGTGCAGGTCAGCGTCGTGAAGGTCCCCTCGAAAGGCTTCGTCGTCCTCGACAACATTGCATTCGAGAAATAGGCAAGCCCCGCCCGGGCGCCATCCGCCGGTAATCCACCCGCCCGTGCGATTGTGGCCCTCTGAACTGCAATGTTATACTTTCGCCGTTCATTTTGAATTTCATTCTTTCGGCTCAGTCGGTCCGCAAACCTCGCTGAGATTTCCGCCTGTAGTTTATGTTCGCCAGCCTTGCATTGACCCTTTTGCTGACGTTTGTGCCCGTTCAGGAGCGCGAACTTGTGCGCCAGTCCGAGCAATACTTCGCGCGCGGCGTCGAATTACAGAAGCAGGGTGATTTGCAGGGCGCGCGTGAGGCTTACGAAGGCGCGTTGAAGCTGATCCCGCGCCGGGCGGATGCGCTCTCGAATCTCGGGGTGGTTTACGCCCGACTGGGGCAGTACGAATCCGCGATCAAAAGCTACAAGGCCGCACTCGCGATTGACCCGGCCGAACATGGCATTCGCCTCAACCTCGGGATTGCATACTTCCAGATAGATCAGTTTGATCTCGCACAGGTTGAACTGGCCAGAGTCACAAAAGCGATGCCCGGCAATCTCCAGGCCCGATTCCTCAATGGTCTGTGCCTCTTTCAGATCGGCAGACTGAAGGAGGCCGCCGCGGAACTTGAGCCGGTTTACCGCGCGCAGCCGGACAACATCTCCGCCGCTTATGCCCTCGCCAATGCCTATATTCAGGACGACCAGATCGCCAAAGGTCAGGCGCTGGTGGATAAGGTTTTCCGGAATCTCGATTCTGCCGAAGCACATCTGATCCTTGGCACCTTCAACCTGGCTCGCCGGCAGATTCAGCCCGCGGCGGATGAACTCCAGCAGGCGATGCGGATCAATCCGAAACTGCCCACGCTGCATACACAGCTCGGCGTCGTATACCTGCTGGGTGGCAACCGCGAACAGGCGATTCAGGAATTCAGGACCGAACTGGAGATCAACCCGCGTGACTTCATGGCGAATGCCCGGCTCGGCTGGCTGCTCCGTGAAGATGGGAAGCCGGAGGAGGCCGCCGCGCTCCTGCGACGCGCACTCGAACTCAGGCCGAATGACCCCGGCGTGCTGTTCCAGCTCGCGCAACTGGTTCAGAGTCAGGGCAGGGCGGAGGAGGCCGTCGGCCTGCTTGAACGCGTCGTCAGACAACTGCCGGATTACAGTCCGGCGCATGTGCTGCTGGCGCGAATGTACTTCAAGCTCAAACGCCCTGAAGACGCCAGGCGGGAGCAGGCGATCATCGAGCGTCTGACGGAAGAGCAGCAGAAAAAACAGCCGACGACTGAAACACAGAAACAGAACCCCCTGCTGCGTGACCCGCAGGACCGAAACGTTGGAACGGCTCCCGCGAAACCCTGAATGAAGTATCCGGGCAAAAAAAGAACGTCGGCCCGCGCAGTGCTGATCCTGTGGAGCATCGCGGTCATTCTGTGCCTGGCTGAGGCGGGCATAGGGCCCGGCCAGGACACGCCGACGGCCCGGGTTCTGAAGAAGTGGTGGCCGACGAAAGTCCCGGCGGGGACCGGTTTTGTCGGGCGTCAGGTCTGCGTCGAGTGTCACGCGGGTAAAGTCAGGACTCAGCAGGAGACCTCAATGGGCCGCGCGCTGGAACCGGTCGCCAACCTGCAGATTCTTGCGGCACACCCGCGCCTGACATTCCGTGCGGGGAAATACGTCTATGAAATTACCCGCCGGGACGATCAGAGCTTTTACACGGTGACGGATGGCGTGAACACGCTTTCGGTGCCGGTGCTTTACGCCTTCGGCCAGGGGAAGGCCGGACAGACGTACGTCCTGCGGGTCAACGACCAGTTCTACGAAAGTCGCCTGAGTTTTTACAATGACATCCAGGGGCTCGATTTCACGCTCGGGGTCCCGCGCAAAGAGCCGGGATCGCTCGCCGAGGCGCTGGGCAGGCCGATATCGAATGATGAAACCCTGCAATGTTTCAGCTGCCATGCCACCGGCGCGGTCAGCGGCAATCAGCTTCATCTGGACAAACTGATGCCCGGCATCAGCTGCGAGGCATGTCATGGCCCCGGCGGTGAACATGCCGCCGCAGGCAAAGCGGGACAGCCGAACAAGGATAAAATCTTCAACCCCGGCAGGCTCAGCGGCGACGAACTGACGCAGGAATTCTGTGCGGCCTGCCATCGCGGCGCCGAAGAGGTGATTGTCCTGCCGAAGCAGGGCGGCATTAACAACGTGCGGTTTCAGCCCTATCGGATCTTCAACAGCAAATGTTATTCGGATGATCGCCGGATCAGTTGCATCGGTTGTCACGACCCGCACGAACCGCTGAGGCAGGATGCCGCATTCTATGATGCAAAATGTCTGGCCTGTCACCAGTCGAAACAGAAGACCGCCGGCTCATCACCGGCCGGCGGGCATCAGACTGCGCCCGCGTGCAAGGTTGAAATCAGAAACTGCACTGAATGCCACATGCCGAAAACCGAGCTGCCCACCTCCCATTTCATGTTCACTGATCACCGCATTCGCATTGTCAGACCGGGCGAGCAGTATCCCAATTAAGGACCAGACCCGCAAAAGCAAAAGGCATCCATTACTGTGAAATACTTTCTCTCCGTCCTCGTCATCGCCCTGATCGCATTCACCGCCTGGCCGGAGCCGCGCTCACAGGCACAGTCAGCTTCAGCCGACGACAAGCCGGTCACGTTTGAAGAAGTCCCGGCGGCAAAGAGTGGCATCACATGGCGGCATGACAATGGGCGTTCCGACGCCCGCCACCTGCCGGAAACGTGCGGCGGCGGCGGAGTGTTTTTCGATTATGACAATGACGGGTGGATGGATGTTTATCTGGTCAACAGCGGGCCGTCGGATTTCTACGCGCCGAAGACCCCGGTCAGAAATGCCCTGTACCGGAACAATCACGACGGCACCTTCACCGATGTCACTGAGAAAGCCGGGGTGACCTGCGGGAAGATGGGCCATTTCGGGATGGGCGCGGCGGCGGCCGATTTCGACGGCGACGGCTGGCAGGATTTGTATGTGACCAACTACGGACAGAACGTGCTGTTCCGCAATAATCACGACGGCACATTTACCGACGTCACCGACAAAGCCGGCGTGGCGGCGCCCAACTGGTCAACCTGCGCGACCTGGTTCGATTATGACAATGACGGCAGGCTTGATCTGTTCGTTTCGAGTTTCGTGCAGTACAGCGCATCGGGCAGTCTCTTTTGCGGCGACAATCGCCTGGGCCGCCGTTACTACTGCATCCCGCGTGTTTTCAAGCCGCGTCCGAGTTACCTCTTCCACAACGAGGGCGGAGGGAAGTTTTCTGACGTCAGCAAGTCCTCCGGCATCGCCAATTCGCCCGGCAAATCGTTCGGCGCAATCGCCACGGACGTCAATAACGACGGGCTGATGGATTTGTTTGTCGCCAACGACACGACGGCCAATCACCTCTTCATCAACCGGGGCGGCGGCAGGTTTGAAGAGATCGGTCTGGCTTCCGGCGTCGGTTACAGCGATTCGGGCAGCCCGCGTTCGGGCATGGGCGTTGATGCCGCCGATTTCGACGGCGACGGGTGGCAGGACCTGTTCGTCGCCAACATTGACCAGGAACTGTTCAGCCTTTATCACAACGAAAAGGATCTGACCTTCACCGACCAGGCGGGTGAAATCGGGCCGGCCACGCGACTGTTGAGCGGCTGGGGCCTGAAGTTTTTCGACTATGACAACGACGGCGACCCTGACCTGATCCTGGCCAACGGTCACCCCGACGACATGGTCGAGATGCAGGTCTCGAAGGTAAAATACCGCGAGCCGCTGGTCTTGTTCGAGAACATCAATGGCAAATTCAAAAACGTCAGCGACAAATCCGGCGCGGTTTTCAAAAAGGATTTTCCGGCCCGCGGGCTGGCCGTCGGTGATTTCGATAACGACGGTGATCTCGACCTGCTGATCATCAACAATGGCGACGCGCCGGTGCTGTTGCGTAACGAAGGCGGCAACCGCAATACCTGGCTCGGATTGAGCCTCGTCGCCACCAGAAGCAACCCCGGCGCGGTCGGCGCGGTCATCACATGGACCGCCGGCGGCGTGAAACGTTCACGGTTGAAAACCAGCGGCGGCAGCTATCTCGCCTCGCATGATCCGCGCGAAATCCTCGGCGCCGGTAAGGCTGCTAAAATTGACAGCGTCGAAATCAAATGGCCGGGCGGCAAGGTTGACAAGCTGACGAACCTGCCCGTCAATACTTATATCAAAGTCGTCGAAGGCGAAGGGGTGGCCAGGAGCGTGGCGAACGCCGGAAAGTGACGCCCGAAGGAAAAGGTGACAGTCATGAACAGCCCTCAATCCACACGAAGAAATAATCTGCGTCGCGCTTTTTATCTCCGCGTCTCCCTGCTCCTCTGTCTGGTCATTCTGACAAACTCTTCACCCGTTTTTGCGCAGCAACGCCGCGCCACGGTTCCCCGGCGTCCGCAGGCGCAGCCGGCTTCACCGGGGTTCGCACAGCTCGAAACCCAGGCCGGTCAGGCCCGCGAAGCCGGGGACCTTGATGAGGCGATCAGACTTTATCGCAAAGGCGTGACGATGCGCCCGGACTGGCGCGAGGGCTGGTGGTACCTGGCGACGCTGTTGTATGAGAAGGATCAGTATCCCGAAGCCGCCAGGGCATTCAAGCGGGTGTCGGTGCTGACGCCGAAAGTCGGCGCGCCTCTGGTGATGCTCGGGCTGTGTGAATTCAAACTACAGGATTACGACAACGCGCTGTCGCATATTCGCCAGGGCCGGCAGCTCGGCATCGGCAACAACGAGGATCTGGGCAAGGCCATGCGCTATCACGAAGCCTGCCTGATGCTGCTCAAAGGCGATTTCGACAACGCCCAGGGCGTCCTCAACAGCCTGAGCTTTGACAACGTCAACACCGAAAATCTGATCATCGCGCACGGGCTGGCGGCCCTGCGCATCCCGCAGATGCCGAATCAGATCGGCCCGGGGCACCGCGATCGTGAACTGATCCGCCGCGCCGGGTATGCCGCCCATCTGGTCGCGCAGAAAAACATGGGTGATGCGCAGCAGGAGTATGAACGCCTGGTCGCGGACTACCCGAAATCACCCAACGTGCAATACGCCTGGGGAGGTTTTCTTTATACCCAGCGCAATGAAGATGGCGCCGTCACCGCCTTCAAACGTGAGATTGAAAATTCACCGGGCCACGCGCTGGCGCGCCTTCAGATCGCCTGGATCGCGCTGAAAAACAAGGATGCCGCCGGCGGACTCGCCTACGCCGAGGAGGCCGTGAAACTCCACCCGCGATTGCCGCTGGGCCATTACATCCTGGGCAGGCTGCTGTTCGAGACCGGCGAAAATACCCGCGCGATTGAAGAGCTGGAAGCCGCACAAAAACTGGCGCCCGGTGAGCCGAAGATTTATTTCTCGCTGTCACGCGCCTACGTCAAAGCCGGGCGCAAGGCCGATGCGGATCGCGCGCGCGAAACTTTCGCGCGACTCAACAAGGTGGCTGAAGAGGCCGCCGCCGCCCGCGGTTTCCAGGCAATTGACGAAGATAAGGAAGGTGCCGAGAAATCCAAACCGAATTTGCCCCGGCAGTGACGACACCAGTGAACAAGTCGGGAGCGGGATTCCTTCATAACACCTGACAATTGAAGAGTACCTTGTCCGGGCTCCTTAATGCTTATGCACACCCAATCCGGTTTCGCGTTGCGCTCGGTTCTGCTCGGCATCAGCCTGGCGCTGGGCGCAGTGCTGACATTCGCGCAGACACCCGGCCCGGCGCGCGAGCGGCTGTCATTCAATGCCGACTGGCGCTTTCATAAAGGTGATCCGGCCGATGCCGCCGATCAGTTGCGCTACGAGCGAATCAAAGATCAGCTCATGCCGGCCGGCAGCGAGTTGAAAAATGACGCTGCCCGCAGCGGCAACCCCGGCGGCGGCGTTTCGTTCGTGCAGAGCGGCTTTGATGACGGCGGCTGGCGCAGACTCGACCTGCCCCACGACTGGGGCATCGAAGGACGGTTCGGGCAGGAGTACCCGGGCGAAACGGGCAAGCTCGAATGGTGGGGCGTCGGCTGGTACCGCAAGCACTTCAACGTCCCTGCCGGCGATCAGGGCAGGCGCGTCTTTCTCGATATTGACGGCGCGATGGCATATGCGGCGGTCTGGCTCAACGGGCAGTTCGTCGGCGGCTGGCCCTACGGCTACGCGTCCTTCAGGCTCGAACTGACGCCGTTCCTCAAATACGGCGCCGGGAATGTGATCGCCATCCGGCTCGACAACCCGCCCGACTCGTCGCGCTGGTATCCGGGCGGCGGCATCTATCGCAACGTCTGGCTCGTCAAGACCGCGCCCGTTCACATCGGTCACTGGGGCACTTACGTGACGACGCCCGAAGTCAGCAAAGAGCGGGCGACAGTCAGCGTCAGAATCAATGTTGATAATCAGACCCGAGCCGCCACCGATGTAACGGTCAGGACTCAGATCTACGAACTCGGCGCAGATGGCAATCGGGCCGGCAGAGCGGTGGCATCCGGCACGACAGCCGGGCTCAAGCTTCCGGCCAATGGCAGTCAGACCGCTGAAACTACAATCGGCGTCAGCAACCCGAAGCTCTGGAATCTGCAAAAGCCCGTTCTTTATGCGGCTGTGACGACCGTTGAGCAGAGCGGCAAGGTCGTGGACAGGGATGAAACCGTCTTCGGCATTCGCACGCTCAGATTTGATCCCGACAAGGGATTCTTCCTGAACGGCGAACTCACGCGGATCAACGGCGTGTGCAACCACCACGACTTGGGGCCGCTCGGCACGGCGGTCAACGCGCGCGCGCTTGAACGGCAGATCGAAATTCTGAAGGAGATGGGCGCCAACGCCATCCGCACGAGCCACAACCCGCCCGCGCCCGAACTGCTCGAACTGTGCGACCGGATGGGCATGCTGGTGATGGACGAGGCGTTCGACTGCTGGCGGCGCGGCAAGAAGAGGAACGATTATCACCTGCTCTTCGATGACTGGCACGAGAAGGATATGCGCGCGATGATCCGCCGCGACCGCAACCACCCGAGCGTCATTCTGTGGAGCATCGGCAACGAGGTCGGCGAACAGCGCTTCCCCGAAGGGCAGAAAGTGGCCGCAGCGCTGACCCGCATCGTCCATGCCGAGGATACGACGCGCCCGGCCACGTCGGGCTGCAACATCCTCGAAGCGGGATACAACGGATTCCAGAAGACGGTGGATGTCTTCGGATACAACTACAAGCCGACCGAGTACGGGAAGTTTCATGCCGCGAATCCGACGATCTTCCTCTACGGCAGCGAAACGGCCTCGTGCGTCAGCTCGCGCGGCGAATACTTCTTCCCGGTCACCAACGACAAACTTCAGGGCCGCGCCGATTTTCAGGTCAGCTCTTACGACCTGTACGCGCCGCCCTGGGCACAGCCGCCCGACTGGGAGTTTGAGGGCCAGGACAAATTCCCGTTCGTCGGCGGCGAATTCGTCTGGACGGGCTTCGACTATCTGGGCGAACCGACGCCTTACAACGCGGACGTTACAAACCTGCTCAACTTCTCCAGCCCCGCCGAGCGGGAACGAATGGCCGGCGAACTCAAGGAACTCGGTAGGATCAGGGTTCCTTCGCGCAGCTCCTATTTCGGCATCATTGATCTGGCAGGCTTCAGGAAAGACCGATTCTACATTTATCAGGCCAGGTGGCGGCCCGAACTGCCGATGGCACACATCCTGCCGCACTGGAACTGGCCGGAGCGCGTCGGGCAGGTCACGCCCGTCCACGTTTACACGTCGGGCGATGAAGCCGAACTGTTTCTGAACGGCCGGTCTCTCGGACGGAAAAAGAAGGCTCAGTATGAATATCGCCTGCGCTGGGACGAAGTGAAGTACGAACCGGGCGAGTTGAAGGTCACAGCCTGGAAGGGCGGCAGAAAATGGGCTGAGGATGTCGTCAGGACGACCGGCCCGGCGGCCAGGGTCCTGCTCAAAGCCGACCGCGCCACGATCAAAGCCGATGGATATGATTTGTCTTACATCACCGTGACGGTGGCTGACAAAGGCGGACTGCTCGTCCCGCACTCAAAGAACCGGCTCAATTTTGAAATCTCGGGCCCGGCGGAGATCGTCGCTACAGACAACGGCGACGCCACCAGCCACGAATCGTTCCAGGCGAAGGAACGAAATGCCTGGAACGGCCTGTGCCTGGTGATCGTCCGTGCCAAAGCAGGAAAGGCGGGGCAGATCAGACTCAGGGCGCGGTCCGAAGGGCTGGCGGGAGCGGAGATTTCGATTACGAGCAGGCCTGCCCGCTGAACGAAACTTTTTCTCGTGCGGATCAGGGCCTTGCCCTTCGGCCCGACGCGGCCCGTGGCGAAGCCGATGGCGCCTGCAATCGGTTGTGGTCATGCGGCGCCTGTGATTCGGGCGAACCCTCTTTTCGTTTCATCACAAAAGAGTTCAGCCTGCGAATCTGGTACTCGCCCGCCAGCTCTTTGACTTCAATGAACTGATTCGCACCGAGGTTGTGAAAAATCTGGCGCGTGCGGCTCACGGGCCAGATTATTTCGAGCGTCTCGATCTGCTTCGCTTTGCCGAGGCCGATCTCCTGCGCCAGCGAAGAAGCGCCGAACGATCCCCCGCTCGTCACTTCGCGATAACGCAGAGACTTCCTGCCGCCGGCATCGGCCAGAGTCAGTCTGATCTTTGCGCCGATGGCCGCGCGGTTCGTTTTTACGCCGACGAGCCTGATCGCAATCCAGTTGTTGCTTTCCGCTTTGCCGCGCCCGTTGGCCGGATTTTCAAAGAGCGCCTTGTTGTACTGGTCGCCCGGGAGAAAGCCGCCGATGTTTACAAAAACGTCTGCGTCGCCGTCATTATCCAGATCGCCGATGGCGACGCCGTGCCCCTTTTGCAGGTGCCCCATCCCGCTCGCGGCGGTCACGTCGGCGAAGCTCAATCCCGCCTTGTTGCGGAAGACGAAGTTTGGGACGAGCGCTGCGTAAGAAGGGGCGCCCGTGCCGATGTAAAAATCCAGAAAGCCGTCGTTGTCGAGATCGCCAAAATTCGCGCCCATTGCCGGCAGCACGCGATCCAGCCCCACCTTCTTCGTCACGTCCTGAAATTTTCCGTCGCCGGTGTTGCGATACAGCTTCATCGTTTCAGCGCGCGCGGGCAGCCCCAGATAACCAGCGGCCACTTCAGCGACCGACGGCACAAAGCACGAGACAAAAATATCGAGCCAGCCGTCGTTGTCATAATCGCAGAACCAGGTCGGAAAGCTCATGAGCGGTCTTTCCACGCCGAGCTGCTTCCCGACTTCGGTAAACGTGCCGTCGCCGTTGTTGTGATACAGGAAATTTTCGCCGCCGTAATTCGACACGTACAGGTCAGGGTAACCGTCGTTGTCGTAATCGCCCCACGTTGCGCCTTTGGTGAAGGCGGTGCGCCCGACGCCGGCCCTCGGCGTGACGTCGGTGAAGGTGCCGTCGCCATTATTGCGGAACAACTGGCTCGGCGTCTCTTCGTGGCCGACAAAGACATCCAGCCAGCCGTCGTTGTCGAAATCGGCCCACGCGGCAGTGTGCGTGCGATGTTCGCCGCTGAGCAGTCCACTCTCCTTCGTCACGTCGGTGAAGGTGCCGTCGCCGTTATTGCGCAGCAGCGAATTGCGCATCGGGAATTCCCACCCGCCGCGCATCACGAAAATATCGAGCCAGCCGTCGTTGTTGTAATCGGTTTGCACGCAGTTGATGCCGCCGATCTGATCCGTCAGCTTCGCCTTCTCCGTCCAGTCGGCAAACGTGCCGTCGCCTTTGTTGTGGAAGTAGCGCAGCGACTGGCACGCATCCACGCTGGAAATCACCAGGTCGAGAAAGCCATCATTATCGAAATCATCCATAATCGCGCCGCCCGCGCCGCTGACCACGTCAACGCCGAGCGAAGCGGCGACATCAGTAAACTTTGCGAATCTGTCTTTTGAAGCGAATGCCGCGGGCGGGATCAGAAAGTCGGGCGGGACCGCCTGCGGATATTTGCCGAGCGCCATGTACGCCAGATTCAGCAGCCAGCGAACTTCGAGGTTGTCGGGCTTCTGCGCGAGGTGGCGCTTGAAATATTCGATGGATTTTTCGGCCCCCGCCGTGATGCGGTGCCGGGCGGCGGCGCTGAGCGGGAAGATGCAGGTTTCAGCGTTGTGATTGTGCAGGCAGTTATCCACTTCGCCGCTGCGCAGGTTCGCGATGCCGAGAATTTCTTCAAAGTACGGTTTGTCACCGGCGAATTCAGGATGACGGCCGAGATTGCTGATCAGAATCTGGTAAGCCGAGTCAAACTGCTCAACGGCTTTGCCCATTTCCCCGCGATACGCGTAAAGCTGCCCCAGTTCGTTGTGCAGCGATGCCATCTCGAGCTGAAAGGGCCGCGTGTCGCCCGCTTTCTGCAACGATGACAGATAGCTTTCAGCCGAGACAAAGGCGTGGTGTTCGGCTTCCTGCTTTGCGGCGCAGATGGATCGCAGGTCGAGCGGGTCGGACATTTTGAAATTGCGGCTGACTTCCACGCGCCCGGAAACTTCCAGCACGATCTGGTAATCGCCCGCGCCCGGGGGCCGGCGATTCCAGTTCTGATCCTGCGGGACATTCTGGCCGCTCTGCGTCAGCACAACGCCGGCGGGCAGGGCAATCAGCAGGAACAAGAGCAGACAGCGCGATGACGAGGACATGAGATGGGCCCCAATGGGAGATGACTGGTTCGTGGCGATGCCCCGCAACAATCACCTGATGTCATACTGCTCGTGGCGCGGGGCGGCGGCGAGTTCCTTGCCCTTCAGGAAATCCCACACAAAGCGATTCAGCTTCGCCGCCGCGTCGTAATAGTTATGGTCATGGTTTTTGATGATCGTCACCTCCGGCTGATGGCCGCGCCTGATGAGGGCTTCCTTCGTTTCGTTGATCATCGCCAGCGGGAAAAACTGATCGCTGTCGCCGACGAAGATGGAGAGCGGAATTTTACGTCTGGCCCGATCAATGTAAGCCTGGCTGTCCCGGTGGATGGCCCCGGCGTGAACGGCCGCCGCGGCGTAATATTCCGATTCGAGCAGCCCCATCAGCAGCGCGAAATTTGCGCCGGCTGAATGTCCGAACAGGTAGACCCGGCGGTCGTTGATCGGGTATTTTACCTTGAGGCTTTCCACCAGATCGCGCAGCGCGTCAGGGCCGTCGGCAGAGATCGCCCACGCCTCAGAGTTACTGGCATCCGGGCCGGCCACGATAAAGCCCTGTGCGACGGCCAGGTCCTTCCACTTCTCGACCAGGGATTTCCCGTTCTTCCCCGACCCGTGCAGCGTCACCAGCAGCGGAACAGGAGTCTCCGGTTTGAGGCTGCCAGGAACGAAGAGATAGTAAGGCCGCCGCTTACCTCCTGACTCAAAGGACTCTTTTACAATCTTTGTGTCCTCTGCCGCAAAGGGCAGGCACAAAGCAAACAGCAACGTGAGCGCGGCGAGTGTGCGATGAATCATCTTGCCATAGATGGAGCAGAGATAGAGCCCGGACCCGATTGATGAGCCTTTCCCCTGAGCCACGGCATCGGGTTCTTCTTCAGGACTTTCCACAAAATTACAAAGCTTCCGTCAGGTTCCCTGCGAATCGCTCTGAAGGCGATGAGCAGATCAGACTGGTTGTAGCGGACGGAGCGCAGAAGACAGGTGGTGTTTTCTTCGGCTAGCGCAGAGGACTTGTAGAGGATCCCGCCTGCCTTAACCCCGAAGAAATTTTTCCGGTACTGCTCTCTGGCCGCCTGCTCATTATTTGGCGGGGCGAAGTTGAGCAGAAACCGGGCCTCTTCGCGGTTCAGGTTGACATCATCGAGAGAAACATCGCCCAACCTGACTACGAAGCCGAAATCGGCTCCGCTGGAGCCTGCCCAGAATGCGGCCCTGCCCGGCGGCCCGTTGAAGAACGCGTCGGCCCCCAGATAAATGTCGTCACCGAACTCGCCATAGCTGCGGCTCCCGAAATCATAGTTGGCGCCATTCCCGCGCACCGTCACGATCCCCTTATATTTTCCCTGCGGCAGCAGCCTGGTGATTCCCGTCTGACGCTGGCGGAGAAAGTCATGGTAAGTGAGCTTCAGATCGCCGGGAACGGCCAGCAGCGCATTAGCCTGTTTGGACGACTTTCTCTCAGGCTGGCGCGACTGGATCGGCGCATTGACGAAATCATCTTTTCCGGACCTGGTCGCGTCAATCTCCCAATCCGTCGTTGTACTCTGAGCATGCGCCACAGCGGAACTGATGACGATCAAAAGAAGAGTGGCCAGCCCGGATAAACGCATATGCGCCCCCCTGACTCAAGGTTCAAGCGTGAAAAAAGCCGAGCGAGAGAGTTTATCCCGCCCATCCTGGACCGTGACTTTTAATTCGTAAGTTCCCGGCGGAATACTCTCGGTCGGCAGTGAACTGGCGAACTGAATGCGTCCTGACGCATCGGCGGCAGGCAGCGGCAGCGGCAGGCGCGCGAGCGATTGCCCGCTCTGGAGGATTTCAAGCTCAGCCGTCGGCGCTGTGCCGCCCATGGCCGGCCGCACCGTGAAGTAGAACGGGAACTGCTTGCTCGCCGATCTGCGAATCGGTTCCCCGAAATTGGGGACGAGCAACAGATCGCCGGCGACGAAGAGGTTCTCCGTTTTCTGCGCCGCCGTAGCCGGTGACGCGCTCCGCACGATGATCACGCTGCTCAGCGAGAGCCTGCCCTCGCCTTCCGCCATGACCTCCACCGAACTGTGTTGCACGGAGGCTTTCGCGGTGGGCGTGTCGTAGGCGACCGTATCTACTTCATACCTGCCGGTCGGCAATTCCGCCTCGCGATAAAAGAGGAGGCCGTTGCGTCTGGCTTCTTCGAGCTTGTCGAGCGGGCCGGTGAGCTGAAACTGCTGGCTCAGCTTTTTGACGACCTGCCGGTCCGGGTCTTTGATCAGCGCGACGACTCTGAAATCTGTCGCCCAGGATCCGGCCGCCTTATTTTCCACAAAAGTGACCGAGCCGGGTGGAATCTGCGCCATCACGGGCACGCGGGCGAGCGCCGCGGCCTGCGGGAAGCTCAGTGTCAGGGTTTTGAACGGGAACGCGGCGGGGGGCGTGGGGTTGTTCAGCACCGCGAGTACGGGCGTCTCAAAGTTTAGGACTGAAGCTCCGGGGCCGACGGCGAAATAGCCTCGGCGCGACTGAACGAGTAGATCAGGGCGTTTGAGTTTTACTTCGATCCGGCGGAACTTGCCGTCATAATTCTGATTGGCCGGCGTATAGCTCAGCAGGTAGTAGGTGCGCAACTCTTCATCAACCCGGCCCAGCCGTCTGGCCAGATCGTTGGTGTCACTGACGAGAAAGCCGCCCGTCCCGATCGCCAGTTGTCCCAGCCTGGTGTTTGCGCCACTGGCCACCAGGTATTCGTTCTTCTCGAGGTCTTTGGAGATCGCCCCACCCAGAATCGGACCGCCTGAGTCGGCCCGCGCGACCGAAGCATCTGACAAAGCACGCAGCTGTCGGGCCGATTCCCCGGTTTGGCTTTCGGCCCGCAAACCGGCGGCATCTACCGTGTAGATCGTCACGTTGGCCCGGTTCGCGGCGCTGATGAGACTGCCAAACTGCGCCTGGACTTCAGGCGCAATGGTCAACTCATCCGAGAAGAAGATGATGGCTTTCCGACCGGCCAGCCGCTGCTGGGCATTGATGATCGCCGCCAGGCCGTTGACTACTGCCCACCCTTTTCGCTGAGTCTCCAGCTGGGCGAAGCCTTCAATTATATCTGCCGTCATCTCGGCCATCTTTATTTTGACGTATGAGCCTGCGCCCGTTGCCGCCGCTCCCGGCCCGCCGGCGGCGGCGGCGAGCTGCTCTTTCCGATATTCTGTGAGGTCAGCAAAGCTCGGCCTTTTATCCAGCCCTGCTCCGGGGGCGCCGGTCGTCACATAGGCCAGCGACTGGATGCGCTCAATTGCTCTCCTGACTTCCCTGGCATCGCGGGTGAATGCCTGAACCGGGTTGAGGTTCAGATCTACCGCAAAGACGCCAACGAAATCCTTGGCCGACACGTTCTCGTCTGCGTAGGCCTGCGCCGCTTTGCAGGCATAGGGCCGGAATTCCGGCTTGAGGTTATCAAAGACCATCGCCACTGTGCTGAAACTGCTCCCCAGGCTGACCGGATCATTGGGCGAGTTGCCCTGAGTTACTTTTGGGCCTGCGTTGCCTTCGGCCTCACGTGTGACCAGGCGGAAAGAGGCGATCTTTTGCGGCACGCCGTCCTCATAGACTTCAAAGTCAGAGACGGTGAGGTCTTTGACGAACCGATTTCTCTTGTCCCTCGCGATCACATCCAGCAGCACTTCGCGGGTACTCACTGTGACGCTGGCCCTGGTGTCCTGGCCGGCCTGACCGCCCGGCGACTGGCCGACTGCCGGGGGAAGATTATTCAAAGCGAGGACGAGGCCTGACAACACGGTCAGCGCTCTTCTTCGGGCGCGAGCGGGCGACAGATTTTTCATGACTGAGTTCCTTTGAATCCGGGGCCGGAGCCACTCTTTGACTCGTCGGCCACGCTCATCAGTGCCGATGGTCCACCGGCCCGCACTTACGGTTCCAGCGTGAATGGGGCCGAGCGGCTGATGGTGCCTTTTGCATCGCTGACTGAAATCTTCAGTTCATAACTGCCCGGACTGAGGCTCTCCAGCGGCAGCGCGCTGGCGTACTGGATGCGGCCGCTCGAGTCGGGCGCGGTGAGCTTGAGCAGAACATTCGCCACCGACTTGCCGTTCTGCAGGACTTCAAGCGTCAGCCTCGGAGTCACAGCGGAATCTCTGGCCGGGTAGACGTTGAAGTAAAAGCCCATCTGCTTCGCCGATTTGTGAATCGGCTCGCCCAGGTTGGGATAAATGAGTAACTGGTCAGCGACCGCGAACGGGCTGTCCGTCTTCTCCCTGAGCTGCTCGGCGCGCTGGATAATCGTCACGCTACTCAGTCGCAGCCTGTTTTCATCCGCGTCCGGAACCTCCAGGCTGCAGTTGCCGAGAGATGACCTTGAACTCAGCGCGTCGTAGGCGACGGCCTCCACGCTGAATCTGCCGGGCGGCAGAACAGTCTCGCGGTAGAAGAGAATTTTGCCCTTCCTCACCCCCTCCATCCCTTTGAGCGGGCCGACGAGGGCGTAGTGATGACTCAGCTTATCCACGACCTGCTTCGCCTGGTCCTTAATCAGAACTACGATGCTGAAGTCGGTGCTGTAAATCTTCTTTTCGCTGTCGGTGTTGAAGGTGAAGGCGCTCGCGGGCACCTCGACCTCGACCGCCGTGCGCCCGACCTTCCCGGCTTCCGGGAAATTGAGGCCGGAAGTGAGGATCGGGAAATCGTGCGACTTCGTGGCATTATTCAGCACGCCGAGCGGGGCGGCCTCGTAATAAAAGAGCGGCGATGAGCCAGTCGGGGGCACGGCGTAGTAGCCCTTGCGCGACTGCGCGTCCACGCCGGTGCGCTTCACTTTGACGGTGATGTTGCGGAACCTGCCATCGTAGTTCTGGTTCGTCGGCGCGTAAGTGAGCAGGTAATAGCTGCCCAACTCCTCGTCAATTTGTTTGAGCCTCGGCCCGATTTTATTGGTATCGCCGATGAACTGTCCGCCCGTTTCGCTGGCGAGCTGTGTCAGGCCGCTCTGCGGATCGCTTTTGAGCAGGTCTTCGTTCCGTTCGAGTCCGGCGGTCAGCGGGCCGTTATTGCTCATCGCCCGATCCAGCGTATCAATGCGGCGTCGGGCGCGCGCGTTGATCTCGTCGCGCGAGAGTTGCAGCGTGCTTTCAGTCCTCAGGCCCGCCGCGTCCACGGCGTAAACGCTGACGTTCGCGCGGTTCGCCGAATTGACCACGGAGCGGAAATGCTGCTGCACATTGGGCGGAATGGCGAGGCCCTCGGAGAAGAAGATCACCGCCTTGCGCCCCGGCAGGCGGCGCATCGAATTCACGATGGCGAGCAGGCCGTTCGTCGTCGCATAGCCCTGCTGGTCGCGCTGCAGGACTTCGAACGTTTCATCGGTGCGCCGCTGCATTTCGGCGAACTGCTGATCCACGGCGGCGGCGGCGCCCGCAGAGGCGGCGGACCCGGCTGCCGCGCTGTTACCCGCTGCGCCCGCCGCGCCTGCCGCCGCAATGCCTGCGCTGGCGGCGGCTTCACGCTGCGCCGACTGCTCGGCGAAACCCGCCGGAGTGCGAGCCCCTTCGAACGTGGACGAGGCCAGCGATCCGGCGCGCTCGACGGCTTTTTTCACGAGGCTGATGTCGGTTGTGTAGTTCTGGAGCGGAACGAGCGAAAGGTTAATGGCAAAGACGCCGACGAAGCTGTTCAGCGTCGTCTCTTCGCCGAGGTAGCTGAGGGCCGCATCGTGCGCCCGCTTGCGCGCGTCCGGCGAGAGACGGTCGAACACCAGCGCCACCACGCTGACCCCGACATCGGGATCAGTACGTTTTTCCACCGGAACCGGCCTGCCCGTTGATCCGGGCCTCGTGTTGGGTGGGGCATTTTCTTCCGCCCCGGCCGGATTGCCCGCCGGGCCGCGCCTGATGAGCCTGAACGATTCGACGGACTGTTTTACCCCGTCCTCGAAAACCTCAAAATCATCAGGGGTCAGGTCTGTCACCGGGCGGCCCTTCCTGTCCCTGGCCACTATGTCCAGCGCGACTTCAGCCGTGGAGATGCCGAGTTTCTGCTCGCCCTGCTGTCCCGCTGCAACAGCCCCACAGCCCCCGGAATACGAGGGGATGATCAGCGCGAGAGTAAGGAGTGTAGTGACCAGGGATTTCATGATTATCCTCCATCAGGGTTGAAATGCAGTGGAGCTATACTAACCCAGCCTGACGGCTGTGGGGATGGCAAAACTTAATTTCGGAAGAGAATTTCCTTGCAGTTGATGGTAGCAATCATCTGATTGATTTCCTCAGCGGCTGCTGGCTGACGCCTGACGGAACAATGCCGATACCCTTCCGGTCCCCGCCTCTCAGCAAACATGCCCGGAGCAGTAACGAACAGCATCACGTCGTGCAACAGCCGTCTTCAACCTGGCGGTTACCCGTGCGAATCTCGTGTTCACTCAACGCCGAAAAACGTGTCTGGCTACCGCCCGACGTTTTCAAGGATCCAGATCCCGCCGGAGACTTCCATAATCGGCAGGATGATGCGGTCAGCCGAGAGTGTCATCTCCATCACGGTCACGTCGGGCTCGATCATCTGACCGGGGCTTTCAAACGTCGTCACCCGAAACGGCTCTCCCACGGGCTGCCCCGTGGCCGGGTCAAAGCCGATGCACCAGACGTTGAAGAAGCCCGTCCGATTCGAGATGAAATAAAGCTTCCGCCCGTCGGGCGACCACCGCGGCTTGTCATCAAAGTATTTCCCTTCCGTGATGCGCTTCCATTCGCCGCCCCCGGCCGGCAGGACGTGGATCGTCGAGACCCCGGCCTCAAACGCCCTGGCCGCGACGAAGCTGATCCACCGGTTGTCGGGCGAGTAGCGCGCCTGGTAAAGGTTCTGTTCCGGGTCGGAAGCCACCACGCGCATCTGCGTCTCGGCGTGCGGGGCTGCCGCCGTCGGGAAGAGACAGATCAGTCTCCGCCACGGGCTCTGGCTGTAGGAGCCCCCGAGGATCCACTGCCCGTCGGCAGACCAGTCCCAGATGATTTCACTCGTGGTCCCCGGCGTGGTGATCATCTGACTTTCACCACTGCCGGCCGGGAGCAGGTAAATGGCGCTCTCCTTCCGCGTGAACCCCGGCTGGGGAGGGCGGCTGCGGTCATAGGCCAGACGCCGCCCGTCGGGCGACCAGCGCGGGTGCGCACTGATCAATTCCTCGGCGGCCATCAGCAGGGTTTCGTGCCCGTCCCTGAGTGATTTCTCCCGGAGTTCTTCCTTCCCCACGCGCTGGGCTAAATAGACGAGCCGCTGGCCGTCCGGTGAGAGGTCCGGGTAGAAGGCGTCCATCCCGGGAGCCGTGACCGGCTTGCCGGCGCCCCTGACCCGCCCCGTCGCGTCGAAGGGCAGCGACCAGAGGCGGGTACTCTCGGTCCGCGCGGTGAAGGCCAGCCTCCTGCCGTCCGGTGAAACCGTCAGGTCGGTGTCCTGTCCGGTGCCGGTCGTCAGGCGTTCCGGGCCGGCCGTCCAGCGCAGGCTCTGCGGATCAACCTCGACTTTCCAGAGATTCTTCACGCCCCCGGAGGTCCCCTCGAAATAGAGCGCCCGGCCCGAAGGCGACCACTGGAAACTGGTGAACCGCACGTCAGCTTCCCGGAGGCGCTGCTCGACCGGCGGCGCGAGTTCCGAGCGGACGGGCGTGCCGCCCGCCAGCGGCACGGTCCAGAAACTCAGGCCGTGTTGCTGATGATTGCCCCAGACCGAAATCCGCCGCCCGTCCGGGTGCCAGGCCACATTGAGCATAGTGAATTGAGGGAGGAAGCTCGTCATCAATTCCTGCGGCGGCTTGCCGTCGAGTCCGACCACGTAGACTTTGGGAATCTCGGTGACGGGTCGCAGGATCGAACTGAAGAGGATCTGCGTGCCGTCGGGCGACCAGCGCGGGCGGTAGCCGAAGCCGGAGACCCTGCGTTCGTTCCCGCCGAGGACCGGGACCACAAACAGGCCGCCGCCATCACGCTCGGAGCGGAAGACCAGCCGATTGCCCTCGGGCGCCCAGTCGGGCTGCCAGTCGTGGGCGGGAGACGTGGTGACGCGGACAGGATTGCCTTCGCCGACCGGCTGCACCCAGATGTCGAAGTTGCCGTCGCGGTCGGCGCTGTAGGCGATCAGGCGGCCGTCGGGTGACCAGGTCGGCTCGCTGTTGAGCCCGGAGTCAAAGGTCAATTGCCAGAGTTTGCGTTGCGGCGGCGGCTGGTCAACCCGGGAGCCAGTGCGGGCCAGGTAAACAACGAAGCTGATGGTCGTTACCCCGATGACCAGTGCCGTCAGAGCCACGGCCAGACCACGTTGGCGGTTGACACTGCTGGCGCCTTCATCCTGTGTGACCGTGTCTGCGGCCATTAGCTGACTGCCGTTGGACGCGTGCCCGACGCTCGCGGCAGGTCCCCTGGATTTGTCGGGCGCCCGCCCGTTGAATTCCCCGCCGTCAGCCTCCATCTCTCTCACAGAGGCCACGAAGCGGTAGCCGAGCCGCGGCAACGTCTCGATGTACTGGTGCCCGCCCGGACTCTCACCCAGCGCCTTCCGTAATGCTGAGATGTGGACATTCAGATTAGCCTCCTCGACGACTGTGTCTGGCCAGAGGGTGCTTATCAGGCCTTCCCGATCCATCACCTGTCCGGCGTTCCGCGCCAGCAGCAGGAGCAGTTCAAACACCCTCGGCGAGAGCCGGACAACCTCACCCTCGCGATACATCCGCTGCTCATCAGGGACCAGCCTGAATGGGCCGAACTCGTAGAACCGCCTGACTTGCCTTTCCACAGAAGCCATAAACCACTTTTATCCGATCTTTATATCAGCCTTTACCGAAAATTTACCCCACCTAAAGGACTCCCGGTCCCTGTCCAGGTAAATTTAGCGAGTGATGGGTAGTCATCACTCCCTGGGCGGGCAGCACTGTCCCATGTGAGTTCTGTTTCTTCTGCATCGTGTCCTGGGCGGGCGGTTCGACGCCCGGCAGGTGTATGGACGAAGGAATCATTCTTCTTCTTTTCGCCGTAAAGGCCGCCCGGCCCAAGCCTGGAATGACGAGCAGGTCGAACACTTCGTCCGCTTTGACGAGCGCGTTATCTTGTATCTGTTTAAGTCGGCTTGGATCTGCTCAACGTCGCGCCGCGAATTTTACATGCTTGTGATCGAAATTGCCATAAATGAGCAGCGATGCTGCCTGATCCTGAGCCTTTTAATTAGGAACTTCCTGACGGGCGCGCCGGGCAGGATGTATACGATCCTCACCTGACAGTGATCAGCAAACCTTTTTCGACTGCAATGCTGAGGAATTGATAGCCCGATTCCGAATCAGCCATCAGTTATGATTCACGGGTTGGGGCATTGCCGATAATATCCATTCAATCCCTGAAATTACCAGACAAAGCAACCGGGTCACAGGTCTCGATGGGTAAAGACCGGGGCGCCCTTTGTTGAGGGGGTGTCTGTGAGGTCACCCTTCCTGAAGGTGTACTGTTCCAATATTCCCTCCACCTGCGGGGTGAGGGGCGTCTGTCTGCAGTGGTTGTGGCCGATCTACATGACCATGTCCTGGCGCAGGTCAGCGACGCCGAAGTCCTGACGGTCGGCATTGTCGCGGCGAAGTACCTCCACAACAACCGCGAACGCGCCCTGCTCCTGCTGCGCGAGACTCACTACCTCTCGCGGGAGTTGGGCGTCTCGCGCTTCAACCGCCGCCTGCACGCGCTCAGGGACTGGCTCGAAGCGGCCCCTCGCGACGCTCGGCGAAATCGCGGTGCGCGGTACGGTCTTCATTATTGACAGCCTGCCGGTGCCGGTCTGCAAGCGGGTCCGGGCGCGCCGCTGTCGCAAAGTGCGCGGCCCGCAATATTGCGGCACCTCAGGTCGCGAAGAAGGAGAAGTTCTTCGGCTGGCGCCTGCACCCGATCTGCACCCCGGCCGGGGCGCCAGTCAGTTATGCGTTGCTGCCGGCCCACCTGCACGACCTGACGCCGATCCACGAACTGGCCTATGTCCTGCCGCCGGGCGCCTGCCTCTCCGGTGATAAGGGCTACATCGCGGCCTCGGACGCGGCGACGATGCTGGCCCGGAACTCTCAGTTGGAGAAGATCGGAGTCGAACAGCTGCACGCCCGGACCAACATCGGCTTTGAGATCAAACTGCACGCCTCATTACTGGCGCTGGCAGTTACCAATTTCAACCGGCAATCAAGGTATCATGTCTCAGCGCTCAGGCGCCGGCCCGCTTGAAAGGATTGCCGCTTGCGCGGCAGTCAGGTTCTTATCACCGATCCCGCCTGACCCTGCCTCGCCGCACCATTCCTGCTTTCGGTCCCGGCCCGCGGGCGGAGTCCCTCCTCCGGCCCTTCAGCCGGAATCACCTGTCGGCTGAAATGCGCTTGACTGATGCTCATTTTAGTGGTAAACGAGCATACAGTTTGCGGGATGGTATGAAATAAGAGCGTCCGGCTTGGAGTGTTCGACTGGTCACAAGCCGACCTGAAATGAGCCTGCCCTGCTGTGGGGCATCGGCCCGACCTGAAGACGGTACGGGCGAGAGAGCGGGCCACCGCCACGAAACAAAAGGCTCACAATTATCTGGCTTTGCCGGGGTGTTCTATCCGAAGTCTGCACCAGCCGTCACACTGGTGTGACGGCTGGCGGCAGGCTGACAAATAATTCTGATCACAACTGAGGAGGCACGGATGATAACGAGATCATTACGCCAGTGGTCGCTCCCCGCCCTGTTGCTCGCGCTCCTGATGGCGCCTGCCGGACTCGGACAGAGTACCAGCGGCTCGATTACCGGAACCGTCAGGGATAACGCCGGAGCGCCCGTTCCGGACGCCAGCGTGACGATTACCAACCCGGCGACGAATCTGACGCGCCAGATCAGTACCAACGGCGCGGGCGTTTTCAGCGCGCCGCAACTGCCGCCGGGGAATTACACCGTGACGGTCGAAAAGAGTGGATTCAAGAAGCTCGAAAAGACCGGGATCGTACTCAACGCGACCGACCTCGCCAACGCGGGCGATTTCGTGCTTGAAGTCGGAGTGGTCACCGACACCGTGACGGTCACGGCTGACGCCGCCCGGGTGGAGATTCAATCCGAGTCCGGCGAGCGCGCGGGTGTGGTCACGGGCACGCAGCTCCGGGACCTCGCGCTCAACGGACGCAACTACCAGGACTTCCTGAAGACCGTGCCCGGCGTCATCACCGGCAACGTCAACGCCGGCCAGGTCTCCTCTTCCACCGGCAGTCTGGGGAATTTCAACGTCAACGGCACGCGCAGTAACCAGAAGGAACTCGCCGTTGACGGGTCATCAGACGTTGACACCGGTAATAATGTTGACTCCCACGCCTCGCTCAACCCCGACGCGATCGCCGAGGTCAAGGTGCTGACCTCGAACTTCCAGGCCGAATATGGGCGGGCCGGGGGCGCGTTTGTCGCCGTCGTGTCCAAATCAGGGACGAAGGACTTCCACGGCGGCGGGCGCTACTTTCACCGCCATGAGGGGTTGAACGCGAATAACTACTTCCGCAACGCCCAGGGGCGCAACGCGCAGGGCGTCGAGATTCAGCCGCGCAACTTCTACCGCTACAACAGCGCCGGTTACGACATCGGCGGGCCGGTCTATCTGCCCTTCCTCGGCTTCAACCGGAATAAGGACAAACTCTTCTTCTACTGGAACCAGGAGTTTTATGAGCAGCTCGCGCCCGAAGGCGCGCGCAACATCCGCGTGCCGACGGCGCTGGAGCGCGCCGGAGACTTCTCGCAGACGGTGGATGGCAACGGCAACAAGATCTTTATCAAGGACCCGCTGCTGACGGGTAACTGCAACGCGACTGACCAGACCGCCTGCTTCAGGGATAATGGGGTGGTCAATAAAATCCCGTCGAGCCGCTTCTACAACAACGGACAGGCGATTCTGAGCGTGTACCCGCAGCCGAATGTGACGGGCCGCAACGACTTCAATTACACCTCCTCGATCTCGACGCAGTACCCGCGCCGCGAGGACATCCTGCGCGTGGATTACAACATCACGGAGAAGACCCGCCTGGCGGTTCGCTACACCAGGAACGTGGAGAAGCGGCTGCTGGCCTACGGCAGTTTCGCGAGTACGTTGAACTTCCCACTGGCGCCGATCTCCTTCCCGCGCCCGGGCCGCAACGGCGTGCTGACGCTGACGCACACCTTCAGCCCGACGCTGACGAATGAGTTCATCTTCGGGCCGAGCAGCAACTTCATTGATCTGCGCCCCAGCGGTGATGCGGCATTGGCGAAGACCTACAACCTGACAATCCCGAAGCTGTTCCCGAACATCGGCTTCGGCTACGTGCCGAACTTCCGCTTCGGCGGCATCTCCAACCAGACCTTCCCGACGATAGACTTCAACGGGCTGCCGTTCATCAACCAGAACCACACCTTCAACTTCATTGACAACGTCTCGAAGATCCTCGGCCTGCACACGCTCAAGGCGGGCTTCTACGCGCAGCGCAGCCGCAAGGACCAGACGGTGTTCGCGCGCTCTGACGGCGACATCAACTTCAACAACGACACGAACAACCCGCTCAACACCGGCCACCCGTACGCGAACGCGCTGCTGGGCATCTACAACAACTACACGCAGGCTAACAACTTCCCCAAGGGGCTTTACCGCTACTGGAACGTCGAGGGCTACGTTCAGGACAACTGGAAGGTCACGCGCAGGCTGACGCTCGATTACGGACTGCGCGTCTCCTGGTACGAGCCGCAGTACGACAGGCTGTTGCAGACGGGCGTCTTCAACCCCAGCCAGTACGACCGGTCCAAAGCCGTCAGGCTTTACTTCCCGGTGTGTATCAACGGCGCCTCGACCTGCGCGAGCGGCGCCAACCGCCGCGCCGTGGATCCGGCCCTGCTCGTGCCGGGATTCGTGCCGACGGCGGCCAACACCCTGCCGACGAACTTCATCGGCGCGATTGTCCTGGGGAGCGGCGATATCGCCAACGGCATCGGGCAGGCCAGCAAAGGCTACCCGCGTGGCGGCTTTGATGACCGCGGCCCGCAGTGGGGGCCCCGCGTCGGGTTCGGGTATGACTTGTTCGGGAATGGCAAGACGGTGATCCGCGGCGGCTTCGGCATCTCCTATGACCGCGTGCAGGGGAACGTGGCCTTCGACCAGATCGCAAACCCGCCGACCGTACTCCAGCCGCAGCTGCTGTTTGGCCGCCTCTCGGACCTGACGCCGGGCCAGACCGGATTGATCGGGCCGTCCAGCGTCGTCGGCTATGCCAGGGACGGGAAACTCCCGACCATTTACAGCATGAGCCTGAGCGTCCAGCGTAACATCGGTTTCGACACGGTGGTGGACATCTCCTACGTCGGCACGCTCTCGCGCCACCTCTTCCAGCAACGCAACCTGAATGCGATCCCGTTCGGCTATCTCTTCACGAAGGCCGCCCAGGATCCGACTCAGTTCCCGGGCGGCGTCGTGCCCGATTCGGACCCGAGTATCGCCCAGCCCTACAAGGACGCGGGGCTGAAGTTCGACGGCTCGAAGGCGCTGCCTGACAACCTGGTCAAGCCTTTCCCGGGACTGGCGACGATTTCGTTCCGTGAAAACACCTCGTCCTCGAACTTCAACTCGCTGCAGGTGTCGGTCAACCGGCGCTTCTCGAAAGGGTTCACCTACAGCATCGCCTACACCTTCTCGAAGGCGCTCGGCACGAATGCCGGCGACTTCGATTTCGTCAACCCTTATAACGTCCGGCTCTACGATTACCGGCTGCTGAACTTTGACCGCACGCACGCCTTCGTCTCGACTTACGTCTATGACCTGCCCAAACTGGGCCGGCTGCTGGGCGACAACTGGCTCTCGCGCGGCCTGCTCAACGGGTGGCAGATCTCAGGCATCACCTCCCTCATCAGCGGCAGCCCGTTCGAGCCGGGTCCGGGTGTTTCCGGCTCCAACGCGAACCAGCGCATCACCGGCTCCTGGACTGAGCCGCCGCGCTTCAGGCTCAAGGGCGATCCGACGGCAGGGCCGAGCGGGCTGTTGATCAACCCGAGCGCGTTCATCATTCCCGAACTCGGCAGCGTGGGCCTGGGCGAACGCACCTACATCAGGAATCCGGGCATCAACAACACCGACCTGTCAGTCTTCAAGAACTTCTCGCTTGGCAATCCCGACAGGAACCGCTACATCCAGCTGCGCCTTGAAGCCTTCAACGTCTTCAACCACACGCAGTTCTCCGGCATCAACTCCGGCATCAACATCGTGGTGCCGAACGGGACTGACGCGAGTGGGAATCAGCAGTTCCTGACCGGGAACGCGATCTTCGCCCGCTACAACGAGGCGATCATCAGCAACAACATCCGCGGCCAGCGGGCCAGCGACTCGACGCGCCCGCTCGGCACGTTCTTCGGCGAATACAATGCTGCGCGCGACCCGCGCATCATCCAGCTCGGGGTAAAACTCTACTGGTAGGCCGCAAAACTGATGACCGGTCATTACCAAAGTGCGGCGGGCTGTCTGCTTCAGTTCGCCGCACTGCCTTCAGATCGGGTTGCGAACGCAGGCCCGGGGCCCGCCCGGGTTGCCCGCCCGCAGGTTGCGCCCGGGCCTGCCGCGCAGGCATGATCTGTCCCGGTCAGTCCCCTTCGGTCTGACACCAGTCTCGCTCCAGTTCATCCTCCCGCCGGCCAGTCAGCAGAGATTGCCGCCGGTTTTGCCCTGTCCGCTGGATCACGGCGCGGCGGGCCGTCACAAGAGGCGGAAGCAGGCTGGAGAGAGTTACCGGGGGCGGGCGCCTGAGATAATCTGGCCGATCGCTGCCTCGATGCCGGGGCCCGGCTGTCTGTCTTCTTCGGCGGGAATGAAAGCGGCTCGCCATTGGCTTACCGGTGCCGGATGTTTTCGCCTCTTCAATCCAGACGATTCCTGAGCCTGCTGCTCATGCTGACGTTCGCGCAACCGTCGGCAGTGATGCGGCGGCAGGTCAGGCCGCCCACTGCCGCCACGCCGCCGCCTTCCGCCGCGGCCGCGCCGGGCGTGAGGTTTACGGAGGTGACCAGAGCCGCCGGACTCGGGGGCTTCCGGTTCGTCTCGGGCACGGCGGCCAAAGATTACATCATCGAAGCGCCCGGTTCGGGCTGCGCCTTCCTCGATTATGACAACGACGGCTGGCTCGACATCTATCTCGTCAACGGCTCGACGCTGGCGGCGCTGCGCGGCGGGGCCGGGACACCGGGCGCCGCGCTTTACCACAACAACCGCGACGGCACGTTCACCGACGTGACCGAAAAAGCCGGCGTCGCCAGCCACGCCTGGGGGCAGGGCGTGTGCGTCGGCGATTTCGACAACGACGGGTGGGAAGACATCTATGTGACCAGCATCGGGCGCAACCGGCTTTATCGCAACAACCACAATGGCACGTTTACTGACATCGCCGGCAAAGCGGGCGTAGCGCTCGGCGGCTGGTCGTCGGGTTGCGCTTTCGGAGATTATGACGGCGACGGGTTGCTCGATCTGTTCGTGGCCGGCTATGTCAGATTCGACATCAATCATCCGCCGCCGCCCGCGAGCGGGAGAGATGGGGAGACAGGGGGACGGGGAGACGGGGGGGCAGGGAATCCGCAATCCGCAACCCGCAATCCGCAATCGAATAATCCGCAATCAGTCGGGATGGGTGCCTCCTTCGCGCCCGATCTGGGACAGTGCGTCTACCGCGGCCGGCGGGTGATGTGCGGGCCGCGCGGGCTGGCGGGCGAGCCGGATCACCTCTTCCGCAACAACGGCGACGGGACGTTCACCGACGTGAGTGAGCGGGCGGGCGTCGCCGATCGGGCGGGCAACTTCGGTTTTGGCGCAGCCTGGCTCGATTACGATGACGACGGCCGGTTGGACCTGCTCGTCGCCAACGATTCGACGCCGAGTTACCTCTACCACAATCGCGGTGACGGGACGTTCGAGGACGTGAGCTACCCTTCCGGCACGGCGCTCAACGAGTCCGGCCGCGAGCAGGCGGGCATGGGCGTGGCAATAGGCGATTATGACGGCGACGGTCGCGCCGACATCCACCGGACCAACTTCGCCGATGATTCGAACGTACTCTATCACAACGACGGCGGCGGGAACTTTACCGAAACCACCTTCCAGACGGGCCTGGGCGAGATCACGCTCCCCTTTCTGGGCTGGGGCACAAACTTCTTCGATTATGACAATGACGGCTGGCTCGACCTGCTGGTCGCCAACGGCCATATCTATCCCGACGTAGACGAGGCGGGCTGGGGCACGAGCTATAAGCAGCGGCTCCTGCTCTTCCGCAACCTGAAGGGGAAGTTTTACGAAGTCGGTTCGAGCGCGGGCGAGGCGCTCTACATGCCGCGCTGCGCGCGCGGTTCGAGCGTGGGCGATTACGACAACGACGGCGACCTGGACATCCTGCTCAGCAGCGTTGACGACGCGCCGGGCCTGCTGCGCAACGACGGGGCCAGCCGGGCCGGTCACTGGCTCACCATCAAACTGATCGGCGATCCGGCGCGGAAGTGCCCGCGCGACGCAATCGGGACGACGGTCTTCTGCTCAGCCGGAGGGAGGCGGATGCGCGGGGAAGTGGTCAGCGGGCAGAGCTTCTATTCGCAATCCGATCTGCGCGTGCATTTCGGGCTGGGCGCGGCAGCCGCAGTTGACAAGCTCGAAGTCCGCTGGGCGAATGGGAAGGCCGAACAGTTTCAGCTCAAAGTCGTGGATCAATTCGTCGTCATCGAACAAGGCAAAGGCATCGTCAAATAATAACGACCTGCATGCACGCAGCACTGCTGATCATAATTCTGTGCTGGCCCGCCCCCTGTCAGTCCCGACAGGTGAATGACGCCACATCTCGTTTCAACCGCGCGGCGGAATTGCAGCGGCAGGGCGAGTGGCAGGCGGCGGCGGCGGAATATCGCGCGCTGCTCTCCGTCCGGCCCGACTACGCCGAAGCGCAGGCCAATCTGGGCGTGGTCCTGGCCCGGCTGGGCAGGGACGAGGAAGCGATTGCGGCTTACGAGGCGGCGCTGCGCCTGAACCCGCAATTAACGCCGATCTGGCTCAATCTGGGCATCCTGCATTACCGGGCCGGACAGTTCGCCGGGGCGGCAGATGCTTTGGAGCGCTTTCTGCGCTCGGCGCCCGAACATGCGCAGGCGCGCCAGTTGATGGGCATCTCGCTGGTCGAACTGGGCCGCGACGCCGAAGCGGTCACGTACCTTGAGCCACTGCTCTCGGCACCGCAGGCCGAAGCGGCGGCGCTCTACAGCCTTGGCCTGGCGTACCTGCGGCTGCATCGCGCCGAAGTCGCGGGCGTGGTCGAGCGCCTCGCGGCGCGCGCCGACGGCGCGGCGCTGGCGAGGCTGCTGCAAGGGCAGGCCTGGCTGGAGGACTTCGCCTTCGAGCGGGCGGCATCTGAACTGGAAGCGGCGGCCCGACTCGCTGCCGACCTGCCGCGCGTGCAATTCCTGCTCGGCCTGGCTTATTTCAAACTCGGGCGCACGGAGCAGGCGCGCGCTCAATTTGAGGGCGAGTTGAAGCGCACGCCGGATGATTTCCTGACGCTCTATTATCTGGCTTCGCTGCTCGAGAAGCAGAGTGAACTCGGCGCCGCCCGGCAACGCATCGAAGTGGCACTCAGGCAGGAGCCGCAATCGGTCGAAGCATTGTCGCTGGCGGGAAGCATCATGCTCAAACAGGGGCAGGCGGCCGAAGCCGTGCGCGCCCTGGAGCAGGCCGTCGCAAAGCGGCCGGAAGATTCGGAGGCGCGTTACCTGCTGGCGCGCGGCTATCAGAAGCTCGGCCGCACTCAGGAAGCCGCCCGCGAATTCGCCGAAGTCGAACGCCTCAAGGCGCAGGCGCGCGAGCGCGAAAAGGAGCGCAAGCCCAACCCCTGAAGGCTTGTCTTCAACAGTCGGGTCACTATCCGTCAAATGACTGTTAAGTCAGTCAGCTGAACACGCGTCTGAAAAACTGCTGTGACGTCCAATGCGGCGGAGTGCGACCGGGAGATGCTTCGATTACTGTCAACATTTCAGCGTGCGCCCGCTGATCATGGCCGTCAGCTGGGGGGCAGAGAATGAAAACCATGAAGCGGCGAGAGTTTCTGGCAGCGGCGCTGGCAGGCGGCGCCATGATGCCGGGCAGCATCACGCCTGCCCTCAATGTCGGACCGTCGCGGCTGATGCGATCCGAAGAGGCCGCGGATTCGAGGGTGGAGATTCTGCTCAACGAGATGATCGGCCAGATTTCGCCCAACATTTACAGCCACTTCGTCGAACACCTGGGTGGCGTGGTCTACGACGGCATCTGGGTGGGTGAGGATTCCAGGGTTCCCAACGTCGGCGGCATACGCAAGGAACTCGTTGACCACATGCGCCGGATCAGGGCGAGCGTGATCCGCTGGCCGGGCGGCTGTTTCGCCGACAGCTACAACTGGCGCGACGGCATCGGTCCACGTGCGCAGCGCCCGCGCCACACGAACTTCTGGCGCGATGACCGCGGCGCGAGGGGCAGCGCCGCTTACAAGCAGCTCGACAGCGGGCCGCAGAAGTACGAGCCGAACTGGTTCGGCACGAACGAGTTCATGCGATTCTGCAAACAGACGGGCGCGCAGCCTTATTTCGCGGCCAACCTGCGCAGCCTGCCCGCCAAAGATTTCTACGAGTGGGTGGAATACTGCAACGCCCCGGCGGGCGCGACGACGCTCTCAGACCTGCGCGCGGCGGCGGGCGACCGCGAACCGTTCAACGTGGCGTTCTGGGGCATCGGCAATGAGTCATGGGGCTGCGGCGGGAGGTTCACGCCGGAAGAGTACTCGCAGGAGTTCCGCCGCTTCATCGCCTGGGCGCCGCGCTACGGCGTTGAACTGAAATACATCGGCGCGGGGCCGAACGGCGGCGACATCAACTGGACGCGCGGCTTCTTCACCAGCATGCTCGCCAAGGGTGCGAACCAGTTGAATTCGTTGTACGGCTGGGCGCTGCACTACTACGCGGGGACGACCGGGGGCGGCAACGCGTTCGAATACACGAACGACGAGTGGTACGAACTGCTCGCACGTTCGGACCGCATGCATTCGCTGATCGAGCAGCACTGGGCGGTGATGGGCGAAGCCGACCCGCAGCACCGCGTCAAGCTGGTCGTGGACGAGTGGGGCGCCTGGCACTCGCAGGACGCGAGCCTCCCCGCCGGCTACCTGTTCGGCTACCCCGGCGCGCTGCGCGACGCGCTCATCTCCGGCCTCACGCTCGACACCTTCAACCGGCACGCCGACAAGGTCGTGATGGCCAACGTGGCGCAACTCATCAACACCATCCATTCGTTGTTCGTGGCCTGTGAGGACAAATTCGTCGCCACGCCGAACTTCCACGTCTTCGAGATGTACGCGGCGCATCAGGGCGGCCAGTCGGTGCGGACGATCTTTTCCGCGCCGACGCTCGGTTTCAAGCGCGCCACCCCGAACATCCCGCCCGGCGCGGCGGCGCAGATGTCGCCGCAGCAGCGGGCCAATCTGGCGGCGCAGGCACAGGCGCCAGCGACGCTCTGGGGCCTGCAGGGCTCGGCGTCGCTCAGCGGGAAGCTGTTGACGCTGACGGTCGTCAACCCGCACGTGACTGAAGCCAGAGAAACCGAGATCGCCGTCCGGGGCGCAAAGGTTCAGTCGGGACGGGCGACGACGCTCGCGTCGAGCGATATCCACGCGCACAACAGCTTTGAGAACCCGCAGGCGTTGATGCCATCGAATGCGACCGTGGAGGTGCAGGGCGGGGCTCTGACGTATCGCTTCCCGGCGGCGTCCGTGACGCGGCTGCAACTCACGCTCGCCTGAGAGTCGGGGCCTTCAGTACTGCGGGCGGTGCCGATCCACCTCAATTTATGAAAACACAACGCCTCCAACTCATCCCCTCAATCACGCTCCTCGCCCTGATTGCCGCTCTGTTCATCGCGCCGCATCGCGTGCAGCCTGCTCAGACTCAGACCGGCACGATCACCGTACAGGTGAACAGACCCGGCGCGGCCATCCCGCCGACGCTCTTCGGGCTGTTCTTCGAGGACATCAACTTCGCCGCTGACGGCGGCCTTTACCCTGAGCGCGTGAAGAATCGCTCGTTTGAGTTTCCCGACCCGATGATGGGCTGGAAGCGAGTGGCCCGCGGCGATGCTAAAGGAACGCTGCAAATCTACGATCTGGGATCAATACGCAATCTCCCGAACTCACACTACCTGCGTATCAAAGTGGATTCCGCCGGCGGCGGGTTCGGGTTGTCGAACGAGGGCTTTCGCGGCATCGGCGTGCAGAAAGAGGCAGAATACACCTTTTCGATTCAGGCGCGCCGCGTGGACGGCGCCTTGGGCGGTCTGAAAGTCGAGGTGGAAGACGGCGACGGGCGCAAACTGGGCGAGGCGCACGTGACAGGGCTCGCGCCGGAGTGGAAAACTTACACGGCGACAATCCGCGCCTCGGATACGAGCGGCAAGGCTCATCTGAATGTGCTTGTGGAAGGGGCCGGGGCCGTGGAAGTTGACCTGATTTCACTCTACCCGAAAGACACCTGGAAGAATCGCTCGAACGGGCTGCGCCCTGACCTGGTCAGGCTGCTCAGCGAGCTGAAGCCCGGCTTCCTGCGCTTCCCCGGCGGCTGCATCGTCGAGGGGAGGCATCTGGAAACGCGTTATCAGTGGAAGACGACGATTGGTGACCTCACCGACCGGCGCCTGATCGTCAACCGCTGGAACACCGAGTTCAGGCACCGACCAGCGCCGGATTACTACCAGTCATTCGGCCTTGGCTATTACGAATACTTCCTGCTCAGCGAAGACATCGGCGCGGAGCCGCTCCCGATCCTCAATTGCGGGATGGCCTGCCAGTTCAATTCCGGCGAACTGGCCCCGATGGACGACATTGACCATTACATTCAGGACGCGCTCGACCTGATCGAATTCGCCAACGGCTCCGCCGCCAGCACCTGGGGGCGCAGGCGCGCCGCGATGGGGCACCCGGCCCCGTTCAACCTGAAGATGATCGGCATCGGCAATGAGCAGTGGGGCCCGCAATACATCGAACGCTACGAGCGCTTCGCCCGCAGCCTCAAGGCGAAGTATCCGAACGTCACGCTCGTCACCGGCGCCGGGCCTTCGCCCAATGACGAGCGGTTCAATTTCCTGTGGGGCAGGTTGCGCGAACTGAAGGCCGACATCGTTGACGAACACTATTACATGCCGCCGAAATGGTTCCGCGACAACGTCGGGCGTTACGACGATTACCCGCGCACCGGGCCGAAGGTGTTCGCCGGCGAGTACGCGGCGCAGAGCGTCGGCGTCGCGCGCCCGGAGAATCGAAACGACTGGGAGTGCGCCCTGTCAGAGGCGGCCTTTATGACCGGCCTTGAGCGGAATGCCGACGTCGTGCAGATGTCATCTTACGCGCCGCTCTTCGGCCATGTGGACGCGTGGCAGTGGACGCCCAACCTGATCTGGTTCGACAACCTGCGCTCTTACGGGACGCCCAGCTATTACGTGCAGAAATTGTTCGGCGTGAATCGCGGCTCGCGTATCCTGCCCGTGCTACTGAATGGTTCGGCGAAGAACGGGCAGCAGAACCTGTTCGCGAGCGCCTCCGCCGACCGGGCAGGCGAAGTAGTGCTCAAGGTCGTGAACGCCGAGGGCTCGCCGAGAGAAGTCCGCATCAATCTGGCTGGTGTAACAAAGGTCGGTCAGTCGGGGAGGGCATTCGTGCTGGCCGGCGCCGACCTGAAGGCCGAGAACAGCCTTGATGAGCTGACCAGAGTCGCGCCCGTCGAGCGGCAGTTCGCCGTCCCCGCGGGCGAGTTCGCTTTCACGCTCGCGCCGCATTCGCTCTCAGTCCTGCGGATTCCGGCGAAATAGATTTATGCGTTCGGTAGGAGGCACAATCATCTCCTTTGCCCTGCTGGCCGTCACGGTGATCGCGGCGCAATCACCGCCGGCGGCAAGGAAGGCGCAGCCGGAAGTACTCCGGCTCGAAGGCGACATCAGCCCGATCCACGACCCGACGATCATCCGCGAGGGCGACATGTGGTACGTCTTCGCCACCAACCGGTTTGCGCAAAAGCTCGTCCCGATGTTCTGTTCGCGGGACCTGAAGGCATGGAAATTCTGCGGCAACGTCTTCGACGTGGTCCCCGAATGGGCGCTCAGGGAAATCCCCGGCGCCCGCGGCGTCTGGGCGCCTGACGTCTCTTACGTGCGCGGCAGGTATCGTCTTTATTATGCCGTCTCGACCTTCGGGAGCAATCATTCCGTGGTCGGACTCGCAACAAACAGGACGCTCAACCCGAACAGTCCCGATTACCGCTGGGTGGACGAAGGCAAAGTCATCGGCTCGAATCGCGAAGACGACTGGAACGCGATTGACGCCAGTCTGGCCGTTGACGCCGGGGGGAATCAGTGGCTGGCGCTGGGAAGTTTCTGGGGTGGGCTGAAGATGCGGAGGCTTGATCCTGAAACGGGTAAGCTGTCGGATAAGGATCAGACGCTTTATTCGCTGGCCAGCCGCCGCCCGCTCAAGCCGCCCGCCATCGAGGCGCCCGCCATCGCCCGCCACGGCCGGTATTACTACCTCTTCGCGTCAGTTGATCTGTGTTGCCGCGGCAGGGACAGCACCTACAAGATCGTGGTCGGGCGTGCTGAAAAGATTACCGGCCCTTATCTGGACAAGGATGGGAAGCCAATGACGGAGGGCGGCGGGACTCTGCTCGTGGAGGGAAACGCCGCGTGGCGCGGGCCCGGAGGCCAGTCAGTCCTGACGGACCCGAAAGGCGATCTGCTCGTCTTCCATGCCTACCACGCCACGACCGGAAGGCCGTTTCTGCAAATCTCAACGCTCGTCTGGGAGGATGGCTGGCCCCGCGCCGGCAGGCTTCCGGAAGCCAATAACCAGTGAGCTGACAAAATGACCGGGAAGGACAATTCATGAAACGACGTGAGTTCATCAACTCCGCGCTGGCTGGGGGCGTTCTGCTGCTCGCGGGCAACCGTTCGGCCGCGCCGCGCGCTGCCCAGTCAAAGCTGGCCGACGCGAGAATTGAGATTCTGCCTGATGAACCAATCGGCCGGATCGCGCCGGAAATTTACGGCCATTTCACCGAACATCTGGGCGGCGTGGTCTACGACGGCATCTGGGTCGGCGAGGGCTCGAAGATACCCAACATCGGCGGCATCCGTCAGGCGCTGGTCGAGGCGATGAAGCGGATCAGGGCGAGCGTGATCCGCTGGCCGGGCGGCTGCTTCGCCGACAGCTACAACTGGCGCGACGGCATGGGGCCGCGCGCTCAGCGCCCGCGCCGCCCGAACTTCTGGGTGGACGCGCAGGAATGGCCGAAGGGCGCTCCGGACGGCCCATGGAAATATGACACCAACCAGTTCGGGACGGATGAGTTTCTGCGCTTCTGTCAGTTGAGCGGAGCCGAACCCTATCTGGCGGCGAACCTGCGCAGCCTGACGCCGAAGGACTTTTACGAATGGGTGGATTACTGCAACTCGCCGGCGGGCGCAACGACGCTCGCCGAGATGCGCGGCGCGGCCGGGCGGCGCGAGCCGTGGAAAGTGAGGTACTGGGGCGTCGGCAACGAGTCGTGGGGTTGCGGCGGCAACTTCACGCCCGAAGAGTATGCCGCCGAATTCCGCCGCTTCTCTGAATGGGTGCCGCGGTACGGGATCAATCCGGCCTTCGTCGGCTCCGGGCCGAACGGCGGCGACCTCGGCTGGTCGCGGCGCTTCTTCGGCCGCCTGGCGGAGAAGGGCGGCTTCGGCCGGCTGTGGGGCTGGGCGCTGCATCACTACTCGTGGAACGTGACCGGCGGGCGCACGACCGACTGGTTTCAGGGCAAGGGGGACGCTGTGAACTACCCCGACGAGGAGTGGTACGAACTGCTCAGCGAGGCAAACCAGATGGAATCGCTGATCACGAACCACTGGGCGGTGATGGGCGAATTCGACCGGCAGCACCGCGTCAAACTCGTCGTGGACGAATGGGGCGCGTGGTACAAGCCGGGCAGCGAGGTACACAACACGCACCTGCTCGGCCAGCAGGCGACGATCCGGGACGCGGTACTCGCCGGGCTGACGCTCGACATCTTCCACCGCCACGCGGACAAGGTGGCGATGGCCAACGTCGCGCAACTCATCAACTGCCTGCAATCACTCTTCCTCGCGCACGAAGACAAATTCATCCTGACGCCGACTTATCACGTCTTCGAGATGTACGCCGCCCATCAGGGCGGGCAGTCGCTCAGGACTAACGTCTCCGCGCCGCGCCTTTCGTTCACGCGCAACGGCAAGCCCGCCACGATGCGCGGCCTGAACAGCTCGGCCTCGCTGCACGACCGCGAGCTGATTCTGACGGTCACCAATCCTGATCCGAAGGCGGCGCGGGAGACAGAGATTGCCGTGTACGGCGCCAGCGTCAGGGATGCCAGGGTCACGACTTTGACGGCCAGAGACATCCACGCGCACAACAGCTTCGATAACCCGCGCGTCATCGAGCCGCAGCCGGCGCAGGCGTCGGTGAAGGCCGGCGGCACGCTCGTTTATAACTTCGCGCCCGCCTCGGTGACGAAATTGCAGATCACGCTGACCTGAAAGAAGCGCCTTCCGGCGTCGCCAAAAGTGAATAGCCTTGATGGTACTGACCATATGCGAGCTGCCGGATTCAGTTGTGCGACTGAGAAGCCGTGTCAGTAGCCCGACCGTCAGGGAGGGCTTGATCCACAATCCAGGCCCTCCCTGACGGTCGGGCTACTGACACGCTCCGGACACAGCAGCGCAAGCCATCTGATAGTTAAGGACGCAGTATGTTCGATTGGCTCAAAAGAAAACGCCGCCGTAATACTGACGCTGAAGATCGGTGGTCAATTGCAACGAGCGAAGATGATGGCCGTCCGATCATTTTCAGAATCAGAAGCAGCCGCCCTTCACGGGCCATTCCTCCTGAATATCCGCGATTAATGGCAATACAATGGAAATACGTGCCAGAAAATGACTCAGGTATGCCTTCCAATGCAGACAGGGAAAGGATGGACTTGCTGGAAGATTTGCTGGACGCAAACCTTGAAGAGCATAGGCAGGCTTTTCTGACAGTTGTCGTGACAGGGAATGGCGTCAGGGAATGGCAATGGTATGCACGCGATGATAACGAAACGTTACGACAATTGAACGAAGCGCTTGCCGGGCACGATAAATTTCCGATTGACGTCTTCATGGACGATGACCCTGAGTGGAGCGCATATGCTCGCTTTGACGCAATCGCTTCTGAAAAGTCATAACTGCCCCTGACACCACTTGCAGCGGAGGCCGGCCGGGATCAGTCCCATTGCCCAAGTGGGCCCGGCTGAATACTGCCATTTGACTAAAGGAAACCCGAAATGTCTCTGAAACACCCGACCGGACAAGACGCGAATCTGAAGAACACAACAACAATCTCCCGGCGCGGCTTTGCGAAGGGTATGACGACTGCCCTGATTGCCGTGCCCTTTTCCATCCGCGCCCAGCAAGGCACGCTGCGCGCCCGGATCAAAATAGACACCGAGCGCATGATCGGCGAAATTGACCCGAAAATCTACGGCAACTTCATCGAACACCTCGGACGCTGTATTGACGGGGGCGTGTTTGAGGACGGCTCCCCGCTTTCTGACGGCAACGGATTTCGCCGCGACGTGATGGAAGCGGTCAAAAAACTGAACGTCACCCAGTTGCGCTGGCCGGGCGGCAACTTCGTCTCGAACTACCACTGGATGGACGGCATCGGCCCGCGCGACAAGCGCCCGCCGCGGCTGGAGATGGCCTGGGGCACGGTCGAAAGCAATCAGTTCGGCACGCACGAATTCCTCCAGTACGCCGAGCTGATGAAGACGGAGCCTTACATTTGCGTCAACCTTGGCACGGGCACCTGGACCGAAGCGCAGCAGTGGGTCGAGTACGTCAACTCTTCGCAGGACACGGCGATGACGCGGCTGCGTAAACAGAACGGGCGTCAGGAGCCGTGGAAGGTGACTTACTGGGGGCTCGGCAATGAGATAGACGGGCCGTGGCAGATGGGCCACAAGAGCGTTGATGATTACGGCAAATTCGCCCTCGAAGCGGCCAAGCTGATGAAGTGGACGGACCCGAACATCAAACTGATCGCCGCCGGGTCGTCGAACTATAACACCGGCATTGACTGGATCGGCTGGAACCGCGCGACCCTCGAATACCTGAAAACCCACATTGATTACCTGTCGCTTCACATGTACGTCGGCAACCGCGACAACGACTACGACGAATTCCTGACGAGTTCGATTGACCTCGACGGGCGGATCAAAACGACCGAGGGCGTGATCAACGCGGCCATTTCCGGGATGCCGCGCAACCGGCGCATCTACATCGCCTGGGACGAATGGAACGTCTGGTACCGCGCGCGCGGCGCGCAGCAGCGCGGGCGCCGCATCCTGGAAGAGCGTTACAACCTCGAAGACGCGCTGGTCGTGGCCACATTCCTGAACTCGTTCGTGAATCACGCCCACATCATCAAAATGGCGAACATGGCGCAACTCGTGAACGTCATCGCGCCGATCTTCACCAGCGATAAAGGGATATTTCTTCAGACCATCTACTACCCGCTGCAACTCTTCGCCAACAACACCAAAGGCACGGCACTCGAATTGTTCACGGACGGCCCGAAATACGAGAGCAAACGGTTCGGCCCGACGCCGTACCTCAGCACTTCCGCGGGCTATGACGACGGGACGCTTGTGCTGAACGTCGTCAACCGCCACCGCGACCGGCCCATCGAGGTCGAGTTTGAAGCGCAGGACAAACAGTTCGCCGGGCCGGTCGAAGTCGCCGAGGTCAACGGCCCGGACATCAAGGCCGAAAACGACTTCGGCGTCACGAAAGTGAAGGCGGTGACGAGTTCGACGAGGGCCGAAGGGCGGAAGCTGCGCCACAGCTTCCCGGCGCACTCCTACACCATGCTCAGGGCGAAACTCGTCTGACGCAAAAGCGGCGCGGGCCGGCAGTCTCAAGGGGGCGGATTTTATCCCGCGCCGGAGAAGGGAAACTCCCCCAGGCTCAAACAACCCTTGGCAGCCGATCCGGGCGGTGATATAGTTCGACGGTCGAATTATAGTCCTTTTTAGTACCCGGCGCGGAACCCGGACGTTTCATTTCTCTCAGATCATCAGAGGCAGGTGGTCTGCGGACCCGACATGCGAAAGATTGACCTCGCCAATTTTCAGGTGGCCACGAGTGAGACGGCTCGCCACATCAACCGGCGCATCGTACTCAACCTGATCCGCAGTCACCAGCCCATTTCGCGGGCCGACCTGGCCCGCCATTCGGGCCTCCAGCGCAGCACGATCTCGGTCATTATCGAACAACTGGTCCGGGAGAAGTGGGTGACGGAGGGGGCGAGCGGGCACACCCCGCGCGGCCGGCGCCCGCGCTTCCTCCACATGAACAAGGAGCGCGCGGGCATCATCGGCATTGACCTGCGCCCGGCCGCCACCACCTTTGGCCTGGCCAATCTCGACGCGCACTTCCTGGCGCAGGAGTCGCTGCCGACGGGGGACGATCCGGCGCGGTTCATCGCCGAGTTGAGCGCGCGCCTCCGCCGCCTGATCAGGGCACACCCGAAGATTTCCTGTGAGGGGATCGGCGTGAGCCTGCCGGGCCGCATTGACGTCGCCTCCCAGAAGCTGGTCTTCGCCCCGAACCTGGGCTGGAGCGACGTGGATTTGAAGACGCCGCTCGAAAAAGCCACGGGGCTCCCCGTGGAACTTGAAAACGCCGCCAACGCCTGCGCGCTCGCCGAAGTCTGGTTCGGGCGTTACACGGAAGGGGTGCATAACCTGATCGCGGTGACGGTCTCGGAGGGCATCGGCAGCGGGTTGATTCTGAACGGCCAGATCGTGCGCGGCCCGACTGGGGCGGCGGGCGAGTTCGGGCATGTGACGATAGTCGAGGACGGCCTTGAATGCCGGTGCGGGAATCACGGCTGTTGGGAGGTCTATGCCTCCAACCCGGCGGCAGTGCGCTATTACGAGCAGGCAGCTTCGCGCCAGCGCAACGGGAAGGCCGGGGGCAGGGAGACGGAGTCGGCGCTGACCTTCGATGACGTCATGCGACTGGCCGGACAGGGCGCGCCGAAGGCGGTGGAGGCGCTGCGACGGATGGCTCATTACCTGGGCGCGGGCATCGCGCTGCTGATCACGGGCCTGGCGCCGGACGTGATCATTATCGTCGGGGATTTGACGCGCGCCTGGAAGGAGATCGGCCCGGTGATAGACGAGACGATCAGGAGCCGTTGCCCTACCCACGCCCGGACGCGCGTGATCCCGACCGACCCGGTGGCGCAGCCAAGGTTGCGCGGCACCATCGCGCTCGTACTCCAGAAGCACTTCGGAGCGCCGCTCGTCGCCTGAGTCGGAGATTTTTTTTTGCGCTATTTGTTGTTGACTCGAACAAATACCATTGCTGCCGTGAAGTAAGTTTCGAACGGGAACGCTGCCGACCAGCCGCAGGGCTGGCGGCGCCTCCGGAGAAGCAGGAGGCTGGCTTTAGCTCGGATGAAAAGCTGGAAGCAGTTTGACGAAAGGAAGAGGCGAGGCTCGCGCTTCAGGTTGGAGTCAGGACGGCGGCAACTCTCTCCGGCAAGCGAGCGCGGCTTGAAAAGCAGTCCGGACATCGTGCGTGCGATGTCGAAAAACTGTCACATCTGAAGTTAAGGAGGACTTTCACATGTCTCAAGCATTTCCGCACAGCGGGCGATGGCTCATGACAAACGCGCATCGCTCCCCGGCATCCCGGCACGATGTCACTGACAATGGACGGGGGACGTCTTTGACCCCCTCCCTTCAGGGCAGGCTTCATCACACTGGAAGGGGCGTAGCGCCCCTAGCCTGGGTTTTCATCCTGGCCCTGATCTCGCTCGCCCCGCAGGCGGCCCGGGCGCAGGTTCTCTACGGCTCGCTCACCGGCAACGTCACAGACCAGACGGGGGCGGCCATCACGGGGGCTAAGGTCGAGGCGCTCAACCTCGGCACGGGCGTCGCTAAAAATACGACTACTGATGAGCGGGGCGCGTACCTGCTCAGCGACCTGCAGGCGGGCGTCTACAAGGTGACCATCACGGCCACCTCTTTTAAGCCCCAGGCTCAGGAGAATGTCAGGATCGAGGGGAATACGGTCCGCCGTATAGACGTCCAGTTACAGGTCGGAGAGGTGAGCGGGGCTGTTGAGGTCACGACCGCCGCTGAGGCGCTCCAGACCGACCGGGCTGACGTCAACATCACGCAGTCGGCCCGTCAGATCAACAACCTCCCGCTCTTTGGCAGCGTCGGTCGAAACTACCAGAGTCTGATTTATCTGATTCCCGGCACTACAAGGGGGACTGGAGGCTTTTTCATCAACCAGAGTGGCACCGAGGACAACTCCGCCGCCGGCAACCCGCAGCGGTCCATGTCGTTCAACGTCAACGGCGTGTCGCGTTTGCAGAACAACACGAGGATTGACGGCTCAAGCGTCATTTACCCGTGGCTGCCGACCAACACCGTTTACGTCCCGCCGGCGGAGGCCATCCAGGAGGTGAACATTGTCACCAACGCCTTCGACGCCGAGCAGGGACTCGCGGGCGGAGCGGCCATCAACGTCACCATCAAGACGGGTGGCAACAGCCTCCACGGCGTCGGCTGGGGCTACGATACCAACAGCGCCTTCCTCTCGCGCCGCTACTTTCAACCCGCGAACCAGACGGTGATCCCGAAGAATATCCTCGCGCAGTTCGGCTACGCCTTGAGCGGCCCGGTCTATCTGCCGAAGATTTTCAACGGCAGGAACAAGCTCTTCTTCTTCACCGATCTTGAGCGCACGACCCAGCGGAACGCGGCGGGCGGCACGTTCACCGTCGCACCAGCCAGCCTGCGGCCGGACTCAAGCGGCAACGTGAACTTCACCGGCACGGGGATCACCGTCTACGATCCGCTCTCGAACCCCGACCCGGCGCTGCGCACGCCCTTCCCTAACAACACGATCCCCGCGAACCGGATTGACATCGCGGCGACCGAGATACTCAAGCGCCTGCCGCAACCGAACCTGCCCGGCTTCACCAACAACTTCGCGGCGACCGGAGTCGGCGAGTTCAACCGCACCAACATAGATAACAAGGTCAACTACGATTCCGGCGGCAAGCTGACCCTCTTTGGCCGCTACAGCATCTCGCCAACGCTCATCATTGACCCGCCAATCTTCGGGGAGGTCAGCGGCCCAGCCCTGAACGGCGGGCAACTGGGGACGGCCCCCGGTCGGATTCAAGTCGTCGGCATCGGCGGGACCTACACGTTCAACCCCAGGGTCGTCCTGGACGCGAACGTTGGTTACACGCGCCAGCGGATCGGCGCGGAAGGCTTCGACATCGTTAGTAACTTCGGGCTCGAGGTCCTGAAAATCCCCGGCACCAACGGCCCCGACCGGCTTCAGGGCGGCGTCCCTGCGTTCCAGATCAACGGCGGGTGGACCAATATCGGCAACGACAACACCGGGAACCCGTTCCTGTTCCGCGATAATCAGTACGTGGCCGCGGCGAACCTCTCGTGGCTGAAAGGCGCGCACTCGTTCCGCTTCGGCTTCGACTATCTGAACCCGCAGCTCAACCACTTCCAGCCGCAGGGCGGATCCTTCCAGACCGTACGCGGCACGTTTGGCTTCAGCGGCAACGCGACACGCCAGCAAGGCAATGCCAGCAGCATCGCCGAGAGCCAGCAGTTTCACAGCTGGGCAGACTTCCTGCTCGGCCGGCCGACCGCGGCAGGCAAGGTGGACCAGCTCCGCAACCCGAACTCGGTGTGGTGGAAGCAATATGCGTTTTACGCGCGCGACCACTGGCAGATCGGCCGCAAGCTGACGCTGACCTACGGGCTGCGTTTTGAGGGCTTCAACGTCCCGCGGAAAGATCACACCGGCATCAACCGCTTCGACCCCGACACCGGGAATGTCGTCACCGGGGGCCTCGGCGGCGTGCCATTTGACACCGGCGCCGAAGGGGCCTATCTGTTCCTGCCGCGCATCGGACTTGCTTTCCGCTTGAACGACAAGACGGTGCTTCGCGGCGGGTACGGCCAGTCGGCTGACCCGCGGCCCTTCCAGGATGTCAGGAATGCCTACCCGATCGCCAACATCTGGTCAATGCCGGCAATCGTTTTCAACGGCGCCCAAAACTCCTTCATCCCCGTGACCACTCTCCGGCAGGGGCTGATTAACACGAGTACTCCTCCGGACATCAACGCCGGCATTCTCCCACTCCCGGCCAACACCGGCACGACGACTTTTCCGAAGGAGGCGAGGCGCGATCGGATTCACTCCTTCAACTTCTTCGTCGAGCGGGAACTGCCGGCGAAATTTACCGCGCAGGTCGGCTACGCGGGCACGCGCGCAGTCAATCAGATGGGGTTCATCAACATCAACGCCGGCCCGCCGGGAACGGGAAATGGCGGTCGCCCGCTCGCCACCAGGTTCGGGATAGTAGCGGACATCAACTCAATCCAGCCCTACGGGACGACCACGTATGATGGTCTGCAGGTGCTGGTCAGGCGCCGCTTTGGTAACTCGATATTCGGAAGCGCCTACACGTGGTCGAAGACCATCAACTTCGCCGACAACGACGGCGGGCCGCGCATCCAGTACCTGCCGGAGAAGCAGCGCAATCGCGGCCTGGCCAGCTACGACCGAACGCACAACTCACAGACCTACCTGGTCTATGATCTGCCTTTCGGCAAGGGCCAGCGGTGGGCCAATAGCGGCTGGGCGAGCAGGCTGTTCGGCGGCTTCCAGGTGAGCGGCGTGATGAGCATTACGAGCGGTCTGCCGATCTATATCATTCAGGGTTCTGCTCCGAATCTGCTGGCGGGCGGCAGCGCCCAGGTGCCGAACCAGCTCAACCCGGACATCCGGATTCTGGGCGGGATAGGAACCGCCTCACAGCGCGGCACTGCCGCCGGGCCCTGGTTTGACAATACGGTGCAGGGCCTCACGATCCAGGGAGTGAGCTGCACGTCGAATTGTGCCTGGGCTCCGGAAAATGGCGCGCGTTTCGGGACCGTGGGCAGAAACACCCTTCGCGGGCCGGGCTTCTTCGAGACGGACGCGAGCATCTTCCGCACGTTCTCGATCACGGAGCGGGTGCAATTCCAGTTCCGCGCGGAGGCGCTGAACGCGACCAATCACGCGAACTTCGCCAACCCGACGAGCGACATCAACAGCAGCACCTTCGGTTTCATCACGGGGACTTATGGTCCGAACCAGTCGCGCCAGTGGCGTTTCGGCGCACGCATCTCTTTCTGACCGCAGTTGGTAGCGCCTCAAATGGGGTGGGCGGCGTGGCTCCGGGCTGCGGCGCCCACCCCGGTTTTGTAAATGTAGTTAGATCGCTTCCTTCAAGCGCGGGTAGTAATTGATAATGGCAGTATGAGCTTGGGAGAGATCATCAATGAAATCCATCGGATTGAGCATTTTCACACTCTCGCTTGCTCGAAGTGCCAGAAGCTCGTCCGCTATCAGGTCCTGCAGATTTATGCTACCTGCCCCGCGTGTGATACTCGGCATCAGGTTCGGTCCTTCGGTGGCATTGGCACCGAAGTCGAGGACGTGATTGATGCTGTGTTGGAATGGGCAGGCGATGGCGAGAGCTTCAAAGCCGTGATGAAGCGGCGTGATGAAATCCGAAGTGAAAAAGACGCCTGATTTCGGCGGCGGGTGCGATCTGACAGCGGCCTGCAGCGGACGCGCAAAACACGTCGTCTCTTATTGAGAATCGCCCATGCACGCCGCTGATGCCGGGCGTTCGGCAGAGTAAATTTCCAGAGCGGACTACAGAATCGGGCTGACAGCGAGTGATGAGACGAGTTGCAGGATAGACGAGCGGAAAACCTTTTCTCGTCACTCACCGCTTTTACCTTCTCCCCGACGGCAATCCGACAGGCCATTTCCAATATGATCTCTAAAAGACCCCGGCTCAGGCAGGAGATAGTCGCCCTCGCCATCGTACTTGCCCTCGCGGCAGGGTGTGCGACTGCTGCCCGCGGGGCGCAAAGCAATTCGATCCCGCACCTGCGCAAACAGGGGACTGCCGTGCAGCTCATCGTGGACGGTAAGCCTTTTCTCGCCCTCGGCGGCGAGCTGGGTAATTCGTCTTCCTCAAGTCTCGAATACATGCGGCCCATCTGGCCGAAACTCGGCGCGCTCAATCTCAACACCGTCCTGGTACCTGTCTACTGGGAACTCGTCGAACCGGCGGAAGGCCGCTTCGACTTCTCGCTCGTGGACGGCTTGATTGAAGAAGCGCGGAAGCACGGGCTGCGTCTTGTGCCGCTGTGGTTCGCCTCCTGGAAAAACAGCATGTCGTGCTACGCCCCGGCCTGGGTGAAGACCAGCGAGCAGCGTTTCCCCCGCGCCGAGGACAAAGCGGGCAACGGCATGGAGATCCTCTCGCCGTTCAGCAAAGAAAACCTCGATGCCGACGCGCGCGCGTTCGCGGCCCTGATGCGCCACCTGCGCGAAGTGGACGGCCGCGACCACACCGTCATCATGGTACAGGTCGAAAACGAGATCGGCATGATCCCGGATTCGCGCGACCGCAGCGCCATCGCCAACAGGCTCTTCAATCAGGCGGTGCCGCCGGAATTGATGAGCTATCTGGAGCAGCACCGCGAGACGCTCGTCCCGGAACTTCGCGCCGTGTGGGCGACGAAGTTCAAAACCCGCGGCACGTGGGAAGAGGTTTTCGGGCCCGGCGTGGGCACGGATGAAATTTTCATGGCGTGGCACTTTGCGCGTTATACGGGTCGCGTGGCCGAACTCGGCAAGGCCGAATATCCGCTGCCGATGTTTGTCAATGCCGCCCTCATTCGCCCGGGCCACGAGCCCGGTCAGTATCCGAGCGCCGGGCCGCTCCCGCACCTGATGGACGTCTGGCGCGCGGGCGCCCCGCAGATAGATTTTTTATCGCCCGACATCTACTTCCAGAATTTCGCCGAATGGTGCCGGAGATATCACCGGTCCGGCAACCCGCTCTTCATTCCCGAAGCCATCCTCGGCCCCGCAAGCGCGGTCAACGCGCTTTACGCCGTGGGGCAGCATGATGCGATCGGGTTCAGCCCGTTCAGCATCGAGTCGGCCGCGGAGCCGTCGCGCAGTTTGCTCGCCGGCGGTTATGATCTTCTGGCGCAACTCGCGCCGTTGATTCTCGCCCATCAGGGGAGGAATGAGATGGCCGGCTTCCTGCCGGAGGGGCCCGAGCAGCGGGCGCCGCAGCAGGCGCGGCTGGGCGGCTACACACTGAACGTAACCTACGAACGACCGTCCACGTCAGCGACACAGGGCGCTCAGACTCCTGATGCTGTTTCCGGGGGGCTGGCGATTGCCGCGGGGCCTGACGAGTTCATCTTTGCCGGAACAGGACTGGTCATTACCTTCGAGGCCAATTCGTCAGGCCCGCCACTCGTTGGCATCCTGTCAGTGCAGGAAGGAAAATATGTGAACGGCGAGTGGCAAACGGGGCGCTGGCTGAACGGAGATCAGACCCATCAGGGGCGGCATCTGCGGCTGCCGCCGGGCAGATTCGATCTTCAGCGGGTCAGGCTGTATCGCTACCGCTGAGTGTTCACAAGAGAGAAAGAATGATTCGAGGACAGGCTCTGCCGCGCCGTGTGATGGCTGCAGGGTTCATCATCGCACTTCTGTTACTCGCGGGGGCGATCACCAAAGCCGAGGACGGCTACCGTCTGTGGCTGCGCTACGACCCGCTGCCCGGATCGTGGATTGACGCTTATCGCCCTCGCGTTGCTTCAGTGGTCGTGCCCGGCAGTTCCGCGACGCTTAATGCCATCCGCGCGGAATTGATCGAAGGTTGCACAGGGCTGTTCGGCAGTCCCGTTGCCGCCGCCGGAATCGTTGACCGCGACGGGGCGGTGATCGTGGGCACGCCACAAAGCTCGCCCCTGATCGCGGGCCTCAAATGGCCGCTGGCTGAACTGGGGCCGGAAGGCTTCCGCATTAGCTCTGTCAGGCTCAACGGGCGCGCCGTCACTGTGATTGCGGCAAACAGCGAAGTCGGCGCGCTCTACGGCGCGTTTCATTTCCTGCGCCTGATTCAGACGCTGCAACCGATCAATAATCTGGATGTGAGTCAGAAGCCGCGCTTGATGTTGCGAATGCTCAATCACTGGGACAACCTGAATGGCACGGTCGAGCGCGGTTACGCCGGGCACTCGCTGTGGAAGTGGGAGGAGTTGCCTGAAAAAGTTGACCCGCGCTTGCGTGATTACGCCCGTGCCAACGCTTCCATAGGCATAAACGGGGCGGCCATCAACAATGTGAATGCCAACGCCAAAAGCCTGAGCGGTGAATATCTTCGCAAAGCCGCTGCCATTGCCGAGGTTTTTCGCCCTTACGGCGTGAAGGTCTTTCTGTCGGCGCGCTTCTCCGCGCCCATTGAACTGGGCGGGTTGAAGACCGCCGACCCGTTCGATCCTGCGGTGGCCGCGTGGTGGAAGAAGAAGGCCGATGAGATTTATCAGCTCATCCCGGACTTCGGCGGCTTCCTGGTCAAAGCCAACAGCGAAGGCCAGCCGGGGCCGCGCACCTACAACCGCAATCACGTGGACGGCGCGAATATGCTGGCCGCGGCAGTCGCGCCGCATAACGGCGTCGTCATCTGGCGCGCCTTCGTCTACGACGCAAAACCCGATTACGACCGCGCCGCGGCGGCTTACGACAACCTGCAACCTTTCGACGGGAAGTTCGCGCCGAACGTGTTATTGCAGGTCAAGAACGGCCCGATTGATTTTCAACCGCGCGAGCCGTTCCACCCGCTCTTCGGCGCGATGCCGAAAACGCAGCTCATGCCTGAGCTGCAGATCACTCAGGAATACCTGGGCTTCTCGAACCACCTCGTCTTTCTCGCGCCGATGTGGCGCGAGTTCTTCGATTCAGATACATATACTAAAGGCCCCGGCTCGACAGTGACCAGAGTCGTGGATGGCAGTTTGTACAAACAACGACTGACCGGCATAGCCGGTGTCGCCAACACCGGCTCAGACCGCAATTGGACGGGCCATCACTTCGCGCAAGCCAACTGGTATGCGTTCGGGCGCCTGGCATGGAATCCTGACCTGACCGCAAAGCTGATTGCCGATGAGTGGGTCGGCATGACGTTTACGCATAACGCGAAAGCCGCCGCGACACTGGCGCGCCTGATGGTCGAATCGCACGAGGCATTAGTGGATTACATGACTCCGCTCGGACTGCATCACATTATGTGGGCGGGCCATCATTACGGCCCGCAGCCGTGGTGGGACAAGGAGCCGCGCCCGGATTGGAATCCGGTCTACTATCATCGCGCCGACGAAAAAGGCCTGGGCTTTGACCGCACGGCCACGGGCAGCAATTCCGTGAGCCAGTACCACCCGCCGGTGCGTGACCAGTTCGCCAGCCTGGCAACCTGCCCGGAGGAGTTTCTGCTCTGGTTTCATCACGTGCCGTGGGATTACCGTATGCGTTCGGGCAGGGCGCTGTGGGATGATCTGGCACGGCATTATCAGCGCGGTGTGGACTGGGTGCGGACGACGCGCAAGGAGTGGGACGCCCTGGCAGATGTGATTGACGCCGAACGGCACGCGGCAGTCGCCAAAAAGCTGGCGATTCAGGAGCGCGACGCCGTTCACTGGCGGGATGCGTGCCTGCTCTACTTTCAGACTTTCTCCAGGCGCCCTCTGCCCGACGGCGTGGAGAAGCCTCAGAAGAGGCTCGATGAATACAAAGCAAAAAGTCTTGTCTGGTGAGACCGCAGTACGAAAATGAAGATCACAGACATCAGAGCAACAACTGTCACCGTCCCTTTGGAAGCGCCGCTGCGTCACGCCAACGGCTGCCACTGGGGACGCTTCGTGCGCACGATTGTTGAAGTCGAAACCGACGAAGGCCTGGTCGGCCTCGGCGAGATGGGCGGCGGCGGCGAATCCGCCGAGGCCGTCTTTCGCGCGATGAAAGCGTATCTGGTGGGCCGCGACCCGGCGCGTCTGGAAGAGATGCGCTTTCTGATTGCCAACCCGACGGCCTCGCTCTACAACAACCGGACGCAAATCCTGGCCGCCCTCGAATTCGCCTGCCTCGATCTTCTCGGGCAGAAGTGGGGCGTACCGGTCTATGACATTCTCGGCGGTCGTTTGCAGGAGCGCGTGCCGTTCGCCTCGTACCTCTTCTTCCGCTACCCGAATCCGAAGGACGGCACGGGAGAAGTCAGGACCGTGGAGCAACTCGTCCGGCACGCGCGCGAACTGAAGGAGCGTTACGGCTTCACCTCGCACAAGCTGAAAGGCGGCGTCTTTCATCCCGACTACGAACTGGAGTGCTATCGCGCCGTCGCTGAATCATTGAAAGGCGACCGCTTCCGCTATGACTGCAACGGCGTGATGTCCACTGAGCAGGCCATTCGATTCGGGCAGGCGATCGAAGATTTGAATAACGACTATCTGGAAGACCCCGTTTATGGCCTGCACGGGATGCGGCGCGTGCGCGAGAAGGTGCGGATGCCGCTTTCAACCAACACGGTCGTCGTGAACTTCGAGCAGCTCGCGGCCAACGTACTCAAGACCGCCGTGGATGTGATCCTGCTCGACACGACTTTCTGGGGCGGCATTCGTCCGTGCGTCAAGGCGGCGGGAATCTGCGAGACGTTTCAGCTCGGCGTGGCCGTGCATTCTTCGGGCGAACTCGGCATTCAACTCGCCACGATGCTGCACCTGGGCGCGGTGATTCCAAATCTGTCGTTCGCCGCCGATGCGCACTATCACCACCTGACCGATGACATCATTGCGGGCGGCAGGATGAAATACGAGAACGGCGCGATTGCCGTGCCGACGGGGCCGGGCCTCGGCGTGCGACTCGACCGCGACAAGCTGGCTGAATACAGCGAGCTGTACAAGCGGCTGGGCTCGTACCCTTACGATCAGGACCCGCTGCGGCCCGGCTGGACGCCGACGATCCCGAACAACCGCTGGGCCGACCCGCAGGACGCGCGGCGGCCTGAAAACATTGAGTTTTGACGGGCCACCAAAGTTCTCATTGCTGCCGCGGCAAAGAAATCGCGTAGTCACTTTTTCCTGGTTTCATTGCCCTGGCCTGACGGAGTCCACGTATGCTTTCCAAATCACTCGCAACGGCAACCCTGCTGGCGGCAACGTTGTTCATTTTCGCTTACGCCCAGCAAAAGCCCGTCGGCCAGTTTGAACATCACGAAGACGTAGGACAGGTCGCCACGCGCGGCTCGGCCGTGTATGACGCCGGAAAGCAAACCTATACGATCACGGCTTCGGGCACGAATATGTGGGCGGGCAGGGATGAGTTTCATTACGTGTGGAAGCGCATGAAAGGCAATTTCATTGTGCGCGCCCGCGCGGAGTTCATCGGCAAAGGCGTTGACCCACATCGCAAGATCGGCTGGATCATCCGGCCCAGTCTGGACACAGACGCGCCGCACGTCAACGCCAGTCTGCACGGCGACGGGCTGACTTCATTCCAATTTCGGCGTACGAAAGGCGCGATCACCGAACAGATGGCCTTCGACGAAAAGGGCTGCGACGTGGTGCAACTCGAGCGCGCGGGCGGCAGGTACATCATGTCCGTCGCACACTTCGGCGAGACTTTCGTGTCGAAGGAAATCCCGGACGTGGCGCTGGGTGATGAGGTCTATGTCGGATTGTACGTCTGCTCGCATAACAACGGCGTGACGGAGACCGCCGTCTTCCGCGACGTGGAACTCATCATCCCCGCCAGAGAAAACTTCGTGCCCTACCGCGAATACATCGGCAGCAACCTGGAAATCATGGATCTGGCCACCTATCAACGCAGGGTCCTGTACCAGGTCAAGGATTCGCTGCAGGCGCCCAACTGGACGCGCGACGGAAAGGCGCTGATCTACAACCATAATGGGTTGCTCTACCGCTTCGACCTGAAAACCAATGCGCCGACACTGCTCGACACGGGCGACGTCAGGCGGAATAACAACGACCACGTGATTTCCTTCGACGGCAGGATGCTGGGCATCAGCAGCACGAGCGCCGAGGACGGCAACGTCTCGATGATCTACACCGTGCCGATCACCGGCGGCACGCCGGTAAAGGTGACGAAGAAAGGCCCGTCGTACCTGCATGGCTGGTCGCCGGACAAAAAGTGGCTGGTCTTCACAGGCAGGCGCAATGACGAGCTGGACATTTACAGAATCCCGGCGAGCGGCGGCGAAGAGATTCAACTGACCACCACGAAAGGCGTGGACGACGGGCCTGAATTTACGCCCGATGGCCGATACATCTACTTCAACTCCTTCCGCACGGGCTTGATGCAAATCTGGCGGATGAAGCCCGACGGCAGCGAGCAGACGCCAATCACGAACGACGGGTTCAACAACTGGTTCCCGCACGTCTCTCCTGACGGCAGATGGATTGTGTTTATCTCGTTCCCCAAAGACATCGCGCCGGGCGACCATCCGTTTTATAAGCGCGTGTATTTGCGGCTGATGCCGACGGGCGGTGGCGCGCCAAAGGTGATTGCCTACCTGTACGGTGGGCAAGGCACGATCAACGTTCCTTCGTGGTCGCCCGACAGCAGGAAGATCGCCTTCGTCAGCAATACAGAGATCAGGTAACAGGGCCCGCAATGGGGGGATTGAAATGAGTTGCATGCCGGCAACCGACAAAACGCACCGCACGCGCGCCTGCCTTTGGGCAATACTGGCCCTGCTGGCGTTGGCCAGCCACGTCAAAGCGCAAGGTCCGGAAAGCCGCTTTGAAAAGCAGGTGCAGGCTTATGAAGCTGCCGATAGAGCTACGCCGCCGCCCAAAGGCGCAATTCTGCTGGTGGGGGACTCGCAGTTCTTCCGCTGGAAAACACTAAACGAAGACCTGCCCGATTACACGATCATCAACCGAGGCGTGGATTCGTTTCAGTTCTCAGACATTCTTCACTTCTTTGATCGCCTGGTGCTGCCGTACCAGCCACGCATGATCGTGCTGCACATCGGGGGCAATGATGTTCACAACGGCAAACCTGCTGAGCGCGTGCTGGAAGACTTCAAAACTTTCGTCGCGAAAGTCCGCGCCATACAGCCGAACACCCCCATCGCGTTTTCCAGCCTCACCCCCGGCCCGGGCCGCTGGGACGAAGCCGACAGGCGCAAGCGAACGAACAAGATGCTCAAAGACTACATTGCGACGCAAAAGAACCTGCACTTCATTGATCTGTGGGACGCGATGCTGACGCCGGATGGCAAGCCGCGCGAAGAGCTGTGGGTCGCGGATCGCATCCATCCGAATCACGATGGTTATCTGGTGCGCGTAAAAATTATGCGCCCGCTGCTGGGCAAACCAGACAGGTAACCAAAGTGAGAGCCTCCGCTCTACATATAAAGTTAACCGCGATAAGGAGAGGATGAAGCAAAAAATGAACCGCGCATCGTTTAGTCGTGCCTTCCTGCTCGCCGCGCTGCTGAGTGTTTGTGCTGCCGGATTGCGCGCGCAAACCCGGGAGGTCGCCGTCACGATTGATGACCTGCCGCTGAATGGCCCGCAGTTCGAGGTCAAAAGATTGCAGGCGATGACCGCGACTTTCCTGGCCGCGATCAAAAAACACCAGCTTCCGGTCGTCGGCTTCGTCAATGAATCGCTGTTGTATCGCGCGGGAGAGACCGACGCGCGCATAGCGGTTTTGAAATTGTGGGTTGAAGGCGGCGTCGAACTGGGGAATCACACCTTCTCGCACCTGGGCTTTGCGAACGCTGCGCTGGCGGATTACGAAGATGATTTTCTGCGCGGCGACACGGTGACGCGGATGCTGATGAAGCCGCAAAGGCCCGGATTCTTTCGCCACCCGTTCCTGCAAATGGCCGGGAAGGCGGAGGCAGAAAAAGCGTTTGAAGATTTCATCGCCTCCAGAGGTTACAGGATTGCGCCCGTGACCGTAGACATACTGGATTGGATGATCGCCTCCGCTTATGCCAAAGCCCGCGCACAGGGCGACGCCGAAGCGTTGAAACGCATATCTGATGAATTTGTGAAGTTCGCCGAGCGCAAATTCGATTACTGTGAACAAGTGGCTTCGGATTTATTTGGCCGCCCGATCAGAAATATTCTGTTGCTGCACGCCAATGAGCTGACGGCGGAAAACCTTGATGCATTGGCGACGATGCTCAAAAACAAAGGCTACCGGTTCATCCCGGTCGGGCAGGCTCTGCAAGACCCCATCTATCAGGGGCCGGAGACGTACCAGAGTACTTCCGACTGGTTGTCGCGGTGGGCGCAGAGCAAAGGGAAGAAGTTAAACCCGCCGATGCCGCCGGATTTCCTGCAGCAGCCTTACCTGGAGAGCCAGCGCGGCCGCCGCTGACAAGTAACCGGAGTCGAAGCGTGGGCTGCGCCGTGCCTTTTTACGACCTGTCCAAGATCATCGCCGACAACATTGAATGACCATGAAAACCCCAGCCCCACACCTGTTGATCGCTCGCAAATGGACTCTCCTGGGCGCGCTCGCGCTGGCGCTGGCGCCTGGCTTTGGCCTGAAAGCGGGCAGCGCACAGCAGGCCGATTATCGCAACGCGAACCTGCCCGTCGAACGCCGCATCGCGGACCTGCTCAGCCGCATGACCATCGAAGAGAAGGTCGCGCAGATGACGACGCTCTGGATCAGGAAGCCGCAGGAGCGGCCGCTCGGCGGCAACTTCGGCGACCGCGGCGATTTCTCGGCCGAAGAAGCCGCCAAAGTGATGAGGCATGGCATCGGCGAAATAGCACGGCAACGCGAACGCACCGACCCGCGCCGCGGCGCGGTGTATGCCAACGCCGTGCAGAAGTGGCTCAAAGAGAACACGCGGCTCGGCATCCCCGCGATGTTTCATGAAGAGATTCTGCACGGGGTGATGGCCGTCGGCGGGACTAACTTCCCGACGCCGATTTCACTGTCTTCTAGCTGGGACCCTGAGCTGATCACCAGAATCTTCACAGTCGCCGCGCTCGAAACGCGCATTCGCGGCAGCCATCATGTACTCGGCCCGAACCTTGATCTGGCGCGCGACCCGCGCTGGGGCCGCACTGAAGAGACTTACGGCGAAGACCCATACCTCGTCTCACGCATGGGCGTCGCCTGCATCAGGGCCATTCAAGGGCCGGGGCCGAACGTTGACGGCGAGCATGTCATAGCGACGGCCAAGCATTTCGCCGCGCACGGCCAGCCCGAAGGCGGCACGAACACAGCGCCGGTGAACGTCTCTGAACGCATTTTGCGTGAAATCTTTCTGCCCTCGTTTGAAGCCGCTGTGAAAGAGGCGGGCGTGATGAGCGTGATGCCTTCGTACAACGAGATTGACGGCGTCCCGTCGCACAAGAACTACTGGCTGCTTGAAAAAGTCTTACGGCAGGAGTGGGGCTTTCGCGGCCTGATTGCTTCCGACTATAACGGCATCAGTGAACTAATCTCGCGCCATAAGGTCGCCGCCGATAGAGCAGAAGCCGCCCGGCAAGCGCTCCACGCTGGCGTAGATATGGAGTTGCCCGACCCGTCCTGCTACTCATTGCTGTCGCAACTCATCGGCGAAGGCAGGGTCTCAGTGGCTGACGTTGATAAGGCTGTTGCCCGCGTGCTGCGCGCCAAGTTTCAGCTGGGCCTGTTCGAGAACCCTTACGTTGATGTCGAACGCGCGGTGAAGCTGACCAACAGCGCGGCGCACCAGCAACTCGCGGCCGAAGCGGCGCGCCGATCCATAGTGCTGCTCAGGAATGAAGGCAATCTCCTCCCGCTTGATCGCACGAAGATACAGTCCATCGCCGTCATCGGCCCGAACGCGGCGGGCGTGCATCTGGGTGGTTACAGCGATGATCCGGGGCGCGGCGTCAGCGTGCTTGATGGCGTGCGCAACAAAGTTGGCAGCCAGATCAAAGTCAATTACGCCGAAGGGTGCAGAATCACTAAGGAAGGCGGCAGGTGGTGGGACGACACCTCACAACTGAGCGACCCTGAAACCGACGCCGGGCTGATCGCCGAAGCCGTCGAGGCGGCGAAGGCTTCGGACGCAGCATTACTGGTCGTCGGCGGCAACGAAGATACGAACAAGGAAGCCTGGGCAGACAATCATCTCGGCGACCGCGATAGTCTGGATCTGGTCGGCAGGCAGGACGACCTTGTCAAAGCTGTACTTGCAACCGGCAGGCCCGTCGTCGTGATGCTCATCAACAGCGGGCCGCTTTCGATTAACTACATCGCTGAAAAAGTCCCGGCCATTCTGGAAGGCTTCTACCTCGGGCAGGAGACCGGCACGGCTGTCGCCGATGTACTCTTCGGCGATTACAACCCGGGCGGCAAGCTGGCGGTGAGTTTCCCCCGCTCGGTCGGGCAATTGCCGATTGCTTACAACCACAAGCCGACGGCGCGTCGCGGCTACCTTTACACGAGCAGGGATCCTTTGTTCCCGTTCGGCTTCGGGTTGAGCTATACGACGTTTGAATATTCGAACCTGAAAGTCGCGCCCGCCCAGGTCGGGCCTGCCGGACGGGCCGAAGTCAGCGTGACCGTCAAAAACACCGGCGCGCGCGCGGGCGATGAGATCGTGCAACTTTACATCCGCGATGTCGTCAGTTCGGTGACGCGCCCGGTGATGGAACTGAAAGATTTCAGGCGCGTCCCGCTCGCGCCGGGCGAGGGCAAAACTGTGACCTTCACAATCACGCCGGACAAGCTCTCGTTCCTTGACCTGAACATGAATCGCGTAGTTGAGCCGGGCACGTTTGAGATTATGGTGGGGCCGAGTTCGGCCAAATATCAAAAGGCGAAACTTGAAGTCATCGCCAGGTGAACAGACCTGGCGAATCACTTTCTATCCACAAAGCCACACGAAGAAAACACGAAGGGAAACACAGACAGCTTTGCTTTCTTCGTGAAACTTCGTGAAACTTCGTGGAAAACATTTTATTGAAAGCCATACACTCATGAACACCTGTGACCTGCCGCGCCGCACGTTCCTGCTGGCTTCCATTGGCTTGACCGCCACACAGTTCGCGCGTTCACAACCAGCAGAGTCTCTTACCGCCGGACAGGTGATTGACCGCATCAAGGCCAACGTCGGCATTCCCTGGCTCGCGCAGACCGTGGACAACATCGTTGCCGGGACAGCAGAGACGCCGGTCAAAGGCATAGCCACGACGATGATGGCGACGCTCGACGTTGTGCAGCGCGCCGCGGCCGCCGGCAGGAACATGGTCGTCACGCACGAATCCACATTCTTCTCGCACCAGGATCGCACCGACCAGATCGAGCAGGACCCGACTTATCAGCACAAGCTCGACTTCCTCAACAAAAATCAGATGGTCGTGTTTCACTTCCACGACCACTGGCACAGGCGAAATCCGGACGGCATCGCGGTGGGAATGATGCGCGAACTGGGTTGGGAGAAGTACGCCGACCCGGAGAATCCGAAAAAGTTTGTCTTCCCCGAAATGACGCTGGCGCAGTTGGCCAGGGAGATCGAAGCCAGGCTTAAGGTTCGCACGATGCGCGTCCTCGGCGACCCGAAAATGCCGGTCAGGCGCGCGCTGGCGAGCTGGGGCTTTGTCAGCCTGATGCCCGGCCTGCCGCAATTCGCCCAGCCGGACGTTGACGTGTACATCGTCGGCGAGACTCACGAGTGGGAGCTGGTTGAGTATGCGCAGGACACGATTACTTCGGGCAGGAGAAAGGCGCTGATTGTTATTAACCACGTCGTGTCGGAACAGTCCGGGATGAAGTATTGCGCCGAATGGATGAAGGGCTTCATCAAAGAAGTCCCGATTGAGTTCATCGCAGCGGCAGAGCCGTTCTGGCGGCCTGACAAGCCTGTTACGAACTGACTGTGTTTATAGAACCTGGTATCAGGGGGCCATTTCGATACCTCAAAGGAGCTGTGGCATGAAATATTCACTCACACTGACAATCACCGCCTTACTCTTCGCGCTCACAGGCACCGTGCTTTTTGCGCAGCAGCCGCAACGGCAGCTCACGCCCGAACAACAGGCGCAGTTACAGGCGCAACGGGAAGCCACGAGCAAAGATCATCAGCGCATGCTGGAGTCGCTGAAGATTACTTCACTTCGGCCCGGGGCAAATCCCAACAATCCGCAGGCCCCGAATGCCGTTAATTACGACGAGTCGAAAGCGAATCCATACCCGAACCTGCCCGACCCGCTCGTCCTGAAGAACGGTAAGAAAGTCACATCGGCGAAGGTGTGGTGGCGGCAGCGCTACCCGGAGATCATGGAGGATTTTGACCGCGAGGTTTATGGCCGCGTTCCCAAAGTCACGCCCAAGGTCAACTGGGAGGTGACCGCCACGACCAGAGAAGTCAAATACGACGTGCCGGTCGTTACGAAACAACTGATCGGTCACGTTGATAATTCATCGTACCCGCAGATCACCGTGAATATTCAGTTGACGCTGACCACGCCGGCCGACGCGAAAGGGCCTGTGCCCGTGATGATGGAGTTCGGTTTCGCCCCGCGTCCGGGCGGCGCTCCAATCGGGCCTCCGCCAGGCGCCATGCAGGCCGGGCCGCCCTGGCAACAGCAGGTACTCGCGAAAGGATGGGGCTATGCCATCATCGTCCCGACCAGCATCCAGGCCGACAACGGTGCGGGCCTGACGCAGGGCATCATAGGCCTGTGCAATAAGGGACAACCGCGCAAGCCCGATGACTGGGGCGCATTGCGCGCGTGGGCGTGGGGCGCGAGCCGCGCGCTCGATTATTTCGAGACCGACAAATCGGTGGACGCGAGGCAGGTCGGCATCGAGGGCCTTTCGCGTTACGGCAAGGCCGCACTCGTAACTATGGCCTATGATCAGCGTTTTGCCATCGGCTTTATCGGTTCATCCGGCGAAGGCGGCGCGAAGCTGCACCGCCGCTACTTCGGCGAACTGGTCGAAAACCTCGCGGGTGCGGGCGGCTACCATTGGATGGCGGGCAACTTTATCAAATATGGCGGCCCACTCACTGCGAACGATTTGCCCGTGGATGCGCACGAACTGATCGCCCTCTGCGCGCCGCGCCCCACTTTTATCAGTTATGGCGCCGCGGAAGGGCCCGGGGCCGAGGGCAAATGGGTGGATCAGCGGGGGAGTTTTATGGCTGCGGTTGCCGCCGGGCCGGTCTTCAGGCTGCTCGGTAAGAAGGATCTGGGGACGACAGAGTTCCCGCCGATAGAGACGGCGCTCATTGATGGCGAGCTTGCCTGGCGCCAGCACAGCGGCGGTCACACCACCGGCCCGAACTGGCCGACGTTCCTGACCTTCGCCAGCCGCTACATCAGAGGGCCTGCCTCAGGAGCGGCGCAGCCCGCGGCCAGGACGAAATAGTGGCAGGGCTGCAAGGCCAATGCAGATGAGCCTGACCGGATCGAAGAACAAAAATGATGAGCGGAGATGAGAAAGAGACGCGCCGCTTCCATCGCAGCAAAGATCCGCCGGCCGGTGGCCGCGATGATGCCGAAGGCGAAAGGCGGCCCGTACTTCATCGGTTGCCGTCGGGGCGCGGACGCACTCGTCAGAGGCCGGCTCAGGCCCGGGGAGCGCGAGATGCAGGCCGGGCGGCCGGGCCGGATCGAAGTCCGGAATGACGAGGTGCTGCTCGGCGCCCCGTTCATCTTCAACAGGGGAAATGTTGATCAGTTCGACTTCTGACCGGCTGCCGATGCCGCCTTACGGCGCGGTCATCCCGCTGGTGTTATCTCCCGTCACAACGCCGTTGCTCGATGACCGCAGCGAGGTGTCGGCCCGCGTCGTGCCGTCCGCGAGTACCACGCCGTCGGCGAGCATCACGCCATCGGCCATCACTACACCGTCGGCGAGCATGACGCCGTCCGACAGCATGACGCCGTCGGCCATCACCACGCCGTCGGCGAGTACGACGCCGCTGCCGCTGATACTGACGGCACCGGATTTCAGGCTGACGCCGCTCGAAGTCCTGCCGCTGACTTTGACCAGTGACCCGCCGGAAACCACGGTCGCATCGGCCAGCACCACCCCGCTGCCGTAGACGCTCTGCCAGTATTTCATCAGGTCGCTGCCGTAGAGGAATCCCCAGTTGGTGATCGCGCCCTGACCCCACCTGAACGTGTATCCAGCGATGGTACTCTGCTGCGACGGCAGGGAGGAAGTCAGCAGTGCCGAGCCGACGGTCGTTGGGAGCGTGGTTTTGACCAGCCTGGCGGTCCGCACTGCGCCGTCCACGTTCAGCTCTCCCGCGCCCTGCTCGAACATATTGAAGCCGTTGAGCGGCTGGGCCGTGTACATCAGGATCGCCTTGACGAGGCTCGGGGTCAGGTTCGGGTTCGCCTGCAACATCAGCGCGACCGCGCCCGAAACCACCGGCGTGGCCATCGAAGTCCCGCTCTGGTACATCACCTGGTCGGCGGCGGTACTCGCCGTGCCGGTCTTGAGTGCAGGGTAGTTGATTTCAATGTTATTGCCGCCACCGGTCTTCCCATTCGAGCAGGCGGCGATGATCTTGTTCCCCGGCGCTACGAGGTCGGGCTTGATCAGGTTGTCGTATTTCTTCTGACCGTTTACCGTGACGTAGCCGCGCGTCGGCCCGCGGGAACTGTAACTGGCGATGACGTCATCCGAGCGGGCGTCGGTGCCGTAGGTGTTCGCCGCCCCGACGGTGATCGCGGAAGGCTCAATGCCCGGTGAGTTGATGCCCCCGTAAATTTTCCGGCCTGACGAATCCTTACCGTTGTTGCCTGCCGCGACGACCACGACGATGCCGGCGTTGTAAGCGCGGCGCACGGCCTGACAGAGCGGGTCATTTTTGTAGCTGTCTTTGGCCGGGGTGCCAAGGCTCAGGTTGAGAATGCGGATGTTGAAATTCGATTTATTGTTGATGCACCAGTCTATCGCCGTGATGACGTTGCTCGCCGTGCCGTAGCCCTGATCGTCCAGCACCCCGAGGCTGATGATCCTCGCGCTCGGGGCGATCCCGGTGTAATTGCCGCTCCTGAGCGAGGGGCTGCCGACGATGATTGAGCTGACGTGCGTCCCATGCCCGTAGGGGTCGTCGAAGAAATTTTTCCCGGTGAAGTCCTGGCGGACCTGCAGGTTGGTCAGCCCCGAAGGCTGCTTGAACAGGCTGTGGAACTGATCCATCCCGCTGTCAATGACCGCCACGCCGATGTTGGCGCCGTTGAGCGTCGTCCCGCTGACCAGGTTGCGCACGAGCGACGCGCCCGTGGTGGATTCGAGGTGGCCCGCCGCCGCCACCGGCCGGTCGGGGCTGACGTAGCCGATCTCGCCGTCGGCGGCCAGCTGCCGGATCGCAGTCCGCGGCACTTCGATCGTGAAGAGCCCGCCCCCCATCTTCCGAGTCACCTGCCCGCCGAAGGCGGCAAGTTTCGCGTTCATCGCGCTGCCTGAAGCAGTGTCGTTCAACTGCACGATGAAGCTCTGATTTTCCTCGGCCCGGACTTCAGGCGACGGCAGCAGCCTGCCGCCGACTCTCAGGCGGGCACCCCTTTCGAGTTTTTCATGCCGCCGCTCCGCCAGCGTCTTTGCCGTCGGGGGCCGCCCCGGCCGCTCGTCATCGAGCGCCAGCAGTTCTTCGAGGTCGGGCGCAAACTTCTGCACCTGCTGCTTCGCCTCAGAATCCCTGTTCCTCAGGCCGCCTCCCGCCCGCCTGCCGCCGTGAGCCGGCACAGTTGACATTGCGAGCAGTATGGCCAGAGACAGCGACAACCGCTTTTTCAAACTACATGTCGAAAGCATGAAGATTATTCCTACCGGATCGTTCAGGATAATGGCGACACGAAAGGGCTTGCCCGCCGTATTAACAGATAACTTATTTGCGAGCCGTATGCCGCAGAGGTGGGATGAGAAGAAGCAGTTGCAGGGAGCGTGGATAGCGTCGCGGGAGCCCGCAACGACAAAGAATACCTGCGTCACAATGAGCGATCACAATGACCGAAGTATCCCTGTGAATAGTCGCTCTGACGGGTCATAGTTCGTCAGGATCGGTGTGATGTTCGGAGTTCAACCTCAGGTCGAGGGCTCACAATCCGGCAGGCCGAAAGCCGGGCTCTGAACATCACGCCCATCATGACGGACTGGTAGTGCGATTAAGGGGAGTGGAGAGGAGGCGGGACTATTCAGGCGATTTTGTGACCTGCTGATCCTTCAAAATTCTGCCGCCCGGCCCGGCCTCAGGTCTGGTGGATGGTCCCGCTCAGTTCGGGCGTCAGCAGGGACTCAATGGCTTCAAAAAGTTCACTGGCGTGGACCGGTTTGGAGACATAATCATCCATCCCGGCTGCCAGGCATTCCTCGCGGTCGCCTTTCATCGCGCGCGCGGTCATGGCGATGATCGGGATATGGGTCTTCGTCTCCTGCTCCTTCATTCGGATGGCCGCCGTCGCGTCGAGCCCGTTCATCTCCGGCATCTGCACGTCCATCAGAATCAGGTCAAATGGCTCCCGTTCCCAGGCCGCCAGCGCCTGCCTGCCGTCGGAGGCCAGGACGACCGAATGTCCGTGCTTCTCAAGCAGCCTGACGGCGAGCGTCTGATTGACCTTGTTGTCCTCCGCCAGCAGGATGCGCAGGCGGCGCCCCGGCTCGGGTCGCGCTCCGGCGGCAGCCGTTTCCCGGCCTGGCGCCGAATTGTCGGCAAGGGCCAGGATCGCGTCGAGCAACTCCGATTGCGACACGGGCTTGGTCAGGTAGCCCGCGAAGTTCAACTCGCGGCAGCGCGCCGCCATCCCGCCCTGCGCCGCCGACGAGAGCATGATGATCGCCGTCTCCCGGAGTGCCGCCTCCTGCCGGATCTGCTCGGCCACCATCAGCCCATCCATCTCAGGCATGTGGTAGTCGAGCAGCACGAGCCTGAACGGCTCGCCCTTTTGTCTCGCCTCCCGGAGCGCGGCGAGCCCCGCCGGGCCGCTTTCCGCCGCCGTCGGCCGCATCAGCCAGCTTGTGAGGACTTCCCTGAGGATCCGGCAGTTGGTCGCGTTGTCGTCGATGACGAGTACCGGCAGGTCCCGCAACTCCTCCCGGCTCTTCCTCGCCGATTGCCCGGCCGGCGCGGTGTTCAGCCCGAAGCGCGCTGTGAAACAGAACGTACTCCCGCGCCCGACCTCGCTCTCGACCCGGATCCGTCCGCCCATCATTCTGACCAGTTGCACGGAGATCGCCAGCCCGAGGCCCGTCCCGCCGTACCGGCGCGTGGTCGAATTGTCGGCCTGCTCGAAGGCCTCGAAGATCCGCGCCTGCTTGTCCGCGGGGATCCCGATCCCGGTGTCGCTCACCGCGAAGTGCAATTCCACGTCGTCATCGGTGCGCGCCTCGACGCGGACGGTGACGAGGATCTCGCCCGCGTCGGTGAACTTGATGGCGTTGCCGGCGAGGTTGACGATCACCTGGCGGAGGCGGCCGGAATCGCCGACGAGCATTTCTGGGACGTCGGCGCGGATGTCGGAGACGAGTTCGAGCCCCTTCTGGTGGGCGCGCATGGCGAGCAGCTTGAGGGCGTTGCCGAGCGAGTCGCGGAGGTTGAAGTCGGTCGGGTCGAGGTCGAGCTTGCCGGCCTCGATCTTGGAGAAGTCGAGGATGTCGTTGATCAGCGAGAGCAGGGAGTCGGCCGAGAGCCTGACCAGGTCGAGGTACTCGCGCTGCTCGCGGTTGAGGCCGGTCTCGAGCGCCAGCTCGGTCATGCCGATGATGCCGTTCATGGGCGTCCGAATCTCATGGCTCATGTTGGCGAGGAATTCGCTCTTGGCGCGGCTGGCGGCCTGGGCCGCCTCGCGGAGTGAGGCTTCGGTGTCCAGTTGCTGGCGAATAACTTCAGTCTGCTGGCGGACGCGGCGGCGGAGGATGACGACCCAGGAGAGTACGGTCAGAATCACCAGGCCCATGACGGCCAGCAGGCCGAGGGAGTGTTTGAGCGTCCACCACGGGGCACTTTTGATGACAACGACATCACCGGGCGAACGCAACAGCAGACGGAAGGACTGAATGAGGACTTTCCCCGAAGTATTCATCTGCTGCGACTGGCCGACCTGGACCTGACAAATCCCGGTCAGCTGCACCAGACTGCCGTTGCGCACCGAGGATAGTTCGTTCCCGCTCTGTACATTTTCGAACACCGCATTGAAATTGAACTTGCCCGACTGCAACGTCAGCACGTGTTGCGTCGAACTCGACATCCGGTCGATCAGGGTCGCTTCGATCTGCACCAGCCGCGAATCGTAGTTGCCGCCCATGGCCTCTTCGGCGGTGATCAATGGCGGGTCCGGTAGCGGCTCACCGCCGAGCTTCCGGAAGGTGGCGTCCTGCAGGACGGGTGTGTATTCGCCGGGCGCCGCGAAGCCGATCACGTCGACGCGGTCACCGGGCTCGACCCGCGTCGCCTGGTCGGTCTGGATAAACAGGCCGCCGGTCTCATCGGCGATGAAGAGCGGGCCTTTCTGTGATTGGTGTACCACGACGCCCTGCACCCTCACGCGATGACCGAGCGGCTCGTCCGGAGTGAATTGCAGCAGGCTGTTGATGGGCTGCACCCGCCTCGAAAACGGGTCGGCCGGGGCCGGCTCTGCCACATCCACGTAATCCAGGCCCGGCACGAAAATCTGAAGGCCGACCAGTTGCCCTCTGTCATTAAACAGCGCCCCGCAGGCGCCACGCACTCTTACCCTGGCGTCCACCAGATGCTGCGGAAGCGGCTGGTCGGCGCCGGCAGGGGTGACGGCGCGGAAGCGGCGGGGGCCCGAGACGATAAAGAGATTGATATGCCCGTCCCTGCTGTTGACCGCCTGCACAATCCCTTCGGCCTCCACCAGGTTGCTGTCCTGCCGTCCGGAGAACAACTCCTCGAGTAATAAATTCGGGGGAGTCGGCAGGGTACCCTTGCTGAGCAGTCGCAGGCGGGCTTTGGTGACAACCGGCGCGAAATCTCCCGCCGCGCTCTCGCCCTCCACTTCCACCGCCTGGCCGGACTCCAGACTGAAGTCCTTCCTGAGGCTTGAATCGAGAAAGATGCCGCCCGTCGGATCCTGCACGAAGGCAAATCCCCAGACCGGATCATAGTAGGTGATGGTCGCGCGCAGGCGGACCGGATAGCGGCGCCTGGCCTGATCAGGCGCGAGCGCGTGGACCTGATGCACAGTTGTGAGGGCCGGCAGGCTTTCCAACTGGGAGGGAGATTGAGCCGGACGATCCCCGGCCTCGCCCGATGACGACTGCGTACCGACCGGTCGGAAGCGGGCGTTTTCAAGGATCAGCCGGGACTTCTCCTGTAAGGGGAAGCCGACCACTTCCACCCGGCTGCCGGGCGGGACCTGATCCCGCTGCGACGTCTGCACGTACAGGTCGGCGGTCTGATCCGTAATGAACAGATTACCGCCGGGCTGTTGTTGTGTGACGACTCCCTCCACCCGCACGCGATGGCCGGAAGCCTCCTGCGGCGTCAGTTGCGACAGGCTGCTGATTGTCCGGGCGGGGGCGGAAAAGGGGTCGGCCAGGGATGGTGCTTCGATCAGGACATGTTTCAAATCCGGAACCAGTAACTGAAGACGAATTGCCTGACGGTTCGAGTTGAAAACGGTGCGCGCCACGCCGCGGATCCGCACCCCGGCATCAACGACTGCCTGGTGGTCGAGTCCCTGGAATTTTACTACTCGCGCGTTGATCCTCCCGCCACCTGTCGTGACCTCCAGCAGCAGGCTTCCGTCATTAACTGCCGCAACCGAGCGCACGATGCCCTGAGTCTCGACCCACCTGTCGTTGAAGATCCCGGCTGCCAGCTCTTTGATTGAAACCGGCTGTGCCACGGGCATCTCTGCCGGGCCCAGGACTTTCAGGGCGGGGCGGATAATGAACGGGCTCCACTCTCCAGACTTGGTGAATCCTTCCAACTCGACACGTTGTCCCGGCTCGACTGCGGTCTCAGTCCCGGAAGTGTCAACGGAGACGGCGGCTGTCCCGTCCTGAATGATCAGGGTGTTGGAGCCCGGGTGATGCCCGGTGACGACTCCCGTCAGGCGCACCGGGTAACCAAGATCGGCTTCATCGGGCGCGAGGCCCCTGACCTGCTCCGCGGTGGTCAGCGCGGTGAGACCCCCATTCCCGGAGTGGCGCTGGCAGGCCCCCGATATAATCACGACGATCATGAGCAATAACGCCGGCAGGTGTGGGGGGAGGGCAGGAAACCTGGTCAGCCGGTGGGTATAAGGACAAGCAACTTTCATAACCTGAGGTCACAGCAGGCTGATGAGGTGCCCGCATTGTGTAACGAACTAAGATCAGTTTTGGAGGCGCTTGATAAGAGATCACTGGAGGGCCAGAAAAGCGGCGCTATGTCACCGCAGCCGGTATAGTAGACGGGAACAGGTCTCTCGACAAGAAGTTTATTAGCGTGCCGCGTCTTTTGCCTGAATCGTCCGGGAAATTCTCCTACGACGAGCCGCGGGACGGGCAGGCAGGCGGCGGGGAAAAGTGAAAGCCTCAGGATCCAGATTGCAGGTTGTTTTACGATGAATGGCGGATTCCAGGTTAATCTTTGTCAGGGATCAGATTCAGCTATCGAGTCGATTTTTATTGCAATGAAAAAACTTTTCTGCTGAGTGAAAATAGCGTATATTGATGGTCAGACTTCAGAAGTAACGTATTCTGCTCTACTTGATCCTGCACCGGGGACACATCGATTCGGGGCAGGCGATGGATAAGACAGGCGAGAATAACAATTATTTCGTCGAGGTAGTGGCCAGGGCGCTTCACGTACTGGACGCGTTTCGGCGGATGGAGTCTGTTCAGTGGGATTCTTCCCCGAGAAGCAGGGGAGCAGATTATTCCGCTGGTGTTGAAGATTGCTGGCAGTGATGCAGCGCTCCGACCGCACACATCGAGCGCGTCCTGATCACGCGGGAAAACGCCGCACTTTTCTACCCCGAAAGTGAAGGTATAGCGGTTCACTTCCCATCAACCCGGGAGACTCAGGCCATGATCCGCAAGGCGTTTGTCATGACGCTCAGGCCAGGTAGTCAGGAAGAATATATCAAACGGCATAACCCGATCTGGCCGGAACTGAGGCAGGTCCTGAAGGCGCACGGCGTCAGACAGTACTCGATCTTTCTTGACCGGCAGGCCGACCGGCTCTTCGCCTGCGCCGTGGTGGAGTCAGAAGAGTCATGGCAGCGGATTGCCACGACTGAGGCCTGTCAGCGCTGGTGGGCACATATGAAAGAACTGATGCTGACCAACCCCGATAACAGCCCGGCGGCGACAGTGATGGAAGAGGTCTTTTACCTTGACTGATCACCCGATCGCGCGCATATACCTGATCGTCATAATTAAATTGAGATCCAATGAGCAGGCAACACACATTCAAGTTCGTCAAGTATCTCTGGCAGGATGAAGTGGCGGCGAAGTTATCCGGTCTGGATCGCCTCGTCTACCGATCCAACAAACTCGGCGAGGATCTGACGCTGACCAATACCGGCGGCGGGAATACCTCGTCGAAGCTGATGGAGCAGGACCCGCTCACTGGCGAGAGCGTCGAGGTCCTGTGGGTCAAAGGTTCGGGCGGCGATCTGCGCACGGCCAGGCGTGACGGCTTCGCCTCGCTTTACCTCGACAAGGTAAGGGCGATGAAGCCTCGCTACTCGGGCGACCCGGAGCGCGGGCCGAAGACGCGCGTCGAAGACGAGATGTATTCGCTCTACAGCCACTGCGTCTTCAACCTCAACCCGCGCGCCTGCTCGATTGACACGCCGCTCCACACCTTCGTCCCTTATAAACATGTGGATCACCTGCACCCGAACGCGGTGATCGCCGTCGCCGCATCGGTCAATCAGGAGAAGCTCTGCCGCGAGATTTTCGGCGACGAGGTGATTTACGTGCCCTGGCAGCGGCCCGGCTTCGACATCGGCCTGCTGATCGAGTCGCTGATCAAAGACCACCCGAAGGCGAAGGGCGTGCTGCTCGGCCACCACGGGATGAGTTCGTGGAGCAATGACGACCGCGACTGCTACGAGACGGCGCTCGAGATTATTGACCGCGCCGCGCGCTACATCGAGGAGCGCGACAAGGGCGAAGTGACCTTCGGCGGCTCGAAGCACCAGTCGCTCTCGGAAGCGGTGCGGCGGCGCATCTTCTTTGAACTGCTGCCATGGCTGCGCGGCCAGCTGTCCGGGGGCAGGCGCGTCGTGGCGACGGTGCAGGACGACGCGAAGATGCTGCGCTTCGTCAACAGCGTGGACGGGCCACGCCTCGCCGAACTCGGCACCTCGTGCCCTGATCATTTCCTGCGGACGAAGATCAAACCGCTCTTCGCCCCCTGGGACCCCGGCACGGGTGACGTCGAATCGCTGAAATCAATGCTCGCCGAAGGGCTCGCGCGCTACCGCGAGGATTACGTGGCCTATTACCAGCGCTGCCGGCGCCCCGACTCGCCCGCGATGCGCGATGCTAATCCGACGGTGATTCTGATCCCCGGCCTCGGCATGATCGCCTGGGGGAAGAACAAGAGCGAGTCGCGCGTGACGGCGGAGTTTTACAACTGCGCGATCGAGGTGATGCGCGGGGCCGAGGCGATTGACCGTTACGAGGCGATGGATGAGCAGGAGGCCTTCGACATCGAATACTGGCTGCTCGAAGAGGCAAAACTCAGGCGGCTGCCGCCCGAGAAGGAACTCGACCGTCAGGTCATCGCCGTGGTCGGGGCGGGCAGCGGCATCGGCAGGGCGGCGGCTCATCGTCTGGTGAGAGAGGGTGCGCACGTCGTCTGCGCGGATCTTGATGAGGCCGCGGCGAAAGCCACTGCCGATGAGATCGTGGCGGAGTACGGACCCGGCATCGGAGTCGCCGGCAGCGGTCTCAGCAATTGCGGCCCGGCCATCGGCCTCGCCTGCGACATCACCAGCCGCGAGAGCGTCGCCCAGCTGTTCGGCGGCCTGGTACTCGCTTATGGCGGTCTTGATGCGGTCGTGGTCACCGCCGGCATCTTCGTGCCGCCTGACAGGTCGGGCCACATCGCGGACGGTCTGTGGGAGAAGACTTTCGCGATCAACGTCGCGGGCCCTTACCTCGTGGCCGACGAGGCGCAAAAGGTGTTCGAGCGGCAGGGACTGCCCGCGAGCCTCGTGCTGACGACGAGTGCCAACGCGGTGGTGGCGAAGAAGGGGAGCCTCGCTTACGACGCGAGCAAGGCGGCGGCCAATCACCTCGTCCGCGAGCTGGCCGTCGCGATGGCCCCGCTCGTTCGCGTCAACGCCGTCGCGCCCGCGACCGTCGTCAGGGGCAGCACGATGTTCCCGCGCGACCGCGTCATCGCTTCGCTCACGAAGTACGCGATCGCTTTCAGCGAGGACGAGTCAACCGAGGCGCTGCGTGAGAAACTGGCCGGCTTCTATGCCGGACGCTCGCTCACGCAATCGCCCATCGAACCTGAGGATCAGGCCGAGGCGATCTTTTTGCTGGTGTCGCGGCGGCTCTCGAAGACGACCGGCCATGTGATCCCGGTTGACGGCGGGTTGCAGGACGGGTTCCTGCGGTAACCGCGACCATTCACCCAATCAACCCCGTGGAGGGAAAACTGTGGCAGCACACTTTGAAATTGACGATGGCTTCATCGTCGAACAGAACCAGCGGGCGAAGGCCTGGCTTGATGAGGATTATGAACATCTGGGAAAGCAGCTGCGGCGTCGAGGCGTCGAGATCGAAGACCTGATCGCCCAAGCCGAAGGGTTCCGGGTCGCCGTCCCGTCGTGGGGCGTCGGCACGGGTGGGACGCGCTTCGCCCGCTTCCCCGGCCCGGGCGAGCCGCGCGACATTTACGAGAAGCTCGAAGACTGCGGCACAATCTTCAAGCTCGTGCGTTCGACGCCCGCCGTCTCGTTGCACATTCCCTGGGACAAGCCGGAAGACCCCGCCGCGTTGCGCGAATTTGCCGCCGCGCGCGGGCTGCACTTCGACGCGATGAACTCGAACACCTTCCAGGATCAGCCCGGGCAGCGGCACTCTTACAGGTTCGGCAGCCTCACGCACCCCGACCGGGCCGTCCGTGAACAGGCCATCGAACACAACCTCGAATGCATTGAGATCGGCCGGACGCTCGGCTCCAAAGCTCACACGGTCTGGATCGGCGACGGCGGGAATTTCCCCGGCCAGCTGCACTTTCGCCGCGCGCTCGAACGCTATCTTGAGAGCCTGCGCTCAATTTACGCCGCGCTGCCCGATGACTGGCGCGTCTTTCTGGAACACAAGCTCTACGAGCCGGCCTTCTATTCGACGGTCATCAATGACTGGGGCACCAGCTATTACTGTGCGCGGGAACTCGGGCCGAAGGCGCAATGTCTGGTGGACCTCGGCCACCACGCACCGAACGTCAACATCGAGATGATCGTCGCGCGACTCGTCCAGTTCGGCAAGCTCGGCGGCTTCCACTTCAACGACAGCAAGTACGGCGACGACGATCTTGACGCCGGCTCGATCAAGCCGTTCCAGCTCTTCCTCATCTTCAACGAGCTGGTGGACGCCGAACAGAGTGGTGTGGCTGACTTCCGCCCGGCCTACATGCTCGACCAGTCACACAACGTCACCGACCCGATTGAATCGCTGATGCTGAGCGCCGTCGAACTGGCGCGCGCCTGCGTGCAGGCGCGCCTGGTTGACCGGGCGGAGCTGGCCGAGGCGCAGGAGAGGTGCGACGCGATTGCCTCGCTCGCGGCATTGAAGCGGGCGTTTACGACTGACGTGTCTCCGATCATTGCCATGGCCCGCCACCGCGCGGGCGGCGCGATTGACCCGCTCGCCATCTACCGCGCGAGCGGCTACCGGCAGCGCAAGGCCGGCGAGCGTCCGGCGTCGCTCGGTGCGTCCGCCGGTATTATCTGATCGGAGCCGGATAAGTTGAGGTGATGCGCGATTCGCTCTACATCGCGGTTGACCTTGGCGCCGGCAGCGGGCGCGTCTTCCTGGTCGGTGTATCGCCGGGCGAGTTGCTGCTGGAGGAAGTGCGGCGGTTTCACTACCCGCCGGGCCACCGGGACGGGCATCTGCGCTGGGACTTGCCGCACATCTTCGCCGAGATCAAAGCCGGGCTGCACGTGGCGGGCGCGCGGGCGCGCGAGTTCGGGCGGCCTGTGCAGAGCATCGGCGTGGACAGCTGGGGCGTGGATTACGGCCTGATTGACGGCGACGGCAGGCTGCTCGAAGATCCCATCTGTTACCGCGACGAGCGCACTACCGGAGAGATCGAAAAGGTCTGTTCGCGGATTTCACGTGCTGACCTCTTTGACCGCACTGGCATTCAGTTGCTCAACTTCAACACCATCTTTCAGCTTTCCGCGCACGCGAGAGAAGGCATCCCGGGGAATGCTGCGCGACTGCTGCTGATCCCTGATCTGATCAACTTCATGCTCACGGGCAGGGCCGTCACCGAATACACGAACGCGACGACGACGCAGCTCGTCAACGCCCGGACCGGCGCCTGGGACCGGGACATTATTGAGCGTCTTAACCTGCCGGCGCGTCTGTTCGCGGAGATCATTCAGGCGGGCACCGACCTCGGCCCGCTCAGGCCCGGGCTGGCCGCCGAGACAGGGCTTGAAGGCGTACATGTCATCGCCACTGCAACACACGACACGGGGAGCGCCGTCGCGGGCGCGCCGCTCGCTGACGGCTGGGCCTATATATCCTCGGGAACCTGGTCGCTGGTCGGCGTCGAACCTGACGGCGCGCTCGTCAACGCCGAGGTCGCGCGCCACAACTTCACCAACGAAGGCGGCGCGTTCGGCACGACCCGTTTTCTCAAGAATGTGATGGGGCTGTGGATTCTCGAATCCTGCCGGCGGGAGTGGAAGGAAAGCGGTCTTGAGATCGAGTATGACAAGCTCCTGGGTCAGGTCGCCGCGCTGGCGGACAAATCTCCCCCACAGGAGTTGATCTTTCCCGATGACCCGCGCTTCCTCAACCCGCCGAGTATGGTCGGGGCGATAGCAGAGCAGCTCAATGAACTCGGGCGGCGACCGCCCGTTGACCCGCCCGCTCTTGCCAAAGTGATTCTCGATTCGCTCGCTTTCCGTTACCGGTCAGTCCTGCGGGCCATAGAGAGGCTGACCGGCCGGAAAATACAGGGTGTGCAGATCGTCGGTGGGGGCTGCCTGAACGATTACCTCAATCAAGTGACCGCGTCGGTCACCGGCCTCCCGGTTCTGGCCGGCCCGGCGGAAGCGACCGTTGTGGGTAATGTCCTGGTTCAGGCGGTCGCACAAGGGCGATTCGAATCGCTGGCCGAGGCGAGAAGGCATGTCATGAGTCACATGAGACCGAAAAAGTTCACCCCGCTCCAATCCTCTGGCAGTGAAGAGGCAGAGCGCCGTTACGCGGCAATTGAGGCGCGGTTTGTGGAGGAAGACTGAAACCGATGACTGAGAGCGCGCTCTTGCGGGCCAGCCACATCACCAAATCCTACGCCGGGGTGCAGGCGCTCAAGGGTGCGTCATTCGAGTTACACGCCGGAGAGGTGCAGGCACTGGTCGGCGAAAACGGCGCGGGCAAATCAACGCTCATCAAAATCATTACGGGTGCGGTGGCCGCCGACGGCGGTGAGATCATCCTCGACGGACGGCCGGTCGCGCACAATTCGCCGCAGGTGGCCAGGTCGCTCGGCATCGCGGCGATCTACCAGCAGCCCGCACTCTTCCCGGAATTGACCGTCGCCGAAAATATCGCGCTCAGTCTGGAGGGGGGCGGCTGGTGGCGGCGCATTGACTGGCGCTGGCGCCGGCTGCGGGCGCAGGAGCTGCTCGCGCAGGTCGGGGCGAAGATTGACGTCGAAGCGCTCGCCGGGGAGCTGACGATGCCTGAGCAGCAACTGGTCGAGATCGCCCGCGCCCTCGGGGCCGAGGCGAAGGTCCTGATCATGGACGAGCCGACGGCCTCGTTGTCGGAAGAAGACACGCGGAACCTCTTCCGCGTCATCCGCGAGTTGCGCCGCTCGCGAGTGGGCATCATCTACATCTCGCACCGGCTCGAAGAACTGCCCGTCATTGCCGACCGCGTGACCGTACTGCGCGACGGCCAGACGATTGCGACGCGGCTGATGTCTGAAGTTGATCGTGGGGAGTTGATCCGGCTGATGGTCGGACGCGAACTGTCGTCGGTCTTTCCGAAGCGCGAGGTGGAAGCGGGTGAGGTGGTGCTGGAACTGCGTCATCTGGGCTGCCGCGCGGCGGGCGTGCGCGATGTCAGCCTCTCGGTGCGGGCGGGGGAGATTGTCGGGATCGCCGGACTCGTCGGGTCGGGGCGCACGGAACTCGCCCGCACGATCTTCGGCCTGACGCCGGCCAACGAAGGCGAGATGTTGCTGGGCGGCGGGCGCGTCAGGATCGAGAACCCGGTTCAGGCGATCCGGTGCGGGATCGCTTACGTCCCCGAAGACCGCCGGCAGCATGGCGTGGTGCCTGATCTGCCCATCAGTCACAACGTCACGCTCGCCTCGCTCGACCGGCTGTCGCGGCTCGGCGCGCTCGATTTTCGCCGCGAGCGCGAACTGGCGACCGACTACGTCAAACGGTTCGCCATCAGGACGCCCGCGATCTTCGCGCCGGTCGCGACGCTTTCGGGCGGCAACCAGCAGAAAGTCGCGCTCAGCCGCTGGCTCGCCACCTGCCCCCGCCTGCTCATCCTCGACGAGCCGACCCAGGGCATTGACGTGGGCGCGAAGGCGGAGATTCACGCGCTCATGAGTGATCTGGCCGCGCGTGGGATGGCGATCCTGATGATCTCGTCCGAACTGCCCGAAGTACTCGGGATGAGCGACCGCATCGTCGTGATGCACGCGGGTACAGTGGCAGGCGTACTCGGTCGCGCCGAAGCTTCACAGCACGGCATCCTTTCGCTGGCGCTCGGACATACCGGGGTGCCGCCGCAAACGCAGTGCGTAAGTTGAAGAACCGGGGCGGGCGGCTTTCTGACGGCCCTTCCCCTGTCTATGACTGAAGCGCAAAAACAGCCTGACACCGCCACTATGCCGCAGACCGGATCATTACTCTCACGACTCGGACTCCGCAGACACCAGCGCGAGCTGGCGACGCTCGGCGCTTACGCCGCGCTGCTGCTGGCCGTCGGCATCATCGCGCCGTCATTCTTCAATGCGGCGAACTGGCGCGACCTGGCCGTCGGCAATGCGCCCGTGCTGATCGTGGCCGTCGGGATGACGCTCGTGATTCTGGCGGGGCAGATTGACATCTCGGTGGGCTCGCAGTTCGCCGTCTGCAGCGTCGCGGCCGGGTGGCTGGCGAAGGCTGGCGTGCCGGTGCCGCTGCTCGTGCTGCTCGTGCCCGCGGTCGGGGCGCTGATGGGCGCGGTGAACGGCGCGTTCGTGGCGAAGTTGAAGATGCCCGCGATTGTCGTGACGCTGGCTATGCTCGTGGCGTGGCGGGACGCGTTGCGCTGGGTGACCGAAGGCGCGTGGGTGCAGGGCCTGCCGGCCGACTTTCAGTGGTTCGGGCTGGGGCAGGGGGCAGGGCAGTGGCTCATCGTCGGAGTGGCTCTGGCCGTACTCGCGGGCGCCGGCTGGGCGCTCAGAAATCTCGGCGCCGGCCGCGCGGTCTATGCCGTCGGCGCCGACGCCGAAGCGGCCCGGCTCGTGGGCATCGAGCCGGGCCGCGTGGTCTTCAGGGTGTTTGTGCTGATGGGGCTCGTGACGGGGCTCGCGGCGCTGCTCAATGCCGTGCGCTTCTCTTCGGTGCCGGGTAATGTGGGCACGGGGCTCGAACTGAAAGCGATTGCGGCGGTCGTCGTGGGCGGCACGGCGATCACTGGGGGCCGCGGCACGCTCGCCGGGACGCTCGTCGGGGCTGCGCTGCTCGGGACTATCGGGACGGCGCTGACCTATGTGGGCATCAATCCCTTCTGGGAAAAAGCCATCCAGGGGGCGATCATCCTGGCTGCCCTGATTTCAGACGTTGTACTCGGACGCCTGGGCAGCCTGCGGATTCAGGCACCCGGACCGCTGACTGCGAGGGGCGAATGAATCCGGCAATCCTGCAAACATCCGACACGCCGCGGCTGATTGCGCCGCTGTGGTCGCGCCTTTTCCCGAATCAAGAGTGGGCGCTGCTCGTCGCGTTGTTTGTTGAAGGCGTGGTCTTCAGCATGACGGGGAACAATTTTCTGACGGCCTCGAACGGGTTCGAGATCACGCGACTCGGCGTTGAAATCGGGCTGCTCGCACTGGCGCTCACGCCGGTCATCATCACGGGCGGGATTGACCTCTCGGTCGGCTCGATGATGGGGCTCGCGGCGGTCACACTCGGCGCGCTGTGGCGCGACGCACACTGGCCGCTGCCGGCCGCGGTCGCGGCGACGCTGATCGTCGGGCTCGCGGGCGGGGGCTTGAACGCCTTCTTCATCGCGCGGCTTAACCTCCCGCCGCTGATCGTCACGCTCGGCACCTTCTCGCTCTTCCGCGGGCTCGCCGAAGGGATGACGCGGGGCATCGAGAACTATTCGGGCTTCCCGCCGCAGTTCCTCTTTCTCGGTCAGGGTTACGTGGGCGGGTTCGTCCCCGCGCAGTTGTTCGTGCTGCTCGCGGCCGCCGCCGCTCTATGGTGGTGGCTGCATCGCAGCATCTACGGGCGCAGCCTTTACGCTATCGGATTCTCGGCCGCGGGGGCGCGGTACGCGGGGCTGCCAGTCGCGCGGCGGCTGGCGCTGATCTACGTGCTTTCGGGGCTGGCCGCGAGCCTCGCCGCCGTGATCTACGTCGCGCATCTGGGGCAGGCGAAATCGGACGCTGGCACGGGCTACGAGTTGATGGCGATCACGGCGGTGGTGCTGGGCGGGACTTCGATTGACGGCGGGCGCGGCACGGTCATGGGCACACTGCTCGGCCTGCTTGCCGTCGTCGTGCTGCAAAACGGCCTGCGCCTGAGCGGACAGCCGGCGGAACTGGTGGGCATTCTCACGGGCGGCCTGCTGCTGGCCACGATCATCCTTGACCGCTACACGGCGCGCCGGATGCGGCCCGCGGTGGCCGGAATCAGCAACGAAACAATAACTGAGGAAAGCGAAGTGAAGAATTCACAGGTGGCAGTGCTGAGCGCGGTCATCATCGCCGCCGCGCTGATCGTCGCGGGGAGCAACTGGCTGCTCGTGCGCTCGCTCAAGACCGGGGCGGGCGGGCAGCGGGCGGCCGAAGCGGCCGGGAACCCGTCGGGAACATCATCGCTGCCCGCGGGTCATCGGCCGGTGGTCGCGATGATGCCGAAGGCGAAAGGCGACCCGTACTTCATCAGTTGCCGCCGGGGCGCGGAGGAGGCGGCCAGAGAACTTGGCGTCGAGTTGCTGTGGGACGGGCCGACGGACCTCGACCCGGCGAAGCAGAATGAGGTCGTCGAGGCCTGGATCACGCGCGGCGTGGATGCGATTGCGGTGAGCGTCGAGAACCAGGCGGGGATCTCGACCGTGTTGCGGAAAGCCCGGGGCAAAGGCATTAAGGTGCTGACCTGGGACGCCGACGCCGAGCGCGACGCCCGCGACTTCCTGATCAACCAGGCGACGCCGCAGGGCATCGGCCACGCGCTGACGGATGAGGCCGCCCGCATCCTCGGCGGCAAGGGCGAATTCGCCATCATCACGGCCAGCCTGAGTGCGGCCAATCAGAACGAGTGGATCAAACACATCCGGGCGCGGCTCGCCGAGAAATACCCGAATCTGAAACTCGTCGCCATCCAGCCGAGCGACGGCGACCGTGACCGCGCCTTCGCCGAGACGCAGACGGTACTCAAGGTCTACCCGCAGGTGAAGTTGATTATGGCCATCGCCGCGCCCGCCGTCCCCGGCGCCGCCGAAGCCGTCAGGCAGTCGGGCCGGCGTGAGGTCAAAGTTACCGGCCTCTCGCTGCCCAACATGTGTAAGCCTTACGTCCATGACGGGGTGATCGAAAGCATCATCCTCTGGAACACTGTTGACCTTGGCTACCTGACGGTCAACGCCGCGGACGCGCTCGTCAGAGGCAGGCTCAAGCCCGGGGAGCGCGAGATGCAGGCCGGGCGGC
>Ga0070741_10000472_pt1 | contig 147087 bp, 139 predicted proteins | sample Coa_R1_4_FD_66440 | JGI IMG/M metagenome (GOLD analysis project Ga0070741, IMG submission 66440) | Surface soil microbial communities from Centralia Pennsylvania, which are recovering from an underground coalmine fire - Coalmine... | ecosystem: Environmental > Terrestrial > Soil >... | reverse complement strand
AAGGGCGTCGTGATGACGCACGGCGGCTACCTCGTCGGCGCTTCGACGATGCTGGCCGAGACGACCGGGATCACGCCCGACGACGTGTACTGGTGCACGAGCGACATCGGGTGGATCGTCGGCCACTCGCTCATGGTGTACGGCGCGCTGGCGAACCGCTACCACTGCGTGCTGCGCGAAGGCGCGCCGAACTACCCGGCGGCCGACGCAGTGTACGCGGCGATCGAGCGGCTCGGCGTGACGAAGCTCTACACGGCGCCGACGCTCGCGCGCATGCTGCTGCGCCTCGGCGACGAGCCGCGCGACAAGCACGATCTGACGTGCCTGCAGGCGATCTTCTGCGCCGGCGAGCCGCTGAACCCGGAAGCGTGGCACTTCCTGTTCCGCGACGTCGGGCTGAACGACGTCGCGGTCTGCAACCAGTGGTGGCAGACGGAGCTGGCGGCGCCGAGCATCGGCTACTTTCCGTCGAGCGCGATTCGGCCGGACAAGAGCGGAAAGGCCGTCGGACCGCTCGCGTTCTCGGTTCGTGACGGCGCCGGCAACGTCGTCCCGCGCGGACAGGGCGGCGGATTGCTCGTGCTCGAGAACCCGCAGCCGTACATGTTCAAGACGATCTGGAACGATTCCGAGCGTCACAAGCAGTACTTCCGCTGGGGCGTGTACGTTGCGGGCGACGTCGCATCGATGGACGTCGACGGGACGCTGTCGATCAGCGGCCGCGCCGACGACGTGCTGAACGTCGCCGCGCACCGCATCGCGACCGCGGACGTGGAGAGCGCGCTGGTCTCCCACCCCGCCTGCGGCGAAGCCGGCGTGTGCGGCGTCCCCGACGCGATCAAAGGCGAAGCGATCGTCGCGTACGTCGTGCTGCGCAGCGGCTACGAGCCGTCCGACGAGCTCGCCGCCGCGCTGGTCGACCAGGTGCGACGGGAGATCGGGCCGATCGCGACGCCGTCGGCGATTCGCTTCGCGGCCAAGCTTCCGAAGACGCGCAGCGGCAAGATCATGCGCCGGCTCCTCAAGGCCCAAGAGACGGGCCAGGAGCTGGGCGACGTGACGACGCTGGAGGACTGAGGGTGCGCAACTCGCCGGGCCCGCGAATCAGCAACGTCGGCATGATCGTCGCGGTCGCTCTGGTGGCGTTCGTCGTCGCCGCGCTGATGCTCCGCGCGATGCGCTGACGCTACGGCGCTTCGTTTCCCAGCTCGGAGGCGGCCTCTTCGCTCTCGGGCGGCGTACCGTTCCACGGGACGCGCCCGTCGCGCGCGCCGCCGAGGGCGATCGACGAGCGCACGTCGCGCACGCCGCGCATTCCGGCGAGCCGCTGGATCAGCGCGAGCAGCGCCGACGGAGCGGCGTCGCGCACGACGACGTCGCAGCGGCTCTTCGCGGGATCGGCGTTGAGGCGCGCCGTCAGGGTCTCGATCACAATGCCGCGCCGGTCGATCGCCGCGTTCAGCGCTTCGAGCGAAAGCACGCGCGCATCGAAGCCCACCGTGATGACGTGGCGCCGGCGCGCCGCGGTGAGCCGGCGCTCCAGCGGCTTCATCACCGCGAGGATCGCCAGCGCGAGGATCGTGGCGGCCGTGGCCGCCCAGTAGAGTCCTCCGCCGACCGCCAACCCGACCGCCGCCACCACCCACAAGCTCGCCGCCGTCGTGAGCCCGCGAATGATCTCTTTCCGGAAGATGATCACGCCTGCGCCGAGGAAGCCGATGCCGCTGAGAACTTGCGCCGCGATGCGCGACGGATCGAGGACGACGTTCGGGGCGCGGACGACGTCGTGAAACCCGAAGCTGGACGTGATGACGGCGAGCGCCGCGCCGAGCGAGACCAGCGCATGCGTGCGCAAGCCCGCCGCCGACTCGACGCGCTCGCGTTCGAGCCCGACGGCCGCGCCGAGTGCGACCGCCACGCAGAGCCGGAGAAGCAGCTCCGGAAACGCGATCGTCACCCTTACGAGTTACCCGCTTCGGGCCGTCCGCCTCGGCGATCTCCGGCTGCGCGGCGAGCCGCATCCGGCTTCGCCGCGCCTACCGAGCGGCGTCAGACGTGCAGATAGCGGCGGCGCAGCGCCGCGTCGGCGCGGATGTCGTCGGGCGTGCCTTCGAACTTGATCTCGCCCTGGTCGATCACGTAGCAGCGGTCGGCGACCGAAAGCGCCGAATAGAGATTCTGCTCGACGAGCAGCGTCGTGATCCCCGCGGCTTTGATCTCGCGAATGACGTTCTCGACCTCGCGGACGATCAGGGGAGCGAGGCCTTCCGTCGGTTCGTCGAGCAGCAGCACCTTCACGTCTTGGAGCAGCGCGCGCGCGATCGCGAGCATCTGCTTCTCGCCCCCGCTGATCTCGTCGCCGCGGTTGGCGAGCCGTTCGCGCAGGCGCGGAAATTTCTCGTAGACGTGGTCGAGCGACCAGCCGGGCTTGCGCGCGGTGACCTGCGCGATCTTCAGGTTCTCGGCGACGGTGAGATTGGTGAAGATGCGGCGCTCTTCCGGGACGAGCGCCACGCCCGCGCGCGCGATCTGCATCATGTCGCGGCCGACGAGCTCCTCGCCGTCGAGCGCGACGCTGCCGCTGCGCGGACGCAGCCAGCCGACGATGCTCTTGAGCGTCGTCGTCTTCCCGACGCCGTTCCGGCCGAGGAGCGCGACGGTCTCGCCCGCACCGATGTCCAGCGAGACGTCGCGCAGGACGTGGCTCTCGCCGTAGTACGTGTTGATCGCGGCGACGCGAAGGCGAGTCTCCAGCGCAGCGGCGGTCATGCGTGCATTTCCTCTTGCGAGTGGCCGCCCAGGTAGGCTTCCTGCACGTTCGGGTTCTCGCGGATCTCGCCCGGCGTGCCGGTCGCCAGCACGCGGCCTTGGTGCAGCACGGTGATCGAGTCCGAGATCCCCATGATGAGGTCCATGTCGTGCTCGATGATCAGCACGGTCATCTCGCTCGCGAGGCGGCGGATCAGCGCTTCGGTCTTGCGCGCCTCGTCGCGCGACATCCCGGCGACGGGCTCGTCCAGCAGAAGGATCTCCGGCTCGGTCGCGAGCGCGACCGCGATGTCGAGCCGCTTCTTGTCGCCGTGCGAAAGGTCGCCCGCGCGCACGTCCGCCAGCTCATCGAGCTCCAGCCGCGAGAGGGCACGCTCGGCGATGTCGTCGACCGTTCGAAGGCGCTTCGAGCGACGGAACACTTGCGGCGCGAACGGCCCCTGCACGTGCGCGAGCGCGGCGAGACGGCAATTCTGATGCACCGTCTGATCGCCGTAGAGGTTCGCCGTCTGGAAGGCTTTCGCGAGCCCGAAATGCACGCGCCGCGTGCCGCTGGTGCGCGTCACGTCGCGCTCCTTGAACGAGATCGTTCCGGAGGTCGGCGCGATCGTTCCCGCGATCAGGTTGAAGAACGTCGTCTTCCCGGCTCCGTTCGGGCCGATGACGGCGCGCAGCTCGCCCGGAGCGACCCGGAAATCGATGTCGGCGGCGGCCGCGAAGTGGCCGAACGACTTGCCGAGCCCGCGCGTTTCGAGGATCGCGTCCATCAGGCGTTCGTCTCGCGCGGGACGTCGACCGCGGCAGGCGCCGGTCCCGCCGGCGGTGCGACCCCGGTCGCGGGCCGCGCGCGCAGCGCGCCGAAGAGCGCACGCCGTCCGCGTTTCCCGCGGCCGCCGAGCGTTCCGACGATGCCGCTCGGCAAGAACACGATCGCGGCGATGAAGATGAGCCCCTCGATGAGCCGCCAGAGCGGCGTGACGCCCGAGAGGACGTTCTCCAGGTACACGATGATCGCCGTGCCGACGACCGGGCCGAACACGGTCTGCACGCCGCCGACGATCGTGTAGATGACGAACGAGCCGCTGCGGTCGATGCCGAGCGAGTCGACGGCGACGGTGCCGTCGTAGAGCGCGCGCATCGCTCCCGCGAAGCCGGTCAGCGCGCCGGAGATCGCGAAGGCGGCGAGACGGTACGTGGCGGCGTTGAACCCGACGAACAGGCTCCGCTCCTCGTTTTCACGGATCGCGCCGAGAACTTCGCCGAACTGCGAGCGCGTCAGCGCCCGCGTGAACCACAAGACGAGCAGCAGCACGATCGCGGCGAAGACGTACCAGAGCTTCAAGTCCGACACGGTGCCGAGCGGTCCCATGTCGATCGGCGGAACGGGCGCCGTCAGATCGATGGACCACGGGCCGATGGGCAGCAGCGCGTTCGGAAAGGATTGCAGCCCGTCGTCGCCGCCCGTGATCTCGCCGCCCTGCTCGACGATGAAGAAGACCATCTGCGCGAACGCGAGCGTCAACAGCGCGAAGTAGATGCCGTAAAGGCGCACGGTGACGGAGCCGATCGCGAGCGCGAGGGCGGCGGTCGCGATCGTTGCGCCGAGCACCGCCAGCCAGAGATTCGGATGGGCCGGCATCGCGCGCATCAGCAGGATCGCGGCGAGATAGCCGCCGCCGCCGTAGAACATCGCATGGCCGTAGGACAGCATCCCGGCGTATCCCAGGAGCACGTTGAAGCCGATCGCCGCGACGCTCAAGATGCAAATCTGCGTGGCGAGCCCGCCGTAACCGCCGACGGCGTGCAGCGCGAGCGGAAACGCCGCCAGTCCGATCGCGGTGAAGATCAGGAAGCGGACGTCACCGGCGAGCACGCCGGACCGCCGCGCTCGCGCGGCGCTCGTTCGCGACGCATTCATGACTGCCGGATGACCTCGCTTTCGCCGAGCAGTCCCTGCGGACGCAAGAGAAGGACCAGCGCCATGCACAGGTAGATCACGACGTTCGACGCGGGCGGGAACACGATCGTCGTCACGCTCTGCAGCTCACCGATCAGCAACCCGCCGAGCACCGCGCCCCAGAAGCTTCCGAGCCCGCCGACGACCACCACGACGAACGACGGCACCAAGAAGCTGAACCCGACCGTCGGGTTGACGCTGTAGATGGGCGATGCAGCGGCGCCGACCAGCCCCGCGATCGCCGCGCCGATGGCGAAGACGATCGTCGAAGCGCGGCGGATGTTTCCGCCGAGCAGCTGCACCATGATGCGGTCGCGGATGCCCGCCCGGACGATGAGGCCGTAATTCGTGCGCTCGATGATCAGCCAGACGACGAGGAGCATCGCGATGATCCCGAGGGCGAACGCGAGCCGGTATGCGGGATATTGGATCGGGCCGAGCGCGAACGATCCCGCGAGAGCGTCCGGGACCGGATACCGCTGCGTCGTCCCGCCGAAGATCAGGCGCAGCGCCTCTTCGACGACGAGTGCGATCCCGAACGTCAGCAGCAGCTGAGACGTGGCGTCCTTCCCGTAGAAGAAGCGCAGCACGAGCCGGTCGAGGAGCACCGCGAAGGCGGCGACTGCGATCGGCGCGGCCACGAACGCCGCGAGCAATCCGTAGCGTCCGGCGAGCACGAGGCCGACGTAGGCGCCGACCGCGTAGAACGCGCCGTGCGCGAAGTTCACCAGGCGCAGCGTGCCGAAAACGATCGTCAAGCCGACCGCGATCGCGACGTAGATCAGGCCGAGAACGAGTCCGTTGAGCAGGGCTTCTATCAGCGATTCCACGAGGCTGCTTTCGTGAGCGGATACGGAAAACGGGCCGGCGTCGCGGGGCGCCGGCCCGTTCCGTTCGACGTGATTCGGCTTACGCCGTCTCCATCTTGCACGACAGGGCGGAGAGCGGCTCCATCACGCTCTCACCGTTGTGGACTTCGAGCACGCGCGCGAACCCGAATCCGCCGTCGGCACGCTGCTTCATGGGCAAGCCCTCGACGACCAGGCACGAGTTCACGCCCTGATGGTCCTCCTTGCGGTACCACTCGAGCTCCTTCGTGAACTGGAACTTCGTGTTCTCGAGGACGTCGATGACCTTGTGGGGATCGGTGCTGCCGGCTTTCTCCACCGCCATCTTGTAGATGTACATGTCGGCGTACGCGCACTCGGCCCCGTTGGAGGGCGGGACCTTGTAGCGGGCCCGGAACGCGTCGACGAACCGCTTCGCGCCGGGATACTTCTGCGCGTGGTACTGGTAGTAGAACGGCACCGTGGAGGCGACGTTGTCGAAGTTGTCCTTCGCACCGATCGCCATGTACTCGTCGACGAGCGGCACGAGGATCTTCGCCGACTTCGTCAGACCGAATTGCGCCGACTGGTTGACGCAGTTCACCATGTCCTGCCCGAACTCGATGACGACGAGCACGTCCGGCTTCGCGGCCTGCGCCTGCGCCAGCGCCGACGAGAAGTCGACGGTTCCCGGGAACGGCGTCAGCACGTTCTTGACGGTCTTCGCTCCCTTCGCCTCCACCACGCGCGTGATGTTCTCGAAGTTCGAATGCCCCCACGCGTAGTCGGCGGTGATGTAGAACCACTTGCCCCCGCCGTACTTCGTCGCCATCGTCCGCGCGAGCGCCTGCGAGCTCATGTACGCGTCGTTGTAGCGGCGGAACGTGTGCTTGTGGCAGTTCTGGTTCGTCGTTTCGTCGCCGTGCGTCAGGGTCGCCATGAAGATGACGTTCTTGTCCTGGCACAACGAGGAGACCGCGACCGCGACGGCGGTCGACGAGCCGCCGGTGACCATGATCGCTCCGTCGCGTTCGATCATGCGCTGAGCGTTGTCCCGTGCGACGGCCGGCTTCGCTTGCGTGTCGCCGACCGTCGAGCGCACCTTCATGCCCATGATCCCGCCCTTCGCGTTGATCTCGTCGATCGCGAGGTTGTAGGCGCGAAGCTGATCGGCACCTTGGTCCGAGTACGGCCCCGTTTGGGGGACGTTGAGCCCGACGACGAGTTCCTTCGTCGGCGCGGCGATGACGTACGGCGCTCCGCCGAGGGTCACCGCGGCGGCGCCGGCGGTCGCGGCGACGAAACGACCGCGCGAAAGAGTCTGCTTCACGATACAACTCCCCTAGAGCCAGCGGTTGATTGTGGTGGCCGTGCGACTTAGGTAGCCCGACGGAAACTTCCCTCCGTTTTCCAAGGGGCGGCCGGGCAGGGTTGCCGCCGGGGCGCCCTCGCGGGTGGGACAGGCCGGACGGTGAAATCACGCCAGCCCGGCCCGCCACCGAAGGAGCTCTCTTGACCGACGTCCTCACCCCACCGCCCTCGCGCGCGCGGCGCGAGCTCGGGATCGCGCTGCTGCGGACGATGATCCGCATCCGCGTGCTGGAGGAGGGCATCGAGAAGCACTTCCTCGCCGGCGAGATCCCGGGCTTCGCGCACCTCTCGATCGGGCAGGAGGCGGTCGCCGCCGGGACGTGCGCCAACCTGCGCGCCGACGACTCCATCGCTTCCACCCACCGCGGCCACGGGCACACGCTCGCCAAGGGGACGCCGATGCGCGCGATGGTCGCCGAGCTGTTCGCCCGCGCCACCGGCGTGTGCAAGGGCAAGGGCGGGTCGATGCACATCGCCGACTTCTCGGTCGGGATGCTGGGGGCGAACGGCGTCGTCGCGGGCGGGTTCGGGCTCGTCGCGGGCGCCGCGCTGAGCGCGCAGCAGCGGAAGACCGATCAGGTGGCGGTTTGCTTCTTCGGCGACGGCGCCACCAACCGCGGGCCCTTCCACGAGAACCTCAACCTGTGCGCCGTGTGGAACCTGCCCGCGATCTTCGTCCTCGAGAACAACAAGTACGCCTCGACCACGTCGACCGCCGAGACGATGAAGATCGCCGACGTCGCCGTGCGCGCCGACGGCTACGGGATCCCGGCCGTCGTCGTCGACGGCTTCGACGCCTTCGCCGTCTACGACGCGCTCGGCGCCGCCGTGGCGCGCGCGCGGTCGGGCGGCGGGCCGACGTTCGTGGAGTGCAAGACCTACCGCGCGCGGGGGCACTTCATCGGCGATCCGGAGCGCTACCGGCAGAAGGCCGAGGTCGAGGACGTGATGAGCGCCTCCGATCCCATCGTGCGGCTGCAGGCGACGCTGGGCGAGGCGCTTTCTCCCGACGACTTCGAACGGATTTGGCGCGAGGCGCGCGCCGAGTTCGACGACGCCGTCGCGTTCGCGCGCAGCTCGCCGTCACCCGAGAAGAGCGAGGCGTTCTTCGGCGCGTACGCCGGCGACCGCGACGCAAGCGATGCGGTGCATCGCATCGAGGAGCGCGAGCGCGCCGCGTTCTTGCCGTTCGCGCCCGAGCTCGGAAGCGGCTCGCATGGAGGCGCGCACTGATGCCGACCCTCTCGTTCTCCGACGCGACCCTGGAGGCGATGCGCGAAGAGATGCGCCGCGATCCCACCGTGTTTCTCATGGGCGAGGACATCGCGAAGCAAGGCGGCATCTTCGGACAGTTCAAGGGACTGCCGCAGGAGTTCGGCTTCGACCGCGTGCGCGACACGCCGATCTCCGAAGCTGCGCTGGTCGGCGCCGGCGTCGGCGCGGCGCTCACCGGCTGCCGCCCCGTGGTCGACATGCACTTCGCGGACTTCATCACCTGCGCGATGGACGAGGTCGTGAACCAGGCCGCGAAGCTGCGCTACATGTTCGGCGAGCAGTGCGTGGTTCCGATGACGCTGCGCGCGCCGGACGGGATCACCAAGTCGGCCGGCTCGCAGCACTCGCAGGCGCTCGAGTCGTGGTTCGTCCACACGCCGGGGCTGGAGGTCGTCGTCCCGGCCGACGCCGAGGACGCGAAGGGATTGCTCAAAGCCGCGATCCGCAGCGACAACCCGACGCTGTACTTCGAGCACAAAGCGCTTTTTCCGCAGCGCGGCCCGGTCCCGGACGGCGACGATTTCGTCGTCCCGATCGGCAAGGCGAAGACGATGCGCGAGGGCTCGGACGTCGCGATCCTCACGTACGGGATCACGGTCGGGCGTGCGATGGAGGCGGCGGCGCTGCTCGAGGCGGACGGCATCGACGCCACCGTGGTCAATCTGCGCAGCGTGTGGCCGCTGGACTACGACGCGATCGCCGACGCGGCCGCGCGCACGCACCGGGTCGTGGTCGCGCACGAGGCGGTGCGCGTCGGCGGCGTCGGCGCCGAGATCGCGGCGTGGATCGGCGAGCACTGCTTCGACGATCTCGACGCTCCCGTCGCGCGGCTCGGCGCGGCGCACGTGCCGGTTCCGTTCGCGCCGGTGCTGCAGGAGGCGATGTATCCGAAAGCGCCGATGATCGCCGACGCCGCGCGCCGTCTCGCGCGACGGGAGCTCTAGTGCCCGTCGAGGTCGTCATGCCGAAGCTCGGGCTGACGATGGCGTCCGGCACGATCGCGCGCTGGATGAAACAGCCCGGCGAGCCGGTCCGGCAGGGCGAGCCGCTCCTCGAGGTCTCCACCGACAAGATCTCCTACGAAGTGGAAGCGCCCGCGAACGGGACGATGCTCCGCGCGCTCGGCAGCGACGGCGAAGAGTTCGCGTGCGGCGAGGTGATCGGCATCATCGCGCTCCCCGGAGAACACCCGGTCGAGGCGCCGGCAGCGCACGGCGGCGCGGCGCGCGCGGCGCACGAGAGCGTGACGCGCGCCGCGCATGCGAGCGTCGCGCCCGACGTACGCGAGTCGGCGCGGATCGTCGAAGCGCCTCGCGTGAGCGCCTCGGCGAACGGCGTCGTGCCGACCCCCGAGTCCGTCGTGCCCGCCGCGCCTGCCGCGCGAACGCGCACGATCGCCTCGCCCGCGGCCCGCCGTCTCGCCCGCGAGCGCGGCGTGACGCTGCACGACGTGCGCGGGAGCGGACCGCGCGGCCGAATCACGCTCGTGGACGTCGAGGCGCGCGCGGCCGCTGCGCCGCACGCGTTTGCCGCGCCGGCGCCCGGGCGCAGCGCGTTGCCGCCGAAGCTTCCGGCGTCGCGGCGCGAGATCTTCCGCAAGATGACCGACGTCGGCGTCCTCGCGCTTCCGCAGGTCGAGACGAGCGCGCGCGTGGACGCGCTGCACGCGCTGATCGCGCGGCGCGGCGACGTCGGCTGGAGCGCGTTCGCGGTGTACGCCGTCGCGCGGCTGCTGCGCGAGCACCCGGAGATTCGCACCGACGCGGCGACGGGCGCCCCGTTCGAGCGCTGCGACATCGGGCTCGCCGCCGACACGCCGCACGGCCTCATCGTCCCGGTCGTCCGCGACGCTGCGTCGCTCACGCTCGCCGAGACGCAGCGCGAGGTGCTGCGGCTCGCGCGTCTCGCCCGCGACGGCGCCCTGTCGCGCGACGACGTCGGCGGCGCGGCCTTCTCGATCTCGAACGTCGGCCCGCAAGGCGTGGAGCGCGTCGCCCCGCTTCCCGATCCGCCGCAAACCGCGATCCTCGGGATCGGCGCCGCAACGCTGCGCCCCGCCGTCGTCAACGGCGCCGTCACCCCGGCCTGGACCCTCACCTGCGTCCTGACCTTCGACCACCGCTTCATCGACGGCGCCCCCGCCGCAAGATTCCTCGCCGCCCTCCGCGACGCGTTGGAACACCCGGGAGTATTCCTGTGACCACGCCCCCGGACCGAGCGCAGCAGCGCTCGACGGCGCGCCTTTCGATCACAACGGTGATGGACCGAGCGCAGCAGCGTCACGCGTTCCGCAGCACGCCGCGGCGAGGTCGGCCCGGGGGCCCCACCCAAAGCGTGGGGGGCATGGATTCCGGCTCACGCCGGAACCCACGGACCTTCGGTCCGCTGCGCGAAGCGCAGGGGAGCTTCGCTCCCAAGCCCGGGGCGGAGCGCCGTTAGAATGGAATGGTTCGGCGATGCGCCCCGTACGGCGGTCGTGACGGGCGGCGCTTCCGGGATCGGCAAGGCGACGTGCGAGCTGCTGTGCCGCGACGGCTATCGCGTCGTCGTCGCCGACCGCGACTTCGAGGCGGCGAGCGCCGTGGCGCAGCACATCGACGGGCACGCCGTCCGCGTCGACGTCACGGACGAGGCGTCGGTCGGCGCGCTGTTCGACGAAGCGCTGCGGTACTTCGGCGGGACGCTGGACGCGCTCGCGACGCCGGCGGGGATCGCCGAGACGACGCCGTTCGACGAACTGGATGCGGCGACGTTCCGGCGCGTCTACGACGTCAACGTCGTCGGGACGTTCCTGTGCGTTCGCGAAGCCGCGAAGCGCATGCGCGAGGGCGGCCGCATCTGCACGGTCGCGAGCGTGGCCGGCAAGCGCGGCGGCGGGCTGTCGGGCACGGCCGCGTACGCCGCGAGCAAGGGCGCCGTCCTCGCCCTCTCGCGCAGCGCGGCGCGCGCGCTCGCCGAGCGCAAGATCGTCGTGAACTGCGTCGCGCCGGGCGCGACGCTCACGCCGATGCTCGCCGACGCGTTCGCCGACGAACGGCACCGCGCGCGCGTCGAAGCGATGACCCTGCTCAACCGCTCCGCCGAGCCGCACGAGATCGCCGAGGCGATCGTGTGGCTGCTCTCGCCGCGCGCCTCGTTCGTCGCCGGCGAGACGCTCACGGTCGACGGCGGACTCATGCTCGACTGATCCATCGAAAGGATGACCTCGTGACCCAACCCAGCATCACGCGCGCCCGCTTCGCGGTCTCCGGCGCCGCCGCGCTCGCGTCGATCGCGGTGATCCGCGCCCCCGCGCGCGCCGCTCAGTGGACCTACAAGTACGCGAGCAACATCTCCGTCGACCACCCGCTCAACGTGCGGATGCGCGAGTGCTGGGATGCCGTGCGCGCGCAGACGGGCGGCCGGCTCCAGGTCCAGATCTTCCCGAACAACGAGCTGGGCGGCGACACGCAGGCGCTGCAGCAGCTGCGCTCCGGCGCCCTGCAGTTCTTCACGCTCGACGGCGGCATCTTGCAGTCGGTCGTACCCGTCGCGGCGATCCAGGCGATCGGCTTCGCGTTCAAGGACTCGGCCGAAGCGTTTCGCGCGATGGACGGCGAGCTGGGCGACTACGTGCGCGCGCAGATCCGCGCCGCCGGGCTCTACGTGCATCCCAAGATGTGGGAGAACGGGATGCGGCAGATCACCTCGGGGACGCACCCGGTGCGCGCGATCGGCGACCTGGCCGGCTTCAAGATCCGCACGCCGCCCGGCGAGCTGTGGGTCGACCTCTTCCGTTCGCTCGGCGCGGCGCCGTCGCCCATGAACTTCAGCGAGGTCTACACCGCGCTGCAGACGCACGTCTTCGACGGCCAAGAGAACCCGTACGCGATCATCGAGACGGCGCGGCTGTTCGAGGTCCAGAAATACCTCTGCGTCAGCAACCACATGTGGTCGGCGTACCACTTCCTCGGCAACCAGGACGCGTGGAAGGCGCTGCCGCCGGACGTCCAGCGCGTGGTCGAGCGGAACCTCACGAAGTACGCGCTGCTGCAGCGCCGTGACACCCAGATCCGCAACGACTCGCTGGCGGAGAAGCTCGTCCGGCAAGGCATGACGATGCAGCGCGTCGACGCGCCCTCGCTGCGCGCGAAGCTGGCTTCGTCGGGATTCTACGCGAAATGGCGCGACCGCTTCGGAGCGCAAGCCTGGGCGCTGCTGGAGAAGACCTCCGGGAAGCTGGCCTGAAACCGACGTGATCTCGTATCGTCGGGCGGCTCTCGGGCTCGCCGCCGTCTTCCTCCTCGCCGCCTGCGCGCACCGCGAGCCGCGTCTTCAGATCCCCGACCGCAACGTCGCCGACTGCGAGAGCCGCTCGGTGAAGCAAACGGCGATCGAGTCGATCGTCGCGTCGACCGACGACACCGTTCGGCCCGGCACGTATCCGGGCGACAAGCCGCTGATGAAGATCGTGAAGAGCCCGGTCGGCGGCGTCTTCGCGTACTGGAAACACCAGCCGATCCGCATGCCGAACACCGCGAAAGCGCTCGGGGTCAGCGGCGACTATCTCGATCTTCGGCGGGCGGTGATCACGAACCAGGTGGACGCCGCGACGCACTCGCGGCCGATCTGGCTGACGTTCGCGACGCCGGGCGGCGAGAAGACGGTGCTCGAGCGGGCCTACGACACGCAGAACGTCTGCATCGAAGGCCAGCGCGAGATCTAGCCGTTCGGGGACGCCGGCGGCGCCTTCGGCGCGGTCGGCGTCGCCTTCGGTGCGGGCGCCGTCGTCGGGATGCTCTGCTGGAACGAAAAGACATTGTCGGGATCGACGGCGCGCTTCACCTCGATGAGACGCGCGAGATTCGACACGTAGTACGCGTCCAGGTAGTCCTCGATGCGCGAGTCGACGTAGTTCACGTACGCGTTGCGGGCGTACGGGAGCATCGACGTGCGCACGCCCTCGATCCAGTTCTCGGCGACCGGCTGATCGTCGGGATCGGTCCAGTACGCATCGTACTGCACCACGCACACGGCGCCGCGATGCGGTACGGCGGTCGCGTCGACCGGGACCCGTCCGGGCGCGCCGCCGCCTGCGAGCAGCTGCACCATGCTGGGCTCGTTCGTCTCCCAGCCTTGCTGCACGGGCGCGAGCTCGAGCTGCGATTTCAGCAGCTCGAGCGCCTGCTGCGGGAACGGCTCGTACGCGATCGCCGACGTGCTCTTGAAGAGCTGCGTGTCGTCGTGCGGATGGATCATCCATTCGGGCTTCAGCGGGTCGGCGCCGGCGAACGTCGCGGCGGCGGCCGAATACGGCATCGTCTGCACGTTGACGCCCGTGGGCGGCGCAGCGGCGAGCATCGGCGCGAGAAGGGTCGTGAATTGCGCGAGCCCGGCCGGTGAGTCCGGCGTCAGCTGCGCGAAGAGCGTGATCGTTCCGGCGCCCGGTGCGCTTCCCACCGCGAAGCGCAGGAACGCGGACAGATCGTCGGTCGCCGCCGGAGCCCAGTGCTGAAACGCGTCGGCGACGGCGATGAAGCTGCTCCATTGCCAGGTGACGATGCACACGGCGACCAGGCCGACCGGGTTCACGCGGAAGTCGAACGACGTGACGATACCGAAGTTGCCGCCTCCGCCGCCGCGGCACGCCCAGTACAGATCGGGATTCTCCGTCGCGTTCGCGGTCACGAGGTCGCCGTTCGCGTCGACCAGCTCGACGCCGACGACGTTGTCGCAGGTCAGGCCGTACTTTCGCGAGACGACGCCGAAGCCGCCGCCGAGCGCGAGGCCGGCGATCCCGACGCTCAGACCGCTCGCCGCCGGGATCGTGAGGCCGACCCCGTAGAGCTGCTCGTGCAGGTCCAGACAGTAGGTGCCCGCGCCGATGCGTGCCGTCTTCGCGGCCGGATCGACGCTGATCTCGTCCATCTCGCTCACGTCGACGATCAGCGCGCCCGGGGCCAGCGAGTACGCTTCGTAGCTGTGGCGGCCGGAGCGCGCGCGCAGCGGGACGGCGTTCTCGCGTGCCCACCGCACGGCGTTCTGCACGTCGCTCGCCTTCTGACAGAACACGACGTTCTTCGGCACGAGCTCGTCGTAGTCGACGGCAGCACGAAAGTTGTGCCGTGCGGCGTCCCACCCGGGACTGGTCGGATCGAGCACGCGGCCGGTGAGTGAGGTCATGGGCGTCGTCCCCCGTGCGACGGTGAAGGAGGCATCAGAAGAGCAGCATGCGCTTGAGCGTGACGACCTTGTCCTCGAACGCGCCCAAGGTCGAGAACACGTCGGCGCGCCGGTCGAGCGCCTTCAGCTCGGGCAGCACGAAGATGCGCTCGAGGAGCGATTCGAACTGCCCGAGCGGTGAGCCGAGACGGTCGCGTACCCCGCTGCCGAAATTGATCGCCGTCAGCGGATCGCCGGTGTACGTCCCGCGCGGGTGCGGCGCAGCCCCGAAGTCGAGCGTGTCCCAAATCGTGTGCGCGTGCGGCCAGCGGACGCCGAACGTCGTCCCGGTCGACTCGAGATCGAGGTTCCACAGCTCGCGCAGCGAGGCGATGAACGAGGTGTGATCGTAGAGCGTGTGCGAGACGCCCGAGCGCGCATACGGGCTCACGACGAGCGCCGGAACGCGGAAGCCGTAGTTCGCGTCGAGGTCGTTCGCGATCCCGGTCGCCGGCGGCGGCGCGTGGTCGAAGAACCCGCCCGCCTCGTCGTAGAGCAGGATCAGGACGCTCGTCTCCCACGCGCGGCTGTTCGTGAGCGCATCGACGACGAGGCCGATGAACTTCTGGCCGAGCGCGGGATCGTGCGGCGGGTGATCGTCCGCGAGCGTGAACGGCGGATCGACGATCGATACGGACGGCAGCGTGTCGTCGCGGCAGTCGTCGACGAAGGCGTCGACGGTGGCGAAGTTGCGCAGCGCGTGGGTGGCCGCGAAGCCGTACCAAAACGCGAGAAACGGCAGATCGCTGAAGTACGACTTCCAGGTCAGCGGCTTTCCGTTGGCGTCGACTGCGTTCTCGAGAAACGCGTAGATCGGCGTCGTCTCGAAGCCTTTGACGCCGGGGACGATCTGCGTGTCGTCGTCGGCGTCGCGCGTGCCCGAGTGCAGGTACTTGCGGTTGGGCCACGTCGAGCTCAGCATCGACGAAAACCAGCGGTCGCAGACCGTGAACTGCTGGGCCAGCGCGTACAGGACCGGAAGCGTCGTGCCCGTGTAGTAGCCGACCGGGATGATCGCTTCGGCCGGGCCGAGCGGTGGCCCGCCGTGCTGGTGCTCGGATTGGTACGTGCGCAGGAACCCGTCGTTCTTGCCGTCGTTCCAGTTGGCGAGCATCGCGGCGCGCCCGTGCGGCACGTCCGGGAACAGCGGCGACACCGCGGGAGGCTGCGTCGCGTCGATCTGCCACGCCGGGACCAGCGTCCCGGCGAGATCGGGGATCGCCGGCGGCAGATCGGTGAGCCCGTCGACGATGCCGCGGCCCGACGGGCTCCGCGCGAGCGCGCCGAGATAATGGTCGAACGAGCGGTTCTCCATGCAGAGCAGGACGACGTGCTCGATCGTGCTGAGCCCGGCCACGGTACCCCCTTGTGACGGGTGCTCGTTCTCGACGGTTGGCGGAGAGACCTAGCCCTTTGCGGAAGGCGCCGCGGCGGCGCGCCGCAGGTCGGGGCCGACGAGCTGTTCGACGAGCAGGCCCGCCGCGAGCATCAGCGTCTCGAGCACGGTGAAGGTGCGGGCCGTCGCCATCGCGGGCCGCGCGACGAGCGCGGCGAGCAGCAGCAGCGCGACGCCGAGGACGAACCGCACGGCGCCGGCGAAGAGCCGGCGCGGGATGCGGGCGCCGGCGGCGACGTCGCGCACGAGCCTGAGCGGGGGCCGCGTCCCGACGTCCCACACGGTGAAGGCCAGCGCGTCGAACACGATCGCCACGGCGAAGCGCAAGGCGACGAGCGCGGTCGCCGTCATCGCCACGCGGTCAGCGCGACTCGTCGGGCCAGGACGCGATCTCGCCGAGCGCGGCGCTCTTGAGCACCTTCAGGCCCAGCATCGCGCACTTCATGCGCGTCGGGCTGATCCCGATGCCGACGTTCTCGAGCACCGCATCCTGCGGAAGCGTCGCGACGTCCTCGAGCTTCATCCCTTTCACCGTCTCGGTCAGCATCGACGCCGACGCCTGCGAGATCGCGCAGCCTTTGCCGCTGAACTTCACGTCCTGCACGCGCCCCTCGGAATCCAGCGCGAGATCCATCCGGATCGTATCGCCGCACAGCGGGTTCAAATCTTCCGCCGTGGCGTCGGGCGCGTCGAGCTTGCCGAAATTGCGCGGGTTCCGGTAGTGGTCGAGGATGTATTCCTTGTAGAAGTCGTCCATGCTAAAGGCGCTCCGCCCCGGACTGCGCTCGGTCCGCCGTCGTGACCGTCATGCCAGCCGGAAGACGCCGGCGGCTTTGTTGAGGGCCTCGACGAGCGCGTCGACGTCGGATTCCGTATTGTAGAGGTAGAACGAGGCGCGCGCGGTTGCGGGCCAGCCCATCTTCTCCATGAGCGGCATCGTGCAATGGTGTCCGGCGCGGACGCAGACGCCTTCGGTGTCGAGGATCGAGGCGAGATCGTGCGCGTGGATGTCCGCGAAGTTGAACGAGATGACGCCCGCCCGGTCTTCGGCGCGCGGCGGCCCGTAGACCGCGAGCCCGCGCTCGGCGAGCGGCCGCAGCGCGTCGAGCGCGTACGCCGTGAGCCGCACCTCGTGCGCGCGAACCCACTCCATGCCGACGTCGGTCAGGTAGTCGACGGCCGTTCCGAGCGCGATCGCGTCGGCGACGTTCGAGGTTCCGGCCTCGAACTTCCAGGGCAGCTCGTTGAACGACGTGCGCTCGTACGAGACGCGCTTGATCATGTCGCCGCCGGTGAGGAAGGGCGGCATCTCTTCGAGCAGCCCGCGCTTGCCGTAGAGGAATCCGATGCCGGTCGGTCCGCACATCTTGTGGCCGCTCGCCGCGAGGAAGTCCACGTCGAGCGCCTGCACGTCGACCGGCATGTGCGGGACGGATTGCGCCGCGTCGACCAGCACGAGCGCGCCTGCCGCGTGCGCGCGCGCGACGATCGGTTCGAGCGGCGCGATCGAGCCGATCGTGTTCGAGACGTGCGCCAGCGCGACGAGCTTCACGCCGTCGAGCAGGGTGTCGAGCCCGTCGAGGACGAGCACGCCGTCGAGATCGGCGGGGATGAAGCGGAGCTCGGCGCCGGTCTTCGCCGCGAGCAGCTGCCACGGCACGAGGTTCGAGTGGTGCTCGAGCTGCGTGGTGAGGATCGCGTCGCCGGGCCCGAGGTTGCGCAGCCCCCACGAGAACGAGACGAGATTGATCGATTCCGTCGTGTTGCGCGTCCACACGATCTCGGCCGGCTCGGCCGCGTTCACGAAGCGCGCGACTTTCGCGCGCGCCTCCTCGAACGCGTCGGTCGCCCGTGCGGCGATCTCGTAGACGCCGCGGTGGATGTTCGCGTTGTAGTTCGTGTAGTAGTCGACGAGCGCGTCGATCACGGCCTGCGGCTTCTGCGAAGTCGCGGCGGAGTCCAGATAGGTGAGCGGCTTCCCGCGCGACGTACGCGTCGCGAGGATCGGAAAGTCGGCGCGGATGCGATCCTGCTTCGCGCGCTCCTGCGGGCCGGCGAGCGCGTGGGCGATCATTCCTCGATCCCCGTGGCGTCGTCGATCTTGCGGTCCAGCGCGGTGCGAACTTCGTCGCGCAGCGCGTCCGACGGAAAGCGCGCGATCGCCGGCTCGAAGAACGCGAGCGCGACCATGCGTACCGCGTCGGGGCGCGCGATCCCGCGACTCGAAGCGTAGAACAGCGCGTCTTCGTCGAGCGAGCCCACCGTCGCACCGTGGAACGCGCTGACGTCGTTCGCCGCGATCTCGAGCGCCGGCACGGAGTCGATGTGCGCGCGCCGCGAAAGCAGCAGCGCGTCGTCGCGCAGCGAGGCGTCGCTGCCGTGCGCGTGCGCCCGGATCGTGATGTTTCCGAAGAACCGCCCCTGCCCGCGATCCGTCGCGGCGCTGCGGACGACGGTGGACGAGGTCGTGTCGCCGACGGCGTGATCGGTCGTCGTCGTGAGGTCGACGTGCTGGAAGCCGGTGTTGAAGAAGAGCGCGTCGGTCTCGGCGCGGCCGCCTTGCGCCTCGAGGCGCGTGTCGACCACCGAGCGCACGAGCGTCCCGCCCAGCTCGGCGGCGTGCCAGCGCACCGTCGCGTCGCGCTCGCAGCGCGCCGCGCGGGTCGTGAAGAGCCGCGAGTTCTCGCCGGCCTGCTGCACCGCGACGTAGTCGAGCTGCGCGCCGTCCGCCGCGTGCACGGCGACGATACCGCAGACCAGCGCGTCGCCCTCGCCCAGATGCCGCTCGACGACCGTGGCGCGCGCGCCCGCGCCGAGGATCACGACGACGTGCGGGAAGACCGCGTCGTCGTACGCCTCGCTCGCGGCGAACACGAGCTGGACCGGAGCGTCGAGCGACACGCCGTCCGGCACGTACACGAACGCGCCGCAGTTCTGGAACGCCGTCGCGAGCGCCGCGAAGCGATCGGAACCGGCGAGCGCGTCCACGATCTGCTCGATCGACGTGAGCGCGCGTGCGTCTGCGCCGAGCCGCGCGGCGGCGAGCCGCAGCCCGTCGGCGAGCGACGCGACGATGACGCCGTCCGGAAGCGCCGGCTGCGAGGCCGGCTCGAGATACGTCGCGCCCGCGTGCACGATTCCGGCCGCGGCGTCGGTGGCCAGCGCCGGGCGGTCTTCGTCGGCTTCGGCGGCCCGCGCGGCCGCGACCGCGTCGAGCGGCGTGGTTTCGACCGGCGTGCGGTCGGACGTCCAGCGAAATCCGTCGAAGCGAAGCGCGTCGTAGTCGTGCTTCCAGGTGCGTCCAGGCTTCGCGCCCGGCGCGGGAAGCATGCGAAACGACGCGAACGCGGCGCGGCGCCGTTCCGGCGAGATCGCACCGCCTGAGCGTTCGCCGTCGCGCGCGAGCTGCGCGATCGCCGCGTCGAGCATCGCGGCGTCGGGCGCGAAGGAGAGCGCGCCCGCTTCGGTCGTGCTAGGCAACGCCGGCCTCGTCGCGGATCGCGTCGTAGCCCTCGCGCTCGATCAGCTCGGCGAGATCCGGACCGCCGCTCTTGACGATACGTCCGTCGATCATGACGTGCACGGCATCGGCGGCGATGTGCCGCAGGATGCGCGGATAGTGCGTGATCACGAGGAAGCCGGTGTTCTTCCCCTCGTCGCTCTCGCGCAGCGCGGCCACGCTCTTGCCGACCGCCTCCAGCGCATCGACGTCGAGACCGGAATCGGTCTCGTCGAGGATGGCGTACTTGGGCGCGAGGACGGCGAGCTGCAGCATCTCGAGGCGCTTTTTCTCACCGCCCGAGAAGCCGTCGTTCACGTAGCGGCCGAGAAACGCGGGGTCCATCTCCAGCACGTCGAGCTTGTCGAAGACGAGCTTGCGAAACTTCGCGGGGGTCAGGTCGTCCGGCCGAACCGCCTGCCGCGCGGTGCGAACGAAGTTCGCGACCGAGACGCCCGGGATCGCGGCCGGATATTGGAACGAGAGGAAGAGCCCCGCCTTCGCGCGCTTGTCCGGCGAAAGCTCGAGCAGCGCCTCGCCGTCGAGCACGGCGTCGCCGCCGAGGACTTGGTAGCCGGGGTGCCCCGCGAGGGTGAACGCGAGCGTCGATTTCCCGCTGCCGTTCGGTCCCATCAAGGCGTGGACGCGGCCGGGCTCGACGGTGAGGTCGATCCCCTTGAGGATCGGTTTTCCTTCGACGGCGACCTGAAGGTCGCGAACGATCAGCCCGGGCGTAGACATGCGAACGTATCGTAAAGAACGACGCAGAGAAAGTCAAGGAAAGTCTGGACTATCTGCGACTTCCGTGGTAGGCTCGGCGCAGATGCACGACCGGTTCTTCGAAAGCACGCGCGGCAAGATCGTCACCGCGCTGCGCGAGCGACGGTCCGCCTCGGCCGTCGATCTCGCCGAGCTGCTCGGACTTTCGCCGAATGCCATCCGGCAGCAGCTCTTCGTGCTGGAGAAGGACGGATTGATCGCCGGGCGCCGCGTGCGGCGCAGCAGGACCAAGCCCACGGTCGAATACTCGCTGACCGGCCAGGCGGAACGCTACTTCCCGCAGCGCTACGACAAGATGCTGAACGCGGTGCTGCGCGAGATCCGGGAAGCCGGCGGCGCCGAGGCGGTGCAGGCGGTTTTCGAGCGCATCGGCCGCCGCGCGGCGGAGCGCCTCAACGAGGAGGTCGCGGAGAAGCCGGCCGAGGATCGCATGGCCGCGGTCGTCTCGGCGCTCCGGGCGTCCGGCGTCGCCGCGGACGTCCAGAAGACGGACCTCGGCATGCTCGTCCTGCACGAGCACAACTGTCCGTACGCTTCCGTCGTCGGCGAGAACCCCGAAGCGTGCAGCGCGATCCACACGATCCTCGAGTCCGTGGTGCCCGGGGATGCGAAGCAGGTCGAAAGCATCGCAACCGGCGGGGCCGAGTGCCGGTTCGAAATCAACGTCGCAGAAGCGGCGCGAGCTTGAGGGATACGATACAACGGTGATGGAGCGAGCAACGGGAAATTCGGTGATGGACCGAGCGCAGCAGGATCTGCCGCTCCGCAGCACGTCGGGGCGAGGTCGGAACGGGGGCCCCACGCAATGCGTGGGGGGCGCGCAGCCCGGGGCGGAGCGCCGTTAGAATGAATTTCGCGAAGTTTCAGCAGCTCGTCGAGCACCGCACCGGATTCCGGACGATGGAGAATCCGACCGCGCAGGGCGATTACTTCAGCGACTCGTGCGGCGATCTGTACACGTTCTTCTTGAAGGTCGGACCGGGCGACGTCATCGAGGACGTGTCGTACTTCACCACCGGCTGCGGTTTCGGAACGGCGACGAGCTCGCTGCTCGTCGAGATGGTGAAGGGCAAGACGATCGACGAAGCGCTGGCCGTCACCGATGCGGACATCGACGCCGCGCTCGACGGCTATCCCGAGAAGAAGAAGGACTACCCGGAGCGTTCGCGCCTGGCGCTTCACGCCGCGATCGAGAACTATCGCACGGGCCGCGCCGCGGGCCGCATCACCGATGCGATGCTCGAGCAGGCGCGCGCCACCGTCGCCGCCGCCCGCGCCGCGAGCGCGCGGGGCAACGGCACCACCGAAGAGGACGCAAAAGCCGGCCCGAAAGTGTTCGACGACTCGGGCGTCCTCACGATCAAGCTGCACTAGGGCCGTGCGCGCGCGCATCGCAACGACGTCGTTGCTCGCGCCGCTCGCGGCATTCGGCCTGCTCGCGGCGAGCCCGTCGCCGTCGCCCGGCGCGCCCGCGCACCCGGCGACGATCATCGTGACGTGCCCGAGCACGCCGCTGTGGACGTTCGAGAGCGGGGCCGACGTGCCGACCGGCGTCCCCGACCCCGGCGTGACGTTGGGCCAGCGCTTCGGCTACCGCGGCACGCGCACGACCCTCGCGGGCGTCATCTACTACCAGACCGACATCCCCGCCGTCGAGCCCGGCCTCGCCGGAACGCACTACTGGGTCGAACAGCGCTGCGCCTCGGTCAGTTGAACCGCGCGCACCGGCAGCACGCGCGCACTTGATCGCGCGCCCCGGTCGACGTCGGAAAGGGACCGAGCCGTCGTGTGACGAGTTTGGCAGCATGCGTCTCGTTCGTGCGCTTGCCGCCGCATTCTCCGTCGCCGCGCTGCTCGGCGCGTCACCCGTTCTGCCGTCGCCCGCCGCGTCGTCGGCGCCGGGCGCCGACGCCGCGTATGCGGCGCTCGCGAAGCGCTACTTCGCCGAGATGTTCCGCGCGAATCCGGTGTACGCGACGCAGGTCGGCATCCACGCGTACGACGCCCGGCTCGGATCGTACGCCGCCGCCGATTGGCAGGCGCAGCTCGCGCGCGACCGCCGGTACCTGGCCGAGCTCGCGCCGCTCGATCCGAGCACGATGTCGGCCCGCGGCGGGCTCGACCGCCGCATGCTGGAGATGTCGCTGCGCGACGATCTGCTGCTCAACGGCACGATGGCGTCGTGGCGCCACAAGCCGGACGTCTACGTGCAGACCGCGGCGGGCGGCGTCTTCGTGCTGGTCACCCGCGAGTTCGCACCGCGCGCCGTCCGGCTGCGCGAGGCGATCGCGCGCGAGGAGCAGATTCCGCGGCTGTTCGCGCAGGCGCGCGCGAACCTGAGCGGCGTCGACAAAGACACGGCGTCGATCGCCGCCGAGGACGCCGACGGCACCGTCGATCTGCTGCGGACCACCATCCCGCAATACTTCGCCGGGACCGGCGACGCGGCGACCCGCGCGCGCTTGCGCACCGCGACGGCGCGCGCGGTCGAGGCGACGAAGCGCTTCGCCGCGTACGTGCGCGCGCGCTGGGTGGCGCACCCGGTCGGGACGTTCGCCATCGGCGCGGCGAACTACAGCGCGCGCTTGAAGTACGAAGAAGGCGTCGACATCCCGCTCGCGCAGTATCTCGCCGTCGGCGAACGAGCGCTCGCGCAGACCCGCGCGCAGCTGATCGCGACGGCGAGGCGCATCGATCCGCACGCGACGACGCAGCAGGTGCTCGACCGGATCTATCGGATCCATCCGACCGCGGCGGGGCTGCTTCCCGCGGCGCAGGCCGATCTCGTGAAGCTGCGCGCGTTCGTCGTCGCGCGGCACATCATCGATCTTCCGCCCGACGCGAAGATTCGCGTCACGCCGACGCCGCAGTTCATGCGCTCGACCACCGAGGCGGCGGAGGACTCGCCGGGGCCGCTCGAGACGATCGCGACGCAGGCGTACTACTACGTCACGCCGCCCGATCCGCACGACCCGCCGAAGGTGCAAGAGCAGTACCTCGAGTCGTTCAACGACTTCGAGCGCCCGATCGTGTCGGCGCACGAAGTCTACCCAGGCCACTTCACGAACTTCGTCATCGATCGCCACCTGCCGCTCACGCTCAGCGAGAAGCTGCTGACGGCGACGTCGTTCGTCGAAGGCTGGGCGCATTACGACGAGCAGATGATGGTCGACGAAGGCTGGGGCGGCGGCGATCCGCGCGTGCGCCTCATGCAGCTGCGCGAAGCGATCTGGCGCAACGCGCGCTACGTCGCCGGCGTGAAGATGCACACGCAGGGGATGACCGAGCCTCAGGCGGAGGCGTTCTTCCGCACCGAGGCGTTCCTCGATCCGGCGAACGCGCGCGCCGAGGCGAAGCGCGGAACGCAGGACGCCACCTACGGCTACTACACGCTCGGCAAGCTCGAAATCCTCAAGCTCCGCGCAGACTACCGGCGGAAGCTCGGAAGCGCGTTCACCCTCGCGCGCTTCCATCACGATCTGCTGCAGTACGGCGACCCGGCGCTCCCGCTGCTGCGTCCGCTCCTTCTCGGCGCGGACGACGACGGCAAGATCCTGCCCTCGCTCTGACGCCCGAACGCGACCGGAGAACGGACCGAGCCCGCGAAGCGCAGCGCTCCGCGGGCTCGGTCGGTCACGTCCGGCGTGGTGGCGTTTACGGCGCGACGGTTACCTGCAGCGTCGCCGCTGCTCCGGTCTGCGGGGTGAACACGATCTGGCACGTGCCGCCCGGATAGCCCGAGCCGAACGGCTGCACGCTCGCGGTCACCGGCAGCGACACCGACGTGCCCGCGCTCGTGCCGACCAGCGTGAGATACGCGATCTTCGGACCGTTCGAAGCCGTCGAGTAGCACGAGCTTTCGTCGATGCTGACCGCGCCGACCGAGCCCGTGAAGCTCACCTGCACCTGCTGCGCGGGAGCCGTCGGCGAGCTGAACGTCAGCGCGGGCGGCGACAGCGTGACGGCGTTCTTCGGCGTGGCGCCGCTCACCACGATCGTCTCTTGGAACACGAACGCGCCGTCGTAGACCGTCACGGCGCACGTGCCTGCCGCGATCGTGCTCACGTTGTACGTCTGCGAGGTCGCGGTCCCGCCGGCTGCCGGCGTGACGTTCGCGATGCCGCTGCAGGCGGTCGCGTCGGCGCCGATCGTCCCGCTCGTCGCGGTGACCGTGAACGTCCCGGAGGCGCCGGTCGCGAGCGTCAGCGTGGTGTTGCTCGACGAGAGCGCACCGCCGCCCGAAGCGCCGACCGTGATCGACACGGCCGCCGACGAGTTGCCGGCGGTGAAGACGACGGTGCAGCCGCCGGTCGCGAGCGGCGTGACGGTGTAGGTCGCCGGGAAGGTCGTCGACGTCGTCGTGACCGACGCCACGCTTCCGCACTGGGTCGAGAGCTTCGGCGTCGCGGTGTTCTGTCCGGTGAGCTGCACGGTGAACGCCTGTGCAGCCGAGCCGGCGCCCGCGAACGTCAGCGTCGACGGATACGCCGTGATCCCGGCGCCGCTGGGCGGGACGGACGTCGGCGTCGACGTCGGCCCGGTCACGGGAGCGGCGGGCGCGGAGCTGCCGCCGCCGCCGCATGCGGCCAGCGAGGCGGAGAGGGCGACGGCGAGAACGCCCAGGAGCGGGCGCTGGAAAGACAACATGGGCGAGCGGGTTCCTCCTGAAGCCTCGTTCGGATTATCGAAGAGTTACCCGCTTGCGAGCCCCGGCTCGCGGCGTCGAATGTCTCGGCGCACAGGGACGAACGTCCCGGGTCGCTACGGCAGGAGGAACGGGTTGGTGCGGCGCTCGAGGCCGATCGTCGTCGAGGGGCCGTGCCCGGGGACGACGACGCTCGCGTCGTCGTGCACGAGCAGCTTGCGGCGGATCGATGCGACGATGTCCTCCAGCGACGTGCCGCCGAGATCCCAGCGCCCGACGGAACCGGCGAAGAGCGTGTCCCCGGTGAACAGCGTCGTCGCGCCGGCGGCGTCGAGCGCGAAGGACGTCGAGCCGGGCGTGTGTCCCGGAGTGTGGACGCAGCGCAGCGCGAGGGCTCCGGCGCGCAGTACGTCGCCGTCGGCGAGGTCGCCGTCGAGCCCGACGACCTCGGGCGGCGTGACCAGCCCCAGCCAGAGCGCCTGCTCGGCGAGCGTCGCGTAGAGCGGGCGGTCCGCATGGTGCAGCAGCCCCGCGCCGCCGACGCGCTCGCGCAACGGGCCCAGCGCGCCGATGTGATCGATGTGCGCGTGCGTGTGCACGAGCCAGCGCGGCTTCAGCCCGCGCGCGTCGAGCCGCCGCGCGATCTCCGCGACCTCGTCGCCGCCGTCGATGACGATCGCTTCGCCGCTCGCTTCGTCGCCGAGGATCGTGCAGTTGCACTGCAGCATCCCGACCGGAAACGTCTCGACGATCACGTCGCGACCCCGAAGTCGCGGTACTCCCGGTCGAAGTATCCGAGGGGCTCGCCGTCGCGCCAGCCCGCGTCCAGGACCCGGCCCAGGAAGATCGTGTGCGTCGAAGCGGTCAGCTCTTCGTCGACGCAGCAGTCGAGGTGCGCCAGCGTCCCGCCGAGGATCGGCGAGCCGGTCGCGCCGCGACGGTAGGGCACGCCCTCGAAGCGCGAGCGCGGCTCGCCGCCGGCGAAACGCTGCGCGAGCTCGCGCTGATCGAGCGCGAGGATGTTCACGCAAAAATGCTGCGCGCGCGCGATCAGCGGGTGCGCGAGCGCACCGCGATTGACGCAGATCAGCACGGTCGGCGGCTCGGCCGAGACGCTCGCGAACGCGTTCACGGTGAACCCGTGCACGTGCTCGTCGTGCGTCGTGGTGACGATCGCGACGCCGGTCGCGAAGCGGCGCATCGCGGCACGGAAGTCGTCAGTCGACGCGGGCACCGAGTCCGATCCCGTCGCCGATCGGAACGATCGTCGCGTCGAGCTGCGGGTGGTTGAGGAACGCCTTGTTGAAGGCGCGCAGCGCCTTCGTGTCCTCGTCGTCGCCCCGTCCGGGCGAGGCCGCCGCGCGTCCCGACCAGAGGAGATTGTCGACGACGACGATCCCCGAGCGCTTGAGCATCGGCACGACCATCTCGAGATACTGCTCGTACTCCGTCTTCACCGCGTCGATGAACACGATGTCGAGGTTACGCTGCTGGAACGTGTCGAGCATCTCCAGCGCGCGCTGGTTGATCACGATGACCTTCTCCTCGACCCCCGCGCGCGCGAAATACGAGGCGGCGACTTCCGTGCGCTCGATGTCCGGGTCGATCGTCCAGATCCGTCCGGCCGGCGGGAGAGCCAACGCCATCCAGAGGGTCGAGTAACCGTACGCCGTCCCCAGCTCGAGGATACGGTTCGCTTGCATCGCGTGGACGAGCACCGAAAGAAAACGGCCCGACGCGCGGTCGACGATCGGAATGCCTTCGCGGATGCCGTGCTGCTCCAACTCGAGGAGCAGCGGCGGCGGCTCGCGGTGCAGCCGCGTGAGGTAAGCCAAGTCGCGCACGATCCCCGATGTTTGCCGCCCGTCGCAAGCGGGAACCTGCCTGGAGGGCCCGGACGCCGCGACGCGTCCGATACGGGGCCCGCGCGTACGGCGTCGAAGCTCCGGTTTCCCCAAAGAACATCACCGTAGGAGGCTTCCGTTGGCAACGCTCGCCCAACAAACGTATACGCCGAAGAAGTTCGATCTTTCCGGACTGCAAGGCATCTCGGACAACACGCTGCAGGTGCACTTCGGGCTGTACGAGGGCTACGTCAAGAACACGAACCTGCTCAACGAGCAGATCTCCGAGATCGTCCAGAACGGTCAAGCGCAGGGCGCGAACCCGCATTTCGCCGAGCTCACCCGCCGTCTCGGCTTCGAGTACAACGGCATGGTGCTGCACGAGTACTACTTCGGCAACATGACCAAGAACGCCGGCGGTCAGCCCGGCTCCGGTCTCGCCGAGACGCTCGGGGGCTCGTACGGCGAGTTCGAGACGTGGAAGAAAGACTTCACCGCCGTCGGCGGGATGCGCGGCGTCGGCTGGGCGATCGCGTACTTCGATCCGCACACGCAGCGCGTCTCGAATCATTGGATCACGCTGCACCAGGACGGCAACGTCGCGGGCTTCGTCCCGCTGCTGGTGATGGACGTGTGGGAGCACGCGTTCATGCTCGACTACAAGCCGGCGGAGCGCTCGAAGTACATCGAGGCGTTCTTCGCCAACGTCGACTGGAGCGTCGTCCAGCAGCGTCTCGAAGCGGCGAAGGCCGGCAAAGCGGTCTGATCCGCGCATGGCGGAGACGGGCACGCTGCGGCTCTTTCCGCTCAACACGGTGCTCTTTCCGGGCGCGGTGGTGAACCTCCACGTGTTCGAAGAGCGCTACCGCACGATGATCGCCGAATGTCTCGACACGGGCGAGGCGTTCGGCGTCGTGCTGATCCGCGAGGGGCAAGAGGCCGGCGACCCCGACGTCGATCCGCACGAGATCGGCACCACCGCCGAGATCGCCGAAGTCACGCCGCTGCCGGCCGGACGCTACGCGATCCGCGCGGTCGGCGAACGCCGATTTCGCATCGAGCGGATCGTGAGCCGCGATCCCTACTTGCTCGCCGAAGTCGCGTTCGTCGAGGACGAGCCGGACGATCCGGCGCGCGCCGCGGAGCTGATCGCCCGCGTCGCGGCCGACTTTCGCGAGTACGTTCGTCTGCTCGTGGCCTTCTCCGGAAAGACCGCCGAAGTACGGCTCCCCGCGGATCCCGCGCGCGCGAGCTACGCCGTCGGCGACGCGCTGCAAGTCGCCGACGCGCTCAAGCAGCACCTTCTCGAAATGCCCTCGTCCGCCGCGCGGCTCGCGGCGGAGTCAGGGCTCCTGCGCCGGCTGCTGCCGCAGCTGCGGCAAGTGCTCGAGCGCCGCCACTCGGAGCAGCGCGTCGTGCGCGAAGAAGCGCCGGGCGGCGAGTTCCGCAGCCGTCAAGAGCGCTACTTCGGCAAGCACTTCTCGATGAATTAGGTGGCTTCGCTTCGCGAAGCCTTCGCGGTCCTCGCTTCGCTGCGGTCCGCTTAGAGGAAACGGTGTATGGCGCGCGGCGTGGTGAGTTGATTCAGGGCGTGGCTTCGGCTACCGATACCACGTTGCGGAGCAGCGCGACGTTCGTGACCGGGCCGACGCCGCCGGGGACCGGCGTCAGCTCGCCGGCGAGCGGCGCGACCGTGCCGGCGTCGACGTCGCCGCGCACGCTGCCGTTCACGTACGTCGTGCCGACGTCGATCACGGTCGCGCCCGGCTTCACGTGCTCCGCGCCGATCGCGCCCGGGCGTCCCATCGCGACGACCAGGATGTCCGCCTCCCGCGTGCGTGCGGGCAGATCCGCCGTCTTGCTGTGCGCGACCGTCACGGTCGCGTCGCGGGCGACGAGCAGCAGCGCGACCGGGAGACCGACCACGCTCGAGCGTCCGACGACGCACGCCCGCGCGCCGCGCAGCGGGCGCGCGCTGCGTTCGAGCAGCAGCATCACGGCGGCGGGCGTCGCCGGCACCAGCGCGGTTCCGGCGTTCGCGGCGAGACGTCCGAGGTTGAGCGGGTTCGCGCCGTCGACGTCCTTCTGCGCCGGGATCGCCTCCACGATCCGGCGCGCGCCGAGGTGCGGCGGCAGCGGCTGTTGGAGGATGATCCCGTGCACGAGCTCATCCTCGCCGAGCGCGCGCAGCCGCGCCGTCACGTCCTTCTCGCTCGCACCCGAAGGCAGGGTCTCGGTCGCGACGTCGATGCCGCATTTCGTCCCGGCGTTCGCGATCTGCCGCGCGTAGGCGTGGCTCGGGGGATCGTCGCCGACGAGCATCACGACGAGGCGCGGAGCGACGCCGCGCGCGCGCAGCGCCGCGGCGCGCGTGCCGAGCTCGTCGCGCAGCTCCGCCGCGAGGGCGCGTCCGTCGAGGATCGTGGCAGCCATCGCCCGGCCCGTTCGGGCGCGTAAGGAGCGCGCCCTGGAACGCGTCCGATGGACCGTCGCACTCGGCGCGGCGTTCGACGAAACCGCGCTGGAGGCGGCGCTCCTGCGGTTCCGGGGGATGTACAACGTCGCGCCCGCGCGCGTGCTCTGCGCACCGGACGCTCTTTCGCGGCTCGCCGCGGTGGTCGCGCGCTCGGCCGACGACGCGCTGCGCCGCGAGCTGCGCTACGCGGGGATGCCGGTCGCCTCGGCGATCCTCGCGCCGGGCACCATCGTGTTCGAAGGCGAGGTCGACGAAGAGCGCATGGGCGATTGGTGAGTTCGGCGCTCTCGACGAGCGCCGAACTCTTCGCGGTCCTCGCTGCGCTGCGGTCCGCCGCGGACGCCGACATGCGTCGTGCCATCAGGAGAGCAGGAAGGCGCGGAGCACGGCGGCGAGAGACTCGGGTTCTTCGAGCATCGGCAAGTGCGCGCTCGCCGGGAGCAGCAGCGTGCGTGCGTGCGGGTAGACGCTCACGACGGCGCTCATCGCGCGGGCCGGGATGAAGCGGTCGCGCGCGCCCCAGGCGCAGAGCACCGGGCCGTGATAGCGGGCCAGCTCGTGCCGGGTCGCGCGCTGCCGCGCGAACGTGCGCAACGCGTCGGCGTACACGCCCGCGAACGCCCGGCGTACGGGCCGCTGTGCAGCGAGCGCGAGCCCGCGCTCCACGGTCGCCTCGTCGAGCGCGCGCGGGTCGACGACGCTCCGCCGGAGCGCCGCGAGCACCAGCCGCCGCGACGGCGCGAGCGCAAAGGCGATCGGCGCGAGCCGGCCGGCGATCCCGAACGCGGCGAAGCGCAGCGAGCGCACGAACCCGCCCGGAGCGATCAGCGACAGGTGGGTGACCCGCTCGGGGTGCCGGCCCGCGTAGTCGGCCGCCAAGAACCCGCCGAGCGAATGGCCGACGAGCGCGACGCGCGCGACCCCGAGCGCGTCGAGCGCGGCGTCGACGACGCGGCGGAAGAACGCGCGGTCGTAGCGCGCCGCCGGCTTCTCGCTCGCGCCGAAGCCGGGGAGGTCGAGCGCGACGTAGCGCAGCGCCGGGTCCAGCCGCGGGATCAGCCGGCCCCACGCGCCCTCGCTCCAGTGCCCCAAGCCGTGCAGCAGGACGACGGCCGGCGCGCCGGGATCGCGCGATCCGGCTTCGAACGCCGCGAGCCGCACCCCGCCCGCCTCGACGAAGCCGGGCCGGAAGCGGGGCGGATCGCCGCCGCTCAGCACGAAGTCATCGCCGTGCGCCGGCTCCTCGTCGTCCTCGGACTGCTCGTCCTCACCGGATGCTACAACACCTCGGAGGCGGCGGGCGCGGCGGGCGGCGGACCCTCGGGGCTGGCCGGCGCGCCCGCGCAGTCGTTCGACCTGCGCCGGACCGACGGGCGGACCGACAGCCTGGCCCGCCACCGCGGCAAGGTCGTGCTGCTGAACCTCTGGGCGACGTGGTGCGCGGAGTGCAAGAGCGAGATGCCCGCGCTCGAGCGCTTCTCGCGCGAGTACGCGGGCCGCGTCGACGTGCTGGGCGTCGACGAAGGCGAATCGGCCGGTGCGGCCGCGGAGTTCGCGCGAGCCCACGGCGTCACGTACCCGATCCTCGTGGACGAGACCCAGCAGTACGGCGGAACGTACGTCGCGCTCGGGCTGCCGACGACCGTGATCGTCTCGCGCGACGGCCGGGTGGTGAAAGGGATCGACGGCGCGTTGACGCTCGAGCAGATGCGCGCGGCCGTGGCCCCGGCGCTGCGATGACGGCCCGGCCGATCGCCCTGGCGTGCGCGGCCGCCGGCCTCGTGCTCGCCTTCGCGCAGCTGCTGCTGCCGGGCTCGCCCGTGTACCACGGCTGGCAGTACGCGCTCGCGCTCGCCGTCACGATCGTTTCGGGCGTCGCGTACGTCGCGCGCGGCGCGCGGGGCCGGGACGGCGCGCGCGGGCGGCGGCTCGCGCTCGCGGTCGCGGTCGCCGGCGCGGTGCTCGCCGAGCTGGGCGCCCTCGCCTCCGGGCTCCTCGGCCCGGACACGAGCGAGGTCGTCGGGACGCCGGGGACCGTCGTCCCCATCCCGGCGCTCGGCGCTGCCGCCTTCTTCGCCCGCGCGACGCCGCGGACGATCGCCGGCGCGGACGGCGCGGTGACCCTCCGCCGCAGGGGCGCCCCGGACGTCGGCGTCGCGAGCGGGGGGCGCGCCGCCCTCGGGGACTCGGTGCTGTTCCTGGCGCCCCGCCCCGCCGCGTACGTCGAGGCGTTCGACGAGCGCGGCGCGCATCTCACCGTGACGCAGCCGGCGGCGGCGTCCTTCCTTTCGCCGGTGTTGCTTTTTCCGCAGCGCCAGCGGATCGGCGCCGTCGACGTCCCGCTCGACACCTTCGCGGCGCCGGCGCTGCACCTGACCGTCCACGCGCTGTACTTCACGCCGGCCGATCTCGCGACGTTCGGACACGCCGGGCTCGCCGCGTCGTCGCCGGCCCTCGTTCTCAGCGCCGCGGACGACCGCGGAAGGCCGGTCGGCCTCGCGATGGCGCCGTCCGGAAGAACCGTCGCCCTCGCCGGGCTGCGGGTTCGCGTCACGATCGGAAGCTATCCCGCGCTGGCCGTCGCGGCGGCGCCGCCGCCGGCCCTGCTCTACGGCGGGCTGCTGCTGTTCGCGCTCGGGCTCGGCTGGGCCGCGCTCGGCGGCGGCGGCGTCCCCGGGACGGTCGCCGAGCAGTCGCGCACGCCGACGACGCCCGAGGCGACGACCGGCGGGGCGGCCAGCGTGCCGACGACGTAGAGCGAGCGCAGGGCGACCGGCGGCGCCAGCCACGCGGGGACGGCGGCCGTCGCCCGCACCGTCCCCGGCGCGTCGAGCGCCCGGACGAGCGTCACGGTCGCGCGGTCGCCGTAGCGGTCGGCGAGCACGGCGCGCAGCGCCTCGCCGTTCGCGTCGGAGACGACGGTGCAGGTCAGATCGAGCGGCTCCCCCAGCGGGACGTCGCCGTTCGCGTACGCGGCGCGGCCGCCGGTCGTGAAGTCGTAGCCAAGGCGCAGCGTATCGGCGCTGAAGCTGAGCGAGCCCGAGCCGCCTGCCGGCGCCGTGGCGAAGGTCCAGCGGGAGCGGTGCGCGCCGTCGAACAGCGCGAGCCGCTCGACGTGCCGGCCGACCGGAACGAGCGCCGTCGTCGTCACGCCGCCGGCGCTCGCGCTGACTTCGGCGTCGCGGTCGCCGACGGTCAGCCGGCCGTCCGGCGTCACGCTCGCTCCCCGCGCGGTCCAGCGCACCCGCCCGTCGACCGCGATCGGCCGCTGCCGGTCGTCGAACGCCTCGGCGTCGAGCGTGAGGCTCGAGCCCGGCTCCGGATCGAGCCGCGGCGGCCCGAGCGCCAGCCGGCTGACGCGGTCGACGATGCGCACGGGAAGCTCCGCCGCGTAGCCGCCCCGTGCGATCCGTATCCTTCCCGCTCCGGCGCGCGGCCCGGCTTCGAGCACGCCGTCCGGCGACACGGCGGCGAGCGCGCTGCCCGCCGCGCCCGCGATCCGCCACGCGCCGTGCTCGAGCGCGCCGAGCGGGTGGTCCGACGCGTCGACCAGGCGCGACGCGAGCGCGACCCGCGCGCCGGTCAGCGCCCGCACCGCGCGAGGACGGATCACGAGCTGCGGCCGCCCGCCGTAAGGCGCGTCGCTGTACGCGAAGAGCCCGTCGGCGACCGGCCGCGGCGCGCCGTCCGACGGATCGTTGAGCAGCGCGACGGCCGGGTCGCCGAGCGGGCGCGCGACGAGCGTCGCCGAGCCGCCGCTGTCCAGGAGCATCGCGTCGGTCGCGCCGAGCGCGCGGAGCAGCGCGGTCAGCTCCGCCCGGTCGACGCCGATCGAGACCGACGGCCGGCGTCCGTCGACGGCGACGAGCAGCAGCGTGCCGTTCGCCTCAACGCCGGCGGCCGCCGCCGGGATCCGGCGGCCGCGCTCGGCGTAGTTGGGCGAGAGCGGGTCGTCGACGGGCGCGCCGTCGCGCAACAGCAGCGGCCCGCCGCCGATCGCCGCGACGGCGTCCTGCAGCGGCGGCTCCGTGCCGTACGCGAGGGTCACGGCGTCGCCGACGCCGGGCAGCGCGCCGAGCGCGCGCGCCGCGGCGCCGTACGCGAGGCGCAAACCGGCCGCCGGGTACGGCGGCGCGTCGGCGACGTCCGTCACGCGGTACGACGCGTCGCCCCCGGGGCTCGCCGCGCCCGCTTCGGGGACGAGCGATTCGACCACGACCCCGCTCGCCGGCGGCACCGCGCCGAACGCCGGCGTCAGCACCGCGGCGCCGCCCTGCGGCGGCCAGACGTTGAGCGCGGAGACCGGGACGCTGACCGCACCGCTCGTCGCGATCCCGGCGAAGCGGAACGTCTCGAACCGCAGCTCGCCGTCGCGGCCCACCGTGAGGGCGACGCGCGCGCTCGGCGAGCGCTCGAGAACGCCGTTCACCACCGCGAGGCCGAGCGGCGCGCCGGTTCCGTTGATGTCGAAATAGTCGCCGTTGATCCCCGCGACCGCGCCGGTCCGGCGTGCCATCGACGGCACGGTCTCGTCGTTCGACACGATGCGGTCGTGCGCGAGCACGACGCCGAGCCGCACGGAGGCGACGCGCGGATCGGCGGAGACGACGGAAACGACGACCGGCCCCGCCGCCGTCGCGAGGCGATAGGTGGCGCGCGCGATCCCCGGCGCGACCGGCTCTTGCTCGACGGTGGAGAAGAGCACGTGCGGAAACGGCGCCGAGGGCGCCAGATCGGCGGGGAGGGCGAGCGCGGGGCGCGACGCGCTCGCGGCGGCGAGAAGCGCGAACGCGGCGGCGAGCGCACTCGCCGCGCGCGTCATGTCGCCAGACCGACGATCAAGACGACGAGCCCGATCCCCGTCGCGATCGCGGCGCTCAGCGGCAGCAGCCGCGAGCCGACGAGCGCGGAGATCGAGATCAGCACGATCGCGACCTCGAACAGCGTCGCGGCGACCTCGATGCGCTCGTGCGAGGCGAGCAGCTTCTCGGAGCGATCGTTCAGCGCGTCGGCGCGCTCGTCGAAGTCGCGCGCTTTGACGAGCAGCGGCGGACCTTTCTTCGCCTCGCGCGCCGCGATCGCGCGGACCTTCACGGAGTTCTTTGCGAGCCCGGCGTCGATCAGCGATTGGTACGCGTAGAACTTCTGGCGCTCGGCCTCGTACTGTGCGTAGGTGTCGGAGGCGTGCGCGGTCGCGACGATCGCGTCGTTCTTCGCGACCAGCGCGGCGGTCGAGCGCACGTTGGAGAGGAAGCCGCTCACCGCCGAAAGGACGGCGAGCACCGCCGCGGCGACGGGAACCCAGCGTTCGCCCTCGCGTGCGCCCTCGCTGCGCTCGTGCGCTTCCTGAAAGCTCTTTGCGGCGTCGCTCACGACGTCGAAGCGGTCGCGGTCAGCAGGTCGGCGGTGCGCACGAGGCCCTCACGTACGTCGGTCGCGGGCGCAACCCTCCACGCATCCGTACGCGAGCGGTCGAACGAAAACGCGGCCAGCTCGAAACCGTCGAACGTCCCGCACACGATCGTCCCGTCCGGATCGACGGCGAACGCGCGGCGACGCAGCGTGTCGAACGTGACGACGTACGCGCGCAGCTCGGCGGCGCGCGTGCGCGCGAACGGCGCGACCCACTCCGCTTCGATCGACGCGCGCCACACGAACAGCCGTACGCCTTCGAGCCGCGGCGCCACGAGCGCGCGCGGATCGAGCACCGCCTCGTCGTCGACGAGCGCGACGTCCGAGCTGCTCGGATGCCGGTGCGGATCGAGCACGAGCTCGGCGTCGGCCGCCGTGGCGAGCGCGCACAGCTCGTCGTCGAGGCGATCGGCGAGCGCGATGCGCAGCGAAGCGGGGAGCGGCGGACCGTCGAGCCGCTGCACCGGCGGCGGAACGGGCGCGCGCGTGACGACCGCCGGACCGATCGCCACGCTCCCGCGCAGCACGCACTCGGCGTCTTCCGCGGCGAGCGCGACCACGCTGCCGTCCGCGGCGACGATCTGGCTCTTGCCGCAGTACGCGACGCTGCGCGCTTCGACGCCGCATTTGTTCGCGGCGACGAGCGGGACGCCGTTCTCGCGCGCGCGCACCGGGATCATCAGATCGGCTTGCAGGTTCTCGAGCCGGTGCGGATCGCGCCCGCTGGTGACCCACGCGGTCGGCACGACGAGGATCTCGGCGCCCTTCGCGACGAGCGCCGCGCCGATCGTCGGGATCCGTCCGTCAGCGCAGATGAACACGCCCAGCGTGCCGAGCGGCGTCACGACGGGTTCCAGCGCCGAGCCGGCCGTGAACCAGCGCCGGTCGAAATGCCAGAGGAAGCACTTGTCGGCGAAGCCTGCGATGCCGTCCGGCGTGACGACGTATGCGCTGTTGGCGAGGCCTCGTTTGCCCGCTCTCGCGGCGCCGTAGACGACGGTCGCGCCGGTCGCCGCTGCGAGCCGGATCACGCTTTCCGCCGCCGTCTCGAGCTCGCGCGAATCGACGGGATCGCTGCCGATAACGTATGCGGGGACGGTCCCTTCGGGGACGACGATGAGTTTCGCCCCGGACTCGGCGACGGCCGTGAGCTGCGCGAGCAGCTGCGGCCACCGGGTTCCGAAGGCGGAGCGATCGTGCGCACGCGTTTGCAGCAATGCGACGGGTGTCGGGCGAGCACTCACGAAAACTACGTCCCCCTGCGAGGCGGTGTGACCGACCTCGTCGTTCCGCGTCTCTCCAGGTGACCAAGAGGTTCTTCCCGTGAAACGTTTGCTCGCGTGCGCTTCGCTCGCCGCCGTCGTCACCACTGCGACGGTCGTTCCGGCCGCCGCGCAGACCGGTCAGCATCCGGTCGCGAAGAGACACGCCGCTCACGCGGTCGTGAAGAGAACAGCCGCTCGTGCGGGCGCGAAGAAATACGCCGTTCACGCCAAGGTGAAGGGCAAGGCGAAGCCCCGCATGGTCGCTCACCGCCAAATCTGCCGGGTCGCACCGGCCGACGAGTACTTCGGCAAGCTGAAGATGTCGATTCTCGGGATCCGGAACACGATCAAGGACCAGGGCCTGCGCGTCGACGTCGACCCCGACAAGGCTTCGCCGGCGATGGGCGCGATGGTGCTCACCGAGGACGCGATGCACGACTGGCAGCGCAAGTACCCGTGCGACTCGTGGATCCCGGGGACGATCTACGCGCTCGAAGTCTTCTACGCGAAAGTCCACACGCCCGACGGCGTCAAGAAAGTGCACGCGACGTACGCGTGGCTGCGCCACGACTTCCCGCACAACCGCCTCGTCGCGCTCGCGCTGAACCAGGACCGGACCGCATCGGCGATCTGGCCGGCCGCCGCGGTCGCCAACGAGACGCGCGAGAGCCTGCCGGCGGTCCCGGCCGCGGGCTTCCCCGCGGTTCCGTCGTCGGTGACGGTCGAGCCGCCGCCGGCTCCGAGCCCCGGACCCGCCGGACCGAAGCGCTAACCGCCGGCCCGCAACGGCAATAGGAAAGGCCCCCGGCAAGCGCCGGGGGCCTTCTCGTTTCCGTCGCCGGGGCGAAGCCCGGGTCTAGAAGTGGACCCCGAGGCCGACGTAGCCGCCGTAGTGCACGGCGTCGGACGGCATGAGGTTCTTGTTGCGGATCTGGTCGCCCAGGAAGCCGAGATCGATGAACAGACCGGCACCGGGGCCGCCGAAGCTGTAGGTACCGCCGATCTGGTACTTCAGGAAGCGCGCTTGGATCGACTGCGTCGTCCCTGCGAGAGCAGCCGGAACGCCGCCGCCCACCGGGAAGGTGAAGTCGCCCGAGACGCTCGGGTAGTACCAGATGCTCCCGTAGACCGAGAACGGCTGGTCGAGATCCGGCAGCTTCTCGGCGCCGAAGCCCCACCCGTTCTGACGCGGGTAGCCGTAGTTCTCGGTGCGGGTCAGGTAGCCGACGCCGATGTAGACGCGCGGGTTCGCGACGCGAATCGCGAAGCGGCCGTCGAAGTCGGTGTCACGCGCCACGAACGACGGGACCGGAACCGAGCCGTAACCGCCGAGCACGCGCACGCACCCGGGGTCCGTGCCGTAGATCGAGCCGTTTTCGCAAGGGTTGGTGCCCCCGGCGAAGGCCGACGACGGGATCGTGCTGTTGTGGTTGTAGGACCACTGGCGGTAGTCGCCTTCGAGCATCCAGGGGAGGCCGAAGAGCGGGAACTCGATCGCGCCGCGCGCGTTGAACGACCCGCCGGCATTTCCACCGGTGTTGCCGGGCGAGAACTCGTTGTACACCTTCGGCGAGAAGATGTAGTCGCCGACGATGAAGTGCTCGTACTGCGGTCGCGGAGCCGGGGTCGGCGTCGGCACCGGGGTCGGAACCGGGGTGGCGGCGGGCGGCGGCGGCGGCGGAGCCGGCGTCGGGGTCGGCGGAGGCGGCGGAGGCGCGGCCGGGATGTAGCGCACCACGACGATGCGACGATCCGGCACCCATTGCACGTAGGCGCCCATCCCTTCGGAGATCACGCGAACCGGCACGACGACCGAGCCGCGATAGATCTCGGGGGGCACGTCGAGCGGACGAGTCTCGCCGTTGATGACGACTTCCGGACGGCCGACCGTGACCTTCACGTCGGAGCCGGGCTTCGAAACGTCGACCGTCTTCGAAGCGGGGTCGTAAGAGACCGTCGCGCCCATCTGCTCGAACATCGAGCGGAGCGGGATCAGGATGGTGTTGCCGCGGACGAGCGCGGCGAGGACGCGGTTCGCCTTCAGTCGATCGGGTTTCGTATAAACGTGGTGATCGTTGAAGAGGATCGGGACCTCGCCGGAAGGCGGCGTGCCGAAGTCAGCGGGCGGCATCGACTGGTCTGCCTGAGCGATCTGCACGGGCGCGAAGGGTCCGGTGTTTCCTTTCGCCTGTGCGGTGCTCGCGGCCGAGACCGACGTCGTACCGATTCCGGCCGCGACAAGCGCGGCCAGGAGCCCGGTGCTCAGTCGTTTCACGTAGTACTCCCTAGCTAAGGTGTTGTGGCGTAGAAGGGCGTTTCGGGCGCCGGCGGGGCCGGCCGGAGCGTGAGCGCGCGAGAAGACTCGCTTGCTCAGGCTCTTGCGGACCTACCCATGCGACGGAGCCGTCAATCAGGGGGCGGGGACTTATCCCGCATCCGTGTTCCTGGAACGCGGCTTGGTCGCGCGGGGTTCCACTCGGACGTTCGGGCGTTCGCCTAGGCCGTTTCGGGTCACGTCCCGGCCAACCCTCGATGTGCGACTGATCCCCCGATTTCCGCACGGGTATGCCACCCGCTCGAAAAAAGCGCCGCCCGAAAAGCGGCGACCCCGGGCGAGTCCGCCCGGGGTCGTGCGCGTCGCGGTTCAGTTCGCGAACGTCGATCAGAAGTGGAGTCCGATCCCCGCGAACCAGCCGTCGTGGATGAAGTCGCCCGGCGCGAACTGCTTGTTGTAGCCCCGGTCGCCTTCGAAGCCGCCCTCGACGAACACGCCGCTGCGGCCGACGCTGTAGGCGCCGCCGATCTGGTACTTCGCGACGCGGTATTCGAGCTCGTAGCCGATGCCGAGCGGGTTCACGTAGTTGCCTTCGACGCTCGGGTAGTACCAGAAGCTTCCGAAGAGCGAGAGGGTGTGGTCGAGATCCGGGAGCTTCTCGACGCCGAAGCCCCAGCCGTGCTGCTGCGGGTACCCGTAGTTGGTGTTCCGGAACAGGTAGCCGACGCCGATGTAGACGCGGGGCTCGGCGATCCGGATCGCCAGACGGACGTCCACGTCGCGGTCCATCGCGCGGAACGACGGAACGTAGACCGACGCTCCCGTGCCGATCGTGTTGACGCACCCGGTGCCGCCCGGCGGCACGATGCTCCCCGGCGCGCACGGCGTGTTGGCCGGGGCGACCCCGTCGTAGGCGCCGACGTGGTTGTAGGCGTACTGGCGCGCGTCGGCTTCGACCATCCACGGCAGGTTGAGCAGCGGGAACTCGACCGCGGCGCGGCCGGAGAACGACGGGCCCATGTTGTGATTGCCGGGCGAGAACTCGTTGTAGACCTGCGGCGAGAAGACGTAGTCGCCGACCACGAACGCCTCGTAGTGCTGCCGGTGGACCGGCGTGGGCGTCGGAGCGGGCGTCGGAGCCGGCGGCGGAGCGGGCGGCGGCGGCGGTGCCGGGGTCGGCGGCGGCGGAGGCGGCGGGGTCGGAACGGGCGCGGAGACGTAGCGCACGACCACGACGCGGCGATCCGGGACCCATTGAACGTAAGCGCCCATCCCCTCGGAGATGACGCGGACGGGGACCACGACGGTCCCGCGATAGATCTCGGGCGGGACGTCGAGCGGCCGCGACTCGCCGTTGATGATCACCTCGGGCCTGCCGACGGTGACCTTCACGTCGGAGCCGGGCTTCTGGACGTCGGCCGTGCGCGTCGCCGGATTGTAGGACACCGTGGCGCCCATCTGCTCGAACATCGAGCGCAGCGGGATCAGAACGGTGGTCCCGCGGACGAGCGCCGCGAGCACGCGGTTGGAGCGCAGCGTGTCCGGCTTCGCGTAGACGTGGTGATCGTTGAAGAGGATCGGCACCTCGCCGGACGGCGGCGTTCCGAAGTCGGCGGGCGCGGGAGCCGGCGCGTTCGCCTGCGCGACTTGGCGCGGCGCTTGCGCGGCTGCGGACGTCGTACCGATTCCCGCCGCGGTCAAGACCGCCAGGAGCCCGGTGCTGAGTCGATTCAAGAGAATGTCCCCCTGGGTGGCGTTCGTCCCGGTCCCGCGACCGGGGAGTCGCGGAAGCCTTTCGCTACGGTGCGAGCCGCTTCATCCCAGCTTCTCTTCCAATCGCTCGCGGAATTTCTCGCGCGAGGTGATGTACCGCTCGTGCGTGCCGTCGGCGATCTTCTCGCGCTCGTCGAACGCGGTGAACGCGAACTCGACGCGCCGGCCGTCGACCTTCAGGACTTCGACTTCCGTGCGCACGATCAGCCCGACCGGCGTCGGCGCGACGTGCGCCAGATCGACGTGCGTCCCCAGCGTGATCTCCTCGGCATCGAGGAGCGGGCCGACGCATTGCATCGCGGCCTCTTCGACCAGCTGGAGCAGGTTCGGGGTCGAGAGCACCGGGACACCCTTGTTGCCCGCCTTTTCGGCGGTCATCCACTCCTCGACCCGGGTCTGGCTCTGATAGGTCCTCCCAACCTCGATCTTGCCGCGCATCCCGCCGGGACCTTACGAGAGGCAACCGGGCGAATCATTTTCGCGTTCCAGCCGTAGTACGCGGGGAAGCTCGGGCGAACGGCCCGGGCCTTCTGGACGCATTCGATCACGGAGAACGACCGGTATGAGAGGGAGTCAGCGAACGACGCTGGCCGCGGCGATCTGCGCCGCGGCGCTCGGCGCGTGCGGCAGCGGCGGGGGCGCCGCGAAGAACCAAGGGCCGCCGCCGCTGGCCGTCGACGTCGCGCAGGCACAGCGCCGCGATCTCGCGACGTATGTCTCGCTCGACGGGCAGATCGCGCCGCTGCAGCAGTCGACGCTGAGCACTCCGCAGTCCGGCAACGTGGTCGCGGTCTACGTCAATCAGGGCGAGCGCGTTCGCCGGGGCGAGCTGCTGGCGAAGCTGGACGATTCCGCGCTGCGTGCGCAGCTCGAGCAGCAGCAGGCGCTGGTCGCGCAGAACGCGGCGCAGCTGGGCGGCGCGACGCTGCAGGCGCCGGTGACGTCGGCGCAAGCCTCCAACACGATCGTGACGGCGCAGCAGCAGCTGGCCTCGGCGCGGAACTCGACGCAGACGGCGCAAGCCGCGTATGCGAGCGCGCTCTCGACGTACAACGCCGACAAGCAGCTCCTCACGCAAGGCTACGTCGCCCAGACGTCGTTCGATCAGGCGCGCGCGGCGTACGTGCAGGCGCTGCAGACGCTCAACACCGCGCGCGAGACCGAACGCCAAGCCATGGTGGCGCTGCGCGCGGCCCAGTCGCAAGGAACGAACGCGCTTCCGATCCAGCAGCAGACGATCGCGCAGAACCGCGGAGCGCTCGAGGCCGCGCGCGCGCAGGTAAAGCTGCTGCAGACGGAGATCGCGCAAACCTCGATCGTCGCGCCGTTCGACGGCATCGTGACGCAGCGGCTGCTGGACCCCGGTGCGTTCGCCAGCTCGAACGCGCCCGTCGTGCAGGTCTCGCAGGTCGATTTCGTCTACGTCAACGTGAACGTTCCCGACGAAGACTTGGGCTTCGTGCATCGCGGAACGCCGGTGACGTTCACGACGTCGAGCACCGCCGGCCGGACGTTCTCCGCGAAGGTCATGGCCGTCAACGCGACGCCGACGCAAGGGACGCTCTCGTATCGCGCGCAGATCCGCGTGCCGAATCCTGGGAACGTGCTGCGAGGGGGTATGCTCGTCAGCGTGAACGTTCGCAAGCAGTTCCAGCCGAACGCGATCGTCGTTCCGCGCACGGCGGTGTTCCAGACCGAAGCGGGGGCGAACGTGTTCACCGTGACGCCGCTGCCCGCCGCGCCGGGCAACGCGAAGAACGCCGCCTCGCAAGGACCGCCGGTTCACGTGATGCAAGCGAAGATCGTGCCGGTGCAGGTCGGACTGCAAACGGACACGCTCAGCGAGGTCCGCAGTCCGCAGATTCGGCCGGGAACGACCGTGATCACGACACGCCCCGACGCGCTTCAAGACAAGAGCTTGGTCGCGATCGGGCCTTCTTCAGGAGCAGGCGGAGGCAAGCCTCAGTGAACCATCCGAACCCCATGGCGCGCGCGCTCGCGGGCGTCGCGCTGCTGGCGCTCGCCGTACCGTGCGCGCCCGCGCTCGCACGCGACGCCGGGGAACAGGTGGTGGCGCAGACGACGCCCTTGCCGATCATCACCCCGCGCGCGAGCGCGACGACCGCGCCGGCCGGCGGGACCAGCTCTTCGAATCGCAACCAGAGCTCGAGCGCGCTTCCGGGCGCCGCCGGCACCGCGGCTCCGCTCGCCCCGGGCGCGCCCGCGTCGCCGGCCATTTCCGGGGGCGCGACGGCGGTCAACGCCGCCGCGATCCCGACGCTCGCGCCCGCCGATCAGGCTGCGCCGCTCCCGTATCCCGCCTACGGTACGCCGGCGCCGGTCTCGCCGCCGCACCTCGCGCCCGGGATCCCGCAGGTCGTCACGCTGCAGCAGGCGATCCTCATCGCCTACGCGCGCTCGCCCGCGCTCGCCGCGGCGCGCGCCGCGGTCGGCATCTCGGCCGCCGCCGTGAGCATCGCGCAGACCTCGCTGTATCCCGATCTGGAAGGCACGATCTCGAGCACCCACAGCACGAGCTCGGTCTCGACGGGGACCGGCGGAACGACGGCGACGGGCACCGGCGCCCCCACCGGCACCACCGGAGGCGGGTCCACGCTGTCGGTCGGCCGCACGCAGAACTCGCTCTCGGTCGGCCTGACGCAGCTCATCTTCGACGGCGGCCGCGTCGCGGCGGAGATCCGCAGCGCGCGCGCCACCGAGAACGCGTCGATCGCGACGTATCAGCGCCAGCTACAGACCGTGTCGTACAACGTCGCGACGGCGTACTACAACGCGCTCTCCGCCCAGCGCACGACCCAGGTCGATCTCGCGACGGTGCAGCTCGACGAAGTGCAGGAGGCGCTCGTCGCGGCGCAGATCCGCGCTGGCACCGAGGCGCGCGCCGATCTCGCCACCGCGCAGCTGCCCACGGCGCAGGCGCGCGTCGCCGTGATTCGCGCGCAGGCCGCGCAGCTGACCTCGCTCGCGACGTTCGCGAACGCGCTCGGACTGGACGCGGCGGTGAACGTGCAGCCGAAGGACGACGTGCCTCCGCTCAGCGCGACGAACGGGACGATCGTCATCATGCCCGCGTTTCCGACGCCGACGTACGATCAAGCGGTCGCGCGAGCGGATCTGCTGCGCCCCGACATCGCGTCGGCCAAGGCGACCGTGCTGTCGTATCAGGAGAACCTGCGGGCGACGCGGCTCGGAAACTTCCCGACGGTCAATCTTTCGGGCGACTACGGAACGGCGTCGACGGACCTCGGCGGCGGAACGTTCCGCCCGAGCGGATCGGTCGGGCTGACGCTGGCGCTTCCGTTGTACGACCGCGGGCTGACGCGCGCGCAGACCGCGCAGGCCCAGGCTCAGCTCGACCAGGCCGTCGCGAACTACCAGAGCACGTATCAGAGCATGCAGCTCAACGTTCAGCAGTCGGTGGTGAACCTCATCTCGGCGTACGCGGCGCTGACGCAGACCAACGCGGAGCTGGCGCAGGCCCAGACGGTCCTGCGCTCGACGCAGGCCCAGTACCGCGCCGGCGTGACGACGCTCCCGCTGCTGCTCAACGCGCAGGTCGGGCTGACGCAGGCGCTCACCGACGAAGTCACGGCGGCGTACGCGGTCCGTCAGGCCGAGCAGACGATGCTCTACGCGGAGGGGGCGAACGCCGCCGGGTGAAGACCCCGGCCGATGGACCGTTGGCTCGCTCTCGCCGGCGCCGCATGCGCGCTGGCCTTCTCCGCGTGCACCAAGGTCGGTGACACGGGCGCCGGCGCGGCCGGCGCCCCGGCCGCACAGCACGCGAGCCGGCTCGTCATCTCGACGATCTCGAATCCGAAAGGCCTGAACCCGGCGTTCAGCGCCGCTTCTCCGACGCTGGAGCTCTCCGCGCTGCTCTTCGACTATGCCGTGCGCTACGACGACCACGCGCGGCCGGTCCCCGACGCCGTCACCGAGGTTCCGACCGTGCAGAACGGCGACGTGTCGAAAGACGGGCTGACGATCAAGTACAAGCTGCGCCACGGCATCCGGTGGAGCGACGGGCAGGGCGAGCTCACGTGCGCCGACATGCGTTCCACCTGGAAGATGGTCGTCAATCCCAAGAACGACGCCGACACGACGGTCGGGTGGGATGCGATCAAAGACATCGACTGCCGCGATCCGTACGTCGCGGTGGTCCACATGAAGCACGTCTACGCGTGGTTTCTCCAGCAGCTCTGGGGCGTGAACGGAAACTCGCCGATCCTGCCGGCGCACATCATCGACAAGTACAACGACGCGAAGGGCAGCATGAACAACGCGCCGTTCAACTCCGCCCCGGTCGGCAGCGGGCCGTACACGTTCGTCTCCTGGCAGCGCGGCGACAACATCCGGTTCGAAGCGAACCCCCACTATTTCATGGGGAAGCCGCCGATCGCCGAGATGATCTACCGGATCGTTCCCGACGGCAATACGCTGGTGACGGAGGTCCAGACGCACGAGGTCGACCTCTCGTGGAACGACCCGACGGCGGCGTTCGCCCGCCTCCGCGACATCCCGGGCGTCACCACCATTGCGCCGGTCGTGTACGCCTACGACCATCTCGATTTCAACCTGACCCGTCCGATGTTCGCCGACGTCAACGTGCGGCGCGCGCTGACGTACGCGCTCGACCGCCGGTCGATGCTCGACAAGGTCCAACACAACTTGGGCGAGCTGAGCCCGACGTTCATGGACCCGACGCTGTACCGCGATGCCTACGATCCGACGGTGATGCGATACCCGTACGACCCGGCGAAGGCGCGGGCGCTGCTGGACGCCGACGGGTGGAAGGTCGGCCCGGGCGGGATCCGCGTGAAGAACGGGCAGCGTCTGGCGTTCCAGATCTCGACGCAGGCGGAGAGCGTCACCGCCCACGCGATCCAGGCGCAGGTGCAAGCGTACTGGCACGCGATCGGGGCCGCCGCGGAGGTGAAGAACTATCCGACGACCCTGTACTTCGATCAGGTCGGCGGGCCGCTCGCGAAGGGGACGTACGACGTCGCGCTCTACGCGTGGTTCGGCGCCGCGGAGATCGACGAGAGCGCCGTCTACTCGGGGCACTTCATGCCGCCGCGCGGACAGAACTACCCGCGCTGGAACAACGCCCGCGCCACCGCGGCGATGGACGACGCGAACGGCACGATCGACGCGAAGCGTCAGATCGCCGATTACAAGATCGTCCAGCAGGAGTTCGCGAAGGACGATCCGTCGATCATCCTGTGGTTCAGAAAATTTCCGATCACTTATCCGACGGCGTTGAAGGGCTTCTCCGCGACGCCGGTCATCACGACGCCCTTCTGGAACCCCTGGGCCTACCATTTCTGAGGAACGCCACGTGAAGAGACGACTCGCCCTCGGCCTCGCAGCGCTGCTGCTCTGCGCCTGCACGAAAACCGGGGGCGGCGGCTCTTCCGGGACCGCTTCGGGCGGCGCCGCGACGGGCGGCGCGGCCCGCGGCGAGCACAACCGGACGACGATCCCGCACGAGCTGCGCATCGGCGACATTCAGGAGTTCGACAACCTCAACCCGCACCTGTCGACGTCGCTCATCCTCGGCAATCTCAGCCAGCTGACGATGGCGTATCTCGTCCGCTACGGTCACGACAATCGGCCGATCCCCGAGCTCGCGACCGTCGTGCCGACGCAAGCGAACGGCGGCATCAGCAAGGACGGCCGCACGATCACGTGGCACTTGCGGCACGGCGTGCGATGGTCCGACGGCGCGCCCTTCGATGCCGACGACGTCGTCTTCTCGACGAACGCGGTGAACAACCCCAAGAACAACGAGGTCGGCCGCGACGGCTGGGATCTCATCACGAAGGTCGACGAGCCCGACAAATACACCGTCGTCTTCCACTTGAAGCAGCCGTACGGCGGATACTTGCCGACGTTTTTCGGGTCCGCCGGCGCGAACCCGTGCATCCTGCCGAAGCACATCCTGGGGAATCTCCCGAACATCAACAACGCGCCGTACAACAGCAAGCCGGTCGGGATCGGGCCGTTCCGCTACGTCGAGTGGGTGCGCGCCGACCACGTCACGCTGGAGGCGAACCCGTACTACTGGCGCGGCCAGCCGAAGATCAAGAAAATCGTCTACAAGATCATCCCGGACCGCAACACGATGCTGACGGAGCTGCGGACCGGCGACATCGACATGTGGACGTACGTGCCGCCGGCGTTCGTGCGACAGGCGACGGCGCTGTCGACGATCAAGTCCTTCCGCGGCCCGAGCTATCTCTACAGCCATCTCGACTTCAACACGTCGCATCCCGCGCTGCACGACATCGCCGTGCGCCGCGCGCTGCGGCTCGCCACCGACCGGCGCACGATGCTCGTGAAGATCAGCCACGGCATAGGCATCGTTCAGGAGTCGCCGCTGACCCCGGCCAGCCCGTTCTTTTCGAACGTCCCGCTCGTCCCGTTCGACATCGCGAGCGCCAATCGCATCCTGGACGCCGCCGGCTGGAAACGTGGGCCGGACGGGATCCGCGCGAAGAACGGCGTGAAGCTGAACCTCGACTGGGCCACCGTCTCCGGCAGCCCCGATGCCGATTCGCGCATCGAGCTGATCCGCAGCACCTGGCAGAAGATCGGCGTCACGTTCACCGTGCACCACTACTCGTCCGCGCTGTTCTTCCAGGTCACGGGCGGAATCATGTACGCCGGAAAGTGGGACGTCACCGCGTTCTTGTGGCAGCTGACCCCGGACGCAGACCTCAATCCCGAGAACTCGTGCGCGGCGTTTCCGCCGAACGGCCAAAACGTGACGCGGCTGTGCGACCCGAAGCTCGAGCCGCTGCTGCAGCAGGAAAAGCGTACGTACGACGAGGCGACGAAGAAGAAGATCATCGCCGCGGCGCTCAAGCGCATCGACGCCGACGACGCGTACGTCGTGCTGTTCATCAGCGAGGACGTTCACGCGTACAACAGCGACCTCAAGGGCTGGCACCCGAACAACACCACGCCGTTCGACGACTTCATGAACGTCGACATCTAGAGGATTGGGCGCTCTGAACGAGCGCCCAATCCATCGCGTTTGCGCCCTGCGGGCGCAAGCCGCCTTCCGCCGCCGAGACGATCGCGAGGCCGGATTCGGCGCTCTGAACGAGCGCCCAATCCATCGCATTTGCGCCCTGCGGGCGCAAGCCGCCTTCCGCCGCCGGGCGTTGGTCAGGCGGCGGGCGTGGTGTGGAGCGTGCGGCGGCCGTTGAGGCAGATCGCGATGAAGAGGCAGCCGCAGCCGAGGAGCGGGAGCGTTCGGAGGGACGCCCATTCGGCGACCCGGCGGTCGAGGCCGGCGGCGTGTTGTTCGGCGTGCCAGACTTCGCTCGCCGAGGCGCGGGCGGGCACGGAATAGTGCGGCGGCAAGGCGTCGGGCCACACCGGCGCGGGTGCGTGTCGCGCGGCGGGGACCGCGAGCAGCGCGATCAGCGCGAGCACGGCGAACGGCGTCGCGTCCGACGGACCGGGTCGTCTCGCGCGCAGCGCGACGAACAGCGCGGCGACGGCGAGCCCGGCGACGAGGATCTGCGGCTGCGCGAGCGGGCGCTGCGCGAGCCCGAACCAGTCGACGAACGCGAGCGGCGCGGCGGCGCCTGCCCACGCGCGCGCCGCGCCGCGCGCGGAGACGGCGAGCACGAGCAGCGGCAGCGCGAGCACCACGAAGTCGTGCTCGTGGAAGAACGGCACGGCGAACGGCAACGCGGCGATCCCGGCGAACGTGCCGTCGCGCGCGTCGAGCCGCAGCGCGACGATCGCGGCGGCGACGCCCGCGATCGCGACGCACGCGCACCCGGCAGCGATCGCGAGCGCGGTGTCCGGCGGCGCGCCGAAGCCGAACGCGATCGCCGTGGCCGTGTACTGAATCGCGTCGAACCGTTCGGCGCCGCCGTGGGCTGCGAGCAGCGCGACGTAATGCGCGAAGCCGGTGAAACCGCCGCCCGCGGCGAGCGTCAGCGCGAGGAACGCGATGCCTCCGCCGGTCGCCGCAGCCAGCGCGCGCGGATCGCGAAGGCGCGCGATCAGCGGCAGCGCGAGATTCGGCTGCGCGCCCGCGAGCAGCGTCGCTGCCGCCGCGCCGAGCGTCGCCCGCAGCGTCATCCCGCGCTCGCAGGCCAACAGCATGAGCGCGACGCCCGCCGCGCTGAGCGCGGCGGCTTGCCCGAGCGCGATGTCGCTCGTCCCGGGTCCGCTCATCAGCGCCAGCGCGACCGCCGGCAGCAGCGCCGCCCCGACGGGAACGCCGGCGAGCGCGAGCGCGGCGGCGGCGAGCGCGGCCACGGCGATCGTCAGCAGCAGCGTCCAGAGGGCGACGGCGCCGTCGAACGGCAGACGCGCGAGCGCGCCGAGCAGCGGCAGCAGCGCCGCGGGCCCCGCATACGGCAGCAGCTCGTCGCGCGACGCATCGACGCCCGGGACGGTGCGTTCCACGCGCCAGACGTCGCGCGACCACGGATCCCCGCCGGCGTCCCACGTGGCGCCCGCGGCATAGTAGGCCTCGAAGTCGCGTCCGAACGGACCCTGCGTCGGCGGCGGCCGGAGCACCGTCAGCGCGAGCGCGATCGAGACCGCCGCGAGCGCGAGCGCGGCGGCGCGGCTACCGAACCGCAGCGGAGTGATGCGCGGTGGCGGCGGCTCCGGCGACGGCGATCGCGATCAGCGCGAAGTAGAAGAGCGCGAGCGTCATCCGCGGCCCGGCGCTCACGACCTGCATCGACGGGTCGACCTGTCCGCGAAACGCCGCGGCGATCCGCGGCAGCGAGTTCGCCAGCACGAACAGCAGGATGAGGATCGTGAACGCCGTGTACGCGTGGAAATAGACGATGAAGCCGACGAGCAGCACGATGCCCGCGATCCACAGCCGTCCGTCGATCGCGCCGGCGATGCGTCCGCCGTCGAACGGGAACGCCGGCAGCAAGTTGAACAGGTTCAGGAAGAACCCGATGTAGGCGCACGCGATCCAGAACTGCTCGCCGGTCGCGATCCCGTAGCCCCAGCACGCGGCGGCCGCGGCGACGCCGAAGACGGGTCCCATCAGCGCCGCGACCGCGTTGCGCGTCGGGTCCGCGCTCATCGGCGAAGAGACGAACGCGCCGAACCCCGGGATGAAGTACGGCAGGCTCGCCCGAACGCCGAAGTTCCGGAACGTGAGCAGATGCCCCAGCTCGTGAACGAGGATCATCAGCACGAACACGATCCCGATCTTCCAGCCGCCGAACACCAGCGCATAGAACCAGACCGAGAGAAACATGGTCCCGAAGCTGAGCAGGATCTTCGGCGCGAACACGAGCCACTTGAAGCTCAGGAGCAGCGCGGCGAGCGCCTTGAACTTCGCGGCGGCGATCGCGAGCGCGGCGAGGATCCCGCCGGCTGTCCCCGTGGCACGGCGGCCCGTCGATTGCCTCGGCTGAGCGGACGGGTCGCGATCTTGCATCGGGTGGTCCTTCGCGACCGGCGGTCCGCGCTCCGCGAGCCGGCACATGACTAAGGCGATCGCCGGCCTGCTCTGGGCGCTGCTCGCGCTCGGCGTGATCCTGGTCGTCGTGATGACGTGGCATCCCTGGGTAACGCCGTGGACCGGAGTGCACCGTTGACCAAGATCGTCGTCCTCGGCGGAGGCTTCGCGGGCGTCGCCGTCGCGCGACGGCTCGAGAAGCGCCTGCGGCCCGGCGAGGCCGAGATCGCGCTCGTCAGCCGCGACAACTTCACGCTCTTCACGCCGATGCTGCCCGAGGTGAGCTCCGGCGGGCTCGAGCCGCGACACGTGGTGACGCCGGTGCGCGCGCAGCTGAAGCGCACGACGTTCGTGCTGGGCGAGATCGCCTCGATCGACCTGGACGCACGCCGCATCGCGGCCAGGCATCCCATCACCGGCGACGTCACGACGCTGCAGTACGACCAGCTCGTCCTCGCGCTCGGGTCGGTGACGTCGACGTTCGGGATCGAAGGCGTGGAGCGACACACGCTTCCGCTCAAGTCGCTCGAGGACGCCGAGGCGCTGCGCAACCGCATCGTCGCTGCGCTCGAACAAGCGGTCGTCACGCCGCCCGGGCCCGAGCGCGATCGGCTGCTGACCTTTGTCGTGGTCGGCGGCGGCTACACCGGGTGCGAGTGCGCCGGTGAGCTGGTCGATTTCTTCCGCTCGATCATCCGCTACTATCCGGCGCTGAAGCTGGCCGACGTGCGGATGATCCTGATCGAAGCCGGAAAGGCGCTGCTCGCCGATCTGCCCGAAGCGATGGGGCGCTACACCGCGCGGCATTTGAAGCGGCGGAAGGTCGAGCTGATCGTCGGCGACGGCGTGACGCGCATCGACGAACGCGCGATTTCGCTGCAGTCCGGGACGTCGGTCGCGACGGCGACGGTCGTGTGGAGCGCGGGCGTGCGGCCCTCGCCGGTGCTCGGCGATCTCCGGGGCGTTGTGCACGCGCGGAACGGCGGGATCGTGGTGCGGCAAGACATGTCGGTGATCGGGCGCGACGGGGTGTGGGCGCTGGGCGACTGCGCCTGGATCCCGACGAAGCCCGATCCCGACGAGAGCGACAAGAGCGCCTGGTATCCGGCGACGGCGCAGCACGCGATCCGCGAAGGGCCGGCGCTCGCCGACAATCTCGTCGCGGTGCTCCGCGGCGAGGCGACGCGGCCGTTCCGCTTCACCGCGCTCGGCACGATGGCGTCGCTCGGCGGTCGCCGCGGCGTGGCCGCGCTGCCGGGCGGCGTCGTGCTGACCGGTTTTCCGGCCTGGTTTCTGTGGCGCGGCTACTATTTGGCGCGCCTGCCCGGCGTCGACCGGCGCATCCGCGTCGCCATCGACTGGGCGCTGGGGGTCATCTTCCCGCGCGACATCGCCGAGCTGCGCCTGTATACGGAGCGCGGGCGGCAGCAAAGCGGCCGGGATGCGGGCTTGACGGCGCCGCCCCGCTGATGTAGCGTGTAACTATGTTTTTAGTTTTGGCGCTGGCGGCCGTGCCGTTCACGTACGACGGGACGATGCACCGCGGCGGGCGGCTCGAGATCACCGACGTCAACGGCAGCATCCGCGTGCATACCGGCGACCGGTTCCACATCCGCGCCGAGAAGCACGGGACGCACAGCGATCCCTCCCAGGTCGCGATCCGCGTCGAGACGCACGGCGACACGACGGTGGTCTGCGTGCGCTATCCGCCCGACCAGAACGCGCCGTGCGACGCGCACGAGTCGACGCACGACAACGACGTCGAGGTGGACTTCGACGTCGAGGTTCCGCACGGCATCGCGCTGACGGCGCGCTCGGTGAACGGCAACGTCGAGGCGCAGAACGACGGCCCGATCGACGACATCGCCAGCGTCAACGGCAACGTGCGTGCGGAGGGCACCGAAGTCGAACGGATCGAGACGGTCAACGGGAACATCGACGCGCACGTCGTGGGCTCGCGCGGCGGGTCCCTGGAGGCGAAGACGGTGAACGGCGAGCTGACCGTCACGCTGCCGGGCGGCTCGGGCGCGCGGGTCACCGCGAAAACCCTGAACGGCGACATCCGCGTCGGCCTACCCGTGAGCCGCCCGCAGTTCGGCCCGGGTGCGAGCGTGAACGGCACGGTCGGCAACGGCGCTTACGACCTCCGGCTGAACAGCCTCAACGGATCGATCACGCTGCGCCGCTGAACCGCGCACCGCCGCGTTCGCTCAGCGCGAGGGGCGGACCGGAGCGAAGCGAGGACCGCGAAGGGTTCAGCGTTTCGCCGAACCCACGACCGCGAAGGGTTCAGCCGTTCGGCTGAACCCGCCATGGGTCGTCGGGGCCGGCGTACGTATTTCCGTAGAGCGATTCCGCCGGCGGATACGGCTCCGCTTCGACGAGATCCGTGGTCGCGTTCACCAGCTCGGTGATCTCGCGCTTCAGTGCGGCGATCTCGTCGTCGCGCACGACGCCGCGCTCCACGAGCACGCGCTCGAAGCGCGGGAGCGGATCGCTCGGGCGGTGCTGCGCGACTTCGTCGCGCGTGCGGTAGGTGCGGTCGTCGTCGTCCGTGGTGTGCGAGAGAAAGCGGTAACAGTGCGCTTCGACGAGCACGGGACCGTTTCCGGCCGCCGCGTGCTCGCGCGCCTCACGCACCGCGACGTACGTCGCGATCGGATCGAAGCCGTCGCAGCTCACGCCGCGCATGCCGTAGCCGGCGGCGCGCGTCGCGACCGTCGCGACCTTCATCTGTTTGCTCACGTGCGTCGAGATCGCCCACTGGTTGTTCTCGCACAAGAACACGACCGGCAGCCGGTGGACCGCGGCGAAGTTCAGCGCCTCGTGCCATTCGCCTTGGCTCGTCGCGCCCTCGCCGAACTGACAGAACACGACGCGGTCGCGCTCGCCCCGATATTTCAGCGTCCATGCCGCGCCGACCGCGTGCGTGCACTGGGCCGCGATGATCGACGAGATCGACGCGATCCCGAGCTCTTTCGCGGTAACGTGGTTGATGATCGAGCGTCCGCCCGTGCGGTCTTTCGCGCGCGCGAGCTGCGAGCGGAACAGGTCGACCAGCGGGAAGCCGCACGCGAGGATCAGCCCGGTGTTGCGATAGTACGGGTAGAGCAGGTCCTTTCCGCGCTGGAACGCCATCCCGGTGGCGGCTTGGACGGCTTCGTGTCCCTCCGAGCCCATCGCGATCCCGATCTTCCCCTGGCGGTTGAGCTGGAAGCCGCGCGTGTCGACGGCGCGCTGCGTGAGCATGTCGCGCAGCAGCTTCACGAGCTGCTCGCGGCTCAGCTCGGGGACCGTCGTCGTCGTCGCCATCGCGGCGAGCCTTCCGCGACGGCGGCCTTGCCCCTACCGGCCGGTCGGGCGGGGACCGCGACGCCCGCGTCGGAAAGCAGCCCCGATGCGAAACGGCTCTCTGCTCGCCGCGGGCGCGTTCCTCGCGGCCCTCCTTCCCTGCGCCGCGATCACGGCCGGCGCGCAAGGCCGGCCGACCGCGCCGGTGCCCGCGTCGCCGCGCCGCCCCGCGCCGCGCACGGTGGTCTCGCCGACCCCGGTCCCGGAGACGTACACGTTTCGCGCGATCGGCCCGGCGGCGTCGGGCGGCCGCGTCGCCGCGGTCGCGGGCAGCGACCGGGATCCCAAGCTCTACTACGTCGGCGCCGCGGCGGGCGGCGTGTTCAAGTCGACGGACGCCGGGACGTCGTTCGCCGCAGCGTGGCAAGGCCCGCATTTCGGTGCGATCGGCGCGCTCGCCGTCGCGCCGTCGAACGAGAACGTCGTCTGGGCCGGCACGGGCGAAGCGAACCCGCGCAACGACGTCTCGTTCGGCGACGGCGTGTGGCTCTCGCACGACGGCGCGAAGCACTGGACCCACGTCGGCCTCGACGCGACCTCGCAGATCGCGAAGATCCTCGTCGACGCGAAGAATCCGAACCACGCGATCGTCGCGGCGCTCGGCAGCCCGTGGAAGGACAGCTCCTCGCGCGGCGTCTACGTGACGGCGAACGGCGGGCGGACCTGGGCGAAGACGCTGTACGTCGGCCCCTCGACGGGCGCGGCCGACCTCGCCTGGAGCCCCAAGGCGCCGCGGACGATCTTCGCGGCGATGTGGCAGTTCCGGCGCGTGCCGTGGTACTTCAGCAGCGGCGGAACCGCCGACGGCCTGTACCGCTCGCGCGACGGCGGGCGGACGTGGGCGAAGATCACCGGCCGCGGCTTCCCGTCGGGGATCCTCGGGCGCATCGGCGTCGCCGTCGCGCCGAGCGATCCGCGCCGCGTCTACGCGGTCGTCCAGTCGCACCAGGGAACGATCTGGCGTTCGGACGACGGCGGCGAGAGCTGGCGCCGGATGTCGAGCAGCACGCTGCCCGAGCAGCGGCCGTTCTATTTCAGCCACCTCGCCGTCGATCCGACGAACGAGAACCGCATCATCTCGCTCTCGATGTACCTCACCGTGTCGACGAACGGCGGCCGCACGTGGAAGCACCTCGAGGGCTACCTGCACCCCGACAACCACGCGATCTGGTGGTCCGCGGACGGCCGGCGCATCATCGAAGGCAACGACGGCGGGGTCGTGTTGAGCCGCAACGCCGGCGCCTCGTGGGCGTTCCTCGCCCGCCTGCCGATCGGCCAGATCTATCACGTGGGCTTCGACAACGGCTCGCCGTACACGATCTGCGGCGGTTTCCAGGACAACAGCGCGTGGTGCGCGCCGACGACGGCGCGCAACGGCATCGGGTTGCTGAACCGCGACTGGTTCGCGCTCTCCGGCGGTGACGGGATGTTCGCGATCCCCGATCCGACCGATCCGTCGCTGATCTGGACGAACACGCAGGACGGCGTGCTCGGGATCTACGACGAGAAGGCCCGGCAGAGCGTCGACATCTCGCCCTGGCCGCGCGACGTGTTCACGTCGACGACGTCGCTGCAGCGGTCGCCGTACCGCTTCAACTGGAACGCGCCGCTCGCGTTCTCGCCGCAGGACGGCCACGTCGCCTACTTCGGCGGAAACGTGATCTTCAAGACGACCGATCGCGGCCGGCACTGGTCGGCGATCAGCCCCGATCTCACGCGCAACGACAAGGCGCACCAGGTCGCGTCCGGCGGGCCGATCACGCTCGACGTCTCGGGCGCGGAGTACTACGACACCACGCTCGCGATCGCGCCCTCGCCGAAGGACGCCGCCGTGATCTGGGCCGGCACCGACGACGGGCTCGTGCAGCTCACGCGCGACGGCGGCGCGCATTGGAGCAACGTCACGCCGAAGGGCTGGCCCACGTACGGCCGCGTCGAAGAGATCGACGCGAGCCCCTTCGGCGCCGGGACGGCGTTCGTGCAGCTCGACCGTCACGACAGCGGCGACAACCGTCCCTACGCGTTCGTGACCGACGACTACGGCGCGACGTGGCATTCGATCGCCTCGAACCTGCCGGCGGACGCGCCGGTGCGCGTGGTGCGTCAAGACCTGCGCGACGAGAACGTGCTGTACGCGGGGACCGAGAACGGCTTGTTCGTTTCGTACGACCGCGGCGGGCGGTGGGAGCGCGTGAAGCACGGGCTGCCGGTCGTGCCCGTGTACGACCTGCACGTCCAGCCGGCGACGAACGACCTGCTGCTGGCCACGCACGGCCGCGGCTTCTACGTGCTCGACGACGTGACGCCGCTGGCACGGCTCGGCCTCGCGCGCACGCGGCCGGTCACGTTCTTCCCCGTCCGCCCGGCGACGCTCTGGGCGTCGTTCCCGTCGGTCGAGCCGGGCGACGGCGGCTCGATGCCGTCCAACTTCTTCGTCGGGCCGAACGCACCGGGCGGCGCGCTTCTGACGTTCTACCAGCGCACCAAAGAGCAAGAGCGTCCGTGGATCGAGATCCGGGATGCGAACGGGCGCGTCGTGCGCACGCTGCGCGGCTCGTACCGGACGGACGAAGGCACGAAGTACTTCGTCAACAACGAGCGGGGCTTCAACCGCGTGGTGTGGGACGGGAGCGAGAACGGCCCGGCGCGCTGGAGCGGTACGACCGTGCAGAACATGGGTCCGCTGAGCGGCCCCGAGGCGCTTCCGGGCACGTACACGGCTCGGCTCCACATCGGCAACCAGACGCTGGAGCAGACGTTCACGCTCTCGGACGATCCGGCGAGCCCCTTCACCCGGGCCGACCGCGAGGCGCGCCACGCGTATCTCGCGACGGCGTTCGGCTGGTTCGACACGATCGACCGCGCGTTGAACGAGATCGACCGGCGGATGAAGACCGCCTCGCCGGCGGATCGTGCGCGGCTCACCGCGCTGCGCGACCGGCTCACGGCGAACGACCGGAACGACGAGGACTCCGTCGCGAAGCCCGACCGGGTGCGCGAGCAAGTCGGCGCGCTGATGTTCCAGATCGGCGCGGCGCTGCAGCCGCCCTTCGCGCAGCATCAGGCCGCGCTCGAGGCGGAGCGGCCGATCGTCGCCGCGGCGTACAAGGACATCGCCTCGGTGCTCGGGCCCTCGTTCGCGCTCCCGAAACCGTAGTGGGCTCTCGCAGCGCAGGCTCGCGACCTTCGCCGGACTCCTAACGTGGAGCCGCGGAAGCCGCACGACATCGACTCGCTGACCGACGTCGCGCTCCGCGTGTTCGCGGAGCGCGGCTACGACGGCGCCTCGATGGACGACGTCGCGCGCGCGGCGGGGATCACGAAGGCGTCGATCTACCACCACGTCAGCGGGAAGGAAGCGCTCCTCGAGCGGGGTCTCGGGCGCGCGATCGACGCGCTCTTCGCGATCCTGGACGAACCGGAGTCGCGCGACGGGCGGGCGGTCGCGCGTCTGCGGCACATCGTCGCACGCGTCGCCGAGACGACGCTGCGTCTGCTCCCCGAGCTGACCGTCCTCTTTCGCGTGCGCGGGACGTCGCGCACCGAGCGCGAGGCGCTCGAGCGGCGGCGCGCGTTCGATCGTGTCGTCACGACGATCATCGCCGAAGCGCAGCGCGACGGTGACGTGCGCGGCGATCTCGATCCGCGCCTCGCGGCGCGTCTGCTCTTCGGTATGTCGAACTCGGTGGTGGAGTGGTTCCGCAGCGGAACGCTCACGCGCGATGCGGTCGCGCACGCGATCGTCACGATTGCGTTCGAAGGGATCGACGCGCCGAAATCCTGAGAGGAGGCGCGCGGCAGGGCGCGTATTGTCGGCGGCCGACGGAGGTTCAGGTGGGGGCGAACCGGTGCGCCGGTACGCGAGGGTGTAGGGACACGCAATCGACGTCCATCGGAGGCTTCGCACGTCCGTGTTCTTCGCTGTCGTGCCGGCGGTGCCGACCCGTGCCGCGCGCTGATCCCGACCGCTCGCCGTACTGCGCGTCGCGCCACTTGCTGCGCAACCTCGACGACGCGCGCGAGCTGCGACGGAACCCGCTGGTGCGCAACCTGTTCGCGCCCGAGCGGGTCGGCGCGCGCGACGGCGATCACGAGCGCCGCGCCGTCGCGCGCATCCGCCGGCGCGTCACGGTGACCCTCGCCGGTCTGCGCGATCAGCCGCGCGGCGGGCGCGCCGTGCGTCTCGGACGCGTGCACGCGGCGCTGCTGCGCTGCGAGATCGACAGCCAGCCGCTCGCGGTCGTCGCCGCCGAGCTCGGCTTGTCCGAGCGTCAGCTGCGGCGAGAGCGGCAGACCGCGCACGCGCTGTTCCTCCGCGCGTTCGACGGGGATGCCCCCGCCCCGGCGGAGACGCGGCGCGCCATGGTCGCGGCCGACACCGCGGCGGTGCGCGTGAGCGAAGGCGTCGAGCTGCACGAGCTGGGCGAGTCGGATCTCGCCGAGCGCGTTCTCCTCGACGTCGAGCGCGGCGCGCCGGCGGCGGAGCGGCGCATCGAGGCTGCGTGCGCGGGCGCCGAGGTCGCGCTCGAACGCGGGCGCCTCGAAGCGGCGCGCGAGCGGCTGGACGAAGCGCGCGCCCTGCTCGGCGCGCGCGGCGAAGAGCTCGACGAACGCGCGCGTCTGGCCGCGGAGCAGCACGTCGACCTCGCCGAATGGTGCGTCCGCTGGCGCACCGAGCTGGTCGGCGGCGTCGCGGCGCGGCCGCCGCTCGTCGTCGCACACGCCGACGCCGTGCAGGCCTTCGCCGGCGAGCGGCACCGCGCGCTGCTGGTGCGCGCGCTCGCCGCGTACGCCGACCAGCGCTGGGAGTGCGGCGACGCGCGTGCGATGCAGGCGGCACTGGAGCGCGCGGCCGCGCTGCTGCGCACGATCGATCCCGCGCGCGTGAAGGAACAGCTGGCCGTCGCGTTCGCGCAGGCGCGCGCGATCGCGCTCGCCGACGGCTGCGCGAAGGATGCCGAAGCACGCGCGTTCGCAGCGCTCGAGGAGCGCGCGTCGAACGGCGGGCATGTCCGCACCGCGCTGCGCGCTCGCAGCGAACGCTTCGGCGGCACGACGAGCGCGCTGCCGCGCCTGGCGCGGGCGTCCGAGGAGATGGAGCGGCTGTTCGGCCCGCGCGAGCGGCGCGAGATGCCGATCGCGTTCGCCGGGGCCGCGCGCATCGTGGCGCAGGAGGAGAGCGCCGACCGCGTCGCCGGCGCCGCGCAGCTCGCGGAGGAGAGTGCGCCGGCGCGCAGCGCGAACGTCTTGCTCGCGCGCTGCGCGCGCGTACGCGCCGCCTACGAGGTCGGCGCGTACGACGACGCGGCCGCGCTCGCGCAAGCCGTGCTCGCCGACGCCGAGATGATCGGAAATCCGCGCGTCCGCGGAAGCGCGCACCGTTACCTCGGCCAAGTCGCCGCCGTGCGCGGCATCCGCAACGAAGCCGTGCGCCACACCGGCGAGGCGCTCTCGCTGCTGGAGCACTTCGGCACCGCGATCGCGAGAAAAGAAGCGCGCCGGCTGGCGCGCGGCCTCGGCGTGAACTGACGTCGTGTACCTTTCGGCCAACTTTCGCGCTTTTCGACGCCTCGTGCAGTAACGGCACGTGCGCAAACGGTAGCGCACATCATGCCGAGTCTGCGCCGCCGTTCGATCGTCTCCGCGCTCGCGCTCGTTCTCGCCGCGCTGTGCTGCGCGTGCGGCGGCGGCGGGAGCGCCTCTCCCGCCGCCGTCGCGCGCGGGCCCGCGACGCCGCCGCCCGCCGGACCGCTGACCGTCTCGCGCGACGCGGTGGCGTTCGACGCGGTTGCGCAGTCCGCGCAGATCGCCGCCGCCGAGACGAGCTACGCCGGACCCGTCAGCGCGACCGGATGCAGCGGCATCGCGGCGGTCACGCCGCCGAGCGCGAACGCGCCGGCGACCTTCAGCGTCACGGCGGCGGCCGCCGGAGCCTGCACGTTGACCCTGACCGACGCCTACGGCCAAACCGCGACGGTGAGCGTCGGCGTGACCGTCACGCAAGGAGCGATCAAATGAGACGGACCTGGTTCGGTGTCGTGCTCGCGACAAGCCGGGCCGGCTCGGCGGCGTGGCGGCGTGCGGGTACGCTCGCGTGCGCGGCGTTCGCGCTCGCGGCCGGCGCGGACGGCTGCGGCGGCGGCGGCGCGCACGCGAGCGTTCCTCCGGCGTCGCACCAGCGCGGCGCGGCGGCGGCGGCGGTTCGCTTCACGATGCACTGGCCCTCGCGCGCGGTTCGGTCGCGGCGTCGCGCCGCGTACGTCTCGCCGTCGACGATGAGCGCGATCGTGCTCGTGAACCCGGACGCCGCCACACCGGGCCCGGTGACGTTCGCGAACGCGCCCGGCGCGGCGGGCGGCACGACGACGATCTCGATCGAAGCGCCCGTCGGAAACGACGTCTTCGCGATCGCGCTGTACGACGCGCCCCAGACGACGGGCGAGACGACGGCGCAAGGAAATCTTCTCGGCAGCGTCCAGACGGCGCAGACGATCGTCGCCGACGCACTCAACACGCTGAACGCGACGGTGATCGGCACGGTCGCGAGCGTACGCCTCGGACCGGTGCCGAGTCAGGGGAACGTCCTCGCGTCGTCGTTCAGCGGCGTGCAGGGATACGAGCTCGTCGGCCGCGATCCGGCGACGTTCGTCGCGGCCGCGCTCGACGCCGACGGAAACGTCATCGTCCAGCCCGACGCGCCGCCCGAGATCGTCGTGGCGCCGAGCCCGCGCTTCTCCGGCATCCTTACGGTGACTCCGATCAGCGGCGCCGCCAACGAGGTCAGCGTGCAAGCCGTCGCGCCGAATACGACGACGTATCCGAGCGCGCTCGATGCGACCGCGACCGACGCGAACGGCGACGTGGCGGTGTCGACCACGATCGTCGACGAGACGAGCGCGCTGTACGTCGCCTACGCGAACGGCAGCCGGCCGGCCGTCGAACGCTACGACGTCCACGGCACCGTGCTGCCGCTTCCGGCCGGCGCCTTCGCCGGACTGCAGAATCCCGTTGCGCTCGCGTACGACGCGGACGACCGCCGAATCTTCGTCGCCGACGCCGGCCTGGGCAAGGTGCTGGCCTTCGACGAGAACGGCACGCCGGCGTCGGGATTCGCGCCCCCGGCCGTTGCCGGAGCCGACGGCGTCACGTACGACGCGAACCTGAAGAACGTCTATGCGTCCGGCGCGTCCGGCGTGCGCGCGTTCGCGGCGAGCGGCGGCGCGCCGAACGGCAGCGTGCCGGCGGCGTTCGCCGTGGCGAATGCGGCCGGCATCGCGTTCGCCGCGATGGACCCGTACGGGCCGCTGAACGAGCTCGCGATCGCGCAGAACGGCGCTACGCCGGCGATCGCCTTCACCGACGAGTCCGGTACTCGCGGCGGAGCCGGAGCCTTGAGCGCCTCGCCGATCGCGGTCGCGTTCGGTGCGCCGCTCGATGCCTCCACGCAGCCGATCCAAAGCAACGCGCAGCTGTACGTCACTTCGCCGAGCGCCGTGGCCGCGCTCAGCTTCGCCGGACAGCCCGTGTCGAGCATCGCCGACTCGGGCGGTCCGTACGGCGTCGTGGTCGACGCAAATCTGGCCGAACCGTTCGTCGCGGATCGCACCGCGAACCGCGTTGCCGCGTATCTCGGCGATCTCAGCGCCCTCGACGCGGCGCATTCGTTCACCACGCCGTCCGCCCTCGGCGTGACGCAGCCGCAAGGAGTCTGCAGTGTTTACTAAGGTTCTCGTCGATGCGTCGCGCGTCGCGCTGGTCGGCGCGTCCCTGTTCGCCGCCGCTGTGCTGGTAAGCGCCGCACCCGCTCGCGCGCAACAGCGCACGCAGCCGCCGGTGAGGTTCGCGCACACGATCGCCTTCATGGCGACGCTCCACGACGGCCGCATTGCGACGATCTACACTGACGGACGCGTCGCTATTGCGCCCGCGGCCGGCGCCAAGCCGACCGCGCGAACCATGCTCGCTGGTCCGCGCGCCATGCTGCGCACGCGGCCAACGCTGATGCGAATCGAACCGCTCCGCTATGGGCTCGGCACAGGCGACGTGCGGCAGTTTACGCGCAACCGTATCATCTTCGATCTCGAGCACCCGCCCAAGGCGTACGTTCCGAACCGCGTGATCGTCGTGCTGAAGCCCGGCGTCGCGTCGCTGCACGACGTCGACCAGCTCGACGCGACGACCGCGCGGACTCTGCGCGACGCGGCCATACGAGGCACGCGAAACGTGGCGGTGCATGCGTTCACGTCGGACGCGCGCACCAACGCCGCATTGTTCCACATCGGTGTCGACCGGATGCAACGACTGTTCACCGGCACCGGAACATCGGCCGTCGGTACGCTGCGCGCTCGCGCCGAGGCGACGCTGCGCACTCAGCTGATTCCCATCGAAAACGCGTACGTCGTTCACGTGACTGCCGCGCCGGTCCGAAGCGCCGTGAAACAGCTTCGCGCGCTGCCCACCGTCGCCTACGCCGCACCGGACCGAACGGTCGGTTCCATGCTCGGTGCGCAGGTTCCGATTCCCGCGTCGATCATGGCGGATATGGCCGCCCATCGCCCGAGCGCGACGCCGTTCGGACGCACCGCAACAGCGGGCAATCGTGCGACGCTCCCCACGAATACGAGCCTCGCGGTCAGCCAGCAGGCCTTGCTCAATGCGCCGGGAGTCGATGCGGCGGCGGCGTTCGATGAGATCGCGAACCGCTTCGATCAGCTGCCCGGGGCAGGCGAGATCGTGACCAACGTGTCCGTCGGCGACGCCGACGATGCATCGGCGGCGGAGAAACCGAACGATCCGTGCCAACAGAGCGTCTCGTCATACGGCGGGACGACGCACGTCATCGGCGGACAGCGATATCTCGACTGGCCCGGAATGCCGCTCATTCCCGTGTGGCTTTCCGACCCGTCGGGCAAGCTTTCGAGCACGGCGGAGGTCTGCAACGTCGATCCGATCCTCGGTGAAGTGGGCCTCGACTTCTCCATGATGGCAGCGTTGCCGGATGCCGAACAGCGCGCGTCCGAACGGGCGCCCGCCGGTGCGGATCTGCTCGGAATTGCGCCTGGTGCGACGTACCGGCTCGTCATGCCGCAAGGTGACGGAATCGGAGACATCGGCGAGAGCGACATGCTGGGCGCGTTCATCGGTGCGGCGACACAGATTCCCGCCCCGAACGTCATCACGAGCAGCATCGGCTACGGCCTTGATTCGCTCGGCTTCCCGTCACGCTATCTTGAAGATGATCCTCTTTTCGAGAGCGTGATCGCGTCGATCGTGAATGCCTCGAACGTCGTGGTTTGCATCAGCGCGAACGACGGAACACGGACGTACACGGTCGCGCCGATCGGTCCTTCCGGCGGGAGCGCCGCAACCAACGTGCCGCTGCCGGGAACCCCTACGACCACGATCGACGACGTCTCGTACAGCACGGCGCCCTCCGTCGATTTGGACAGCGGGGCGATCGATGCGGGAGCGTCGACGCTGGACGACGTGATCGCGGCCAACCCGCTCAATCCTCGGAACGCGTCCCTGGCACAGACGAAGGCGTTCGCTGAGACGCGCTTCGACGGGATGCTAGCGTATTCGAGCGGCTTCGGTACGCGTGTCTCTCTTTCCGCACCGGGTGACAACGTCGGCGCATACATGAAGGGCGGCACCGCCTACGACGCTACGACGGCGGTCATCACCGGCGGAACGTCCGCCGCGGCGCCGGAGATCGCGGCAGTCGCCGCAATCGCCCTTCAAGTCGCCCGCCTCACCGGACACCCGATCGCCCACGCGACGGACGTACGGAGTCTGTTGCAGACGACCGGTACGACGGTCGCCACTCCTCCGAACTCGGACATGCCGTTGAACGTCGGACCGCAGGTGAGCGCGCGGCGAGCGATCGAGCAGCTCCTCACGGCTGCCGGAAAACCCGTTACGCCGGGAGTCGGTCGCGTCGGGATCCAGGGGCATAACACGTTCGTCGGATTTTCTTCGTACGGGCGCAATTTCTACGACGCGCTGTACACGACCGGTCTCGATCCGTCGTTCATTCGGCTGGACGGACCATGGCAAAGCGGCGCGCCGGACAGCATTTACGACGGATCTGATACCGGCGCCGCGCTTCGCTCGTTCATCACCATTGCTCCGGACTGGGAAGGTATCCCGGCCAACGCGCAATATCGCCTGTACGTAACGGGTCATCCGTCAGAGGTGATCTCGAGCGCACCGTATGCGAGGCTTCTCCCTGCGCAGCTGTTCTCCGCTGCCGGCATCGCGATGACGCCCGGCACGGCGCGGACGGTCGCGCTCACATACGAGGCGACGGCCGGTCTGCGAAGCATCGCGCGAACGAGCTTCCAGTTGACGTTCGGACCACCCGCGCCCGCGTCGCGCGTCGTCTTCGCCCCGAACGCGCCGGCTGTCGTCACGGGGTCCTCATTCCAAGTGAGCTACGACCTGACCGGCTACCCGATGGCCCTCGCGGCCGGCCCACGACTGAACGTCTCTCTCCCGGGCGAGACGATCCTGGTCCATCAAAACGCCGGCCTCTATCCGTTGTTCTCGACGCCGCTCACGGGGACGAGCGGAACGGTTACGGTGCCGACGTCCGCGCTTGCCGGCGCCGGCACGTATACCGTGTGGATCGACATGCGGCCGAACGATCCGACCGCAGCGGACGATCGCAGCGATGCGGCGTTCGTGCGCGTCGCTCCCTCCAGCGGGTCGACACGGCCTCCGGCGCCGCTGCTCGCGCCGAGCGGATCCAATGTGCCGGGAGGTCACTTCGCCGACGTCCCCCTCGCCGGAAAGCTCCAAGTGTCCTACGACGTCTCCAATGTGCCCGGCGCGAGCGGAGCGATCGTCGAGCTGTCGGCTCTTCCTCCCGGATGGGCGTTCGAGGTGACGCCGACGATCTGGAACATGTTCGACAACCCGAACGGCGACCGCGTCGATGACGACGGCGTCGATACGGGTTCGGTCTATCACGTCGCGACGAGCGGCGTCCGCTCCACGGTCACGATCGACTTGGACCGCGCCGGGGTGCTGCCCACCAATTACGTGAACGTGCGCGTCATACCCGCGCGCGGATCGGCCGCGGCCGGTGAGGCGAGCGACTTCTCGACGTTTTACTACCACGGCATCGACCCGCTCATCCCCGTTCCGGTGGAGTCGACGATCGGGAATGCGACCGGCACGGACGGCGGGATGGCGGGCGCCGCGGACATCGACCCCACGACGACCGAAACCGTGCTGCTCCAGCAGTTCGATCTTTCGACGGGAGCGATCGTCGGACTGCCCCTCGAAGGCGTCGCGGTCAAGCAGTTCTTTCCCATCGTGGAGCACGATCTGGAGCTTGCCGCCGTGGCGCCGAATCCGTTCGGAGCGGCGGGATCGCTGTACGCGGACGTGCCGTTCGCGAGTGCCGGCATGTTCACGCAGCCGACGTATCCGCAGCCGCCGGCCACGGCTGCCGTCATACCATGGTCCATCGCGCCCGAATCAGGGTCGTCGTCCGCCGCGTACTTGTACTATGCGCTGCCGTCGTACGATCCGTACGTCGTTCGCGGTGACTTCGCCACGGGGCAGAACTTCTCGTCGCCCATCGACGTCTCGGCAGGGATCACGGCGACGGACGACCTCGCCTATGCGCAGACGTTCGCGTACGAGTCGAGCCTCGACAGGGCCTATTTCGTCACGACGCCTGCCTCGGGGGACTGTTCTTCGCAGCATCCGGCGCTCGTCACGGTGGACTTCGGAAGCGGATCGGTCACGCGGAAGCCGCTCTCCGGGCTGGTGGCCGGATGGTACGGCTTCTACATGATGGCGGTCGACGCGTCGACGCACACGGGCATCGTCGCGACGACCTGCCAGCGCCCCTCGGATGGGTCGATTCTGAGCAACCTGGCGTTCATCGACCTTCGGTCCGGGACGCTGAAGGCCGTCGTACGACGGTCGTACGACGTCGCACAAAGCTCGGCTCACTTCAGTCCGCTGCTGGTGGGCGACTCGCCGTTCGTCAACGTCGACCCGCTGCACCAGCTGGTTCTCCAAACGGCCGTGTGGTGTCCGCAGCCGCTGGGCCAGCTCGACGACCACGCCCGGCCCTGCGTGAACGAATTCAGCGAAGACGGAACGTTGGTGAAGACGCTTCACGGCGTCGTGCCTGACGGCCCGCCCATTTGGCTCCCGGCCGGCGCGGATTACTCGGCGAGACGCATCGCCGCTCCGTCCGACGAGTCGGTCTCGAGCTTCTGGCTGCAGTATCTCGCCGTCGAGCCGTATTCGTACTGAGAGCCGAAGCGGGAGGCGAACGGCTCGCCTCCCGCGCTCCGCTAGGAGTGCCAGTCGAACTGGTAGACCGTGGACGTGAAGTCGCCGTTCGCCGTTTTCGGCGTCGCGAGCGGCGCCGGGCACCGCGAGGGGTTGTCGCTGCTCATCGCGAGCTGGTAGCCGCCCGTGACGGCCTTCACCAGTACGGTGAACGTGCACTCGCTGATGCCCGTCAGGTAATCCACGTACTGCAGCTTTCCGCTCACCGAACCGGTGGGAAGCGGCGCGGAGAACGTGATGTGTCCGGTGGCGGACGGGTCGTAGCCACCGGGCAGGATCTGCGTCCCGATCGGCAGGTACCCGCTGAACGTCGAGTCCGCCGAAGCGAGCTTCATCGATTCGGACGGGTCGGTGTTGTTCACGCGGATGTCGACCGTGGTGTTCGCGGCGAGAGCAGGCGACAGGTTCGTGATGAGCAGGCCGGACGCCGTGACGGCGGCGAGCGCGAGGGCCTTGGTGAGTCGGAACATCGAGCTGTCCTTTCGGAGGTGAAGAAGGTGCTCGACACGTCACTGCATCGTGAAGGTCACGCTGAAGTTCCCCGTGCTCTGATCGAGGCCGGTCGCGGCGCAGGTGCACACCGCCGCTCCCGTCCAGCTGGCGCGAGCCCGGGTCGTGACCGTGAAGCGCGTTCCGGCGTAGACGAGGACGTAGTCGAACGTGCACTCGTGGGCCGAGTCGTTCACGGCACGATAGATCAGCTCGCCCGCGATCGCGCGAACGCTCGCGGACTTGACCGTGTACGCGTCGCCGTTCCCGTGCGGGATCGTCGGCGCCGGATCGTTGTCCGAGACGACGTATCCGCCGAGTGACGACGCGCTCGCGACGTACGCGAGGTCGGACGCGGGCGACGCATTCGTGACGTGGATGCTCACGACAGGAGTCACCGGCGCCGGCACCGCGGCTGCCGCCACGGCGACGGCCGCGAATGCCGAGCGCCGGATCCTCGCTCGTTCGAACATGCCACACCACTCCGAACGTCGCTCGCATGCGCCCGCGCCGGACGTGTCGAGCGCGACCATCATCGCTCAGTCGGGCAGGAATGGCAAGAGATAGCTAGAAGCCGCGTTGGCACAAATGTGCCGATTCGGTGTGGCGGGCTCAGATCGTGCGGGATCGGGCCAGCAGCGTCTCCACCATCATGATCGCGGCGGCATAGCCGGCCGAGCGGCGGTCGAACCATGCGGCCGCGCCTTCCACCGTCGCCGCGAGGTACACGCCGTACTGTTCCGGCAGCAGCATCTCGGCTTCATCGGCGATCGTCGTGCCGAACCGGACCAACTCGTCGATGTGCTCTCGCAGGTCGTCGTCGCGCCGCTCGCGCGTGAAGTCGGGCCGGATGCGCAAGGCTTGATCGCCCGCGAATTGCGCCGATCCCACCCACGCGAGAATCAGATCGATCGCGGTGACCGGTCGCCGCGCCGGATCCTGATGGGCGAGCAGCACGCGACGCTCGTAGCGCGTGCGCCACACCGTCTGCGCGCGCCGGCGGCATGCCTGCACGAGCGCGGTCTTCGTATACGCGTTGTACACCGTGCGATGCGGGATCTCGGCTTCGCGTTCGATCTCGCGCATCGCGAAGTCCGCGTGGCCGGCGCGAATGCGCGCCGTCGCGACGTCGAGCAACCGTTCTTGCGGCGACGGCGGATCGTCGAGGAGCGCACTTGCGCCGCGCTCGCGGATCGTCCGGCGGGCACCCGTGACGAACGGACGTCCCATCGCCGTCAGCCGCCCCATTCGCCGCGTCTCGCCGTCGTCGAGCGCCGCCACCGCGCGAATCAGCGCGTAGTCCGGCGTTTCCGGCGACCCGATCGCCGCTTGCAGCACCGCACGCTGCGCGGGATCGAGCGGCGATGCACCGCTTCGTTCCTTCATTCACACCCACCACACCAAGGGCACCCTGTGACAGCTCCTTCGACCACCAAGGCGGCCGAGCAAGTTGCAGTCGCACGAGGGGCGCCGTGATGCCGCAACCGTTCGGCGACCGGCGAGCACCGCGCCGGAGGCGTGCCGCGCGCGCGTGCGGGTCCGCGAGCGTTTCGTGTCTGCGGCGGAGACGGCCGGCGTTTGCGGCCGTGGCGCTCGCCGTCGCGGTCGCGATCCCGGTCGCCGGGTCACCGGGATCCGGCGCGACGCTCTTCGGCGGCGGCACGCGTTCGGCCGCAACCGTCATGCCGGGCTTCCGCGAGTCGCGCGTGGCGGGAGGCGCCGGAGGCGCCGCGGCCGACGAACTGTCGCCTGCGGCACCAGTCGCCGGGGACACGGCGTCGCTCGCGGCATCGGCCCCCGCGTCGACAGCCGCAGCCCTCGCACGCAGCGACACCCCGACGGAACGGCGCGCCACCGGGCGCCGGCCCGCGGCCGGCGGCCCGACGCGTTCGCTGCGCGTCCGCAACGCGCCGGTGCGCGAGGTGCTGCGCCGGGTGGCGCTGCTGTACGGCGTCTCGATTGCCGTGTCGCCCGACGTCACCGGGCGCGTGAGCGTCGCGTTCGACCGCCTTTCGCTGGACGAAGCGCTCGGCGCGGTCCTTGCCCCGCTCGGTGCGGTCTGGACGCGCTCGCATCGCGTCGTCGTCGTCATGCCGGCCCCCGGCGGCGGGCGGGCCTCGCCGACGGCGTCGCCGTTTCCGCCGGCGGTGCTCTCGCTCCAACTCGTTCGCGCGGCTCGGGCGGCTGCGGTGTTGCGCGCGCTCTACCCGCATGCGCGCATCGCGATCGACTCGGCCGCGAACGCGCTCGTCGTGATGGCCGCGCCCGACGACGTGACGGGCATGCGCGCCGTCGTGCAAGGCATCGACGTGCGCGACCCGCTGCGGCCGACGACCGAGGCGATCCAGCTGCACAACGCCGATCCGCGTGCCGTCGCGGAGCAGATTCGCGGGCTGTACCGCGACGCGCGTGTCGCGCTCGGCCCGAATCGGACGCTGCTCGTCGACGCGCAGCCCGGCGATCTGGCGCAAATCAAGGCGCTGCTCGCGACGATCGACACGCCGGCCGTCTCGCCGTCCCCGAGCGCGGCGCCCGTTGAAGCGGTGCGAGTCACCAAAGCCTCGCCGCGCGACGTCGCGCGTGCCGTGGCGAACCAGTTCCGCGATGTGCGCGCGAGCGTCGCGGGAAGCTCCGTCCTGCTCGGTGGACCGCCCGACGACGTCGCGAAGGCGAAGGCGCTGGTCGCGCTCGTCGACCAGCCGCAGGCCGGCGTTCGGTACACCGAAGTCTACCGCTTGCGCTACGTGGAGGCGCGGTCGGTGGGCGAGCTGCTCGCGCGCTCGTTCGGCGACGTGCGCGTGAGCGCCGATGCGAACCTCAATGCGCTGTCCGTCTTCGCGACCGGCGCGGAGCACCAGCGGATCGCCGATGCGATCGCGCAGCTCGACACGACGTCGGCGGGCGGCGGGCTTCCAGTGCAGCAGCCCGGCACGTCGGCTGCCGCGGGAGGCGGCGAAGGTTCGGTCGAGGTCGTCTCACTGAAGGCCGCGGCGCCCGGACTGAACGGCGCGCCGTCGTCGTCGGCGACGGACATCGCGACGACCGTCACGCAGGCGCTGCAGGCGCAGGCGCCCGATCTGCACATCACGGTTCCGCCGAACGGCACGCAGCTCGTGCTGAGCGGAAGCCCTTACGCGCTCCGTCTCGCCAAGACGCTGATCGATCAGCTCGACGTGGAGCAGAAGCTGGTCGTGCTCGACACGGAGATCCTCGAGATCGACGAAAACGCCTCGAAGAATCTCGGTCTGAGCCTTACGACGCCCGTCCTCGGCACGACGTTCTCCGAGACGACGCCGTACGCGGCGAACGGCGGGACGCCGCCGCCGTTCCTCGCGTTTCAGGCGGTCGGGCGTACGCCGCTCTCGCTCGCGCTGAACCTGAACCTGCTGATCCAGTCGGGGAAAGGCCGCGTCCTTGCCGATCCGCGGATCACGACGATCTCGGGGCGCACGGCCACGATCCGCGCCGGTGACAACATCGCGATCCTGACCACGACGGGCGGGGGAACCGGAACCGTGGCGACGACGCAGCTGCAAACGTTTCAAACGGGCGTCACCCTCGACATCACGCCGGTCGTCAACGCGGGCAACTACATCACCGTCTCACTGCACCCGACGGTGAACTCGCTGTCGGGCATCTCGAACGGAATCCCGCAAATCTCGACGCGCGACACGCAGACGACCGTCGCGATGCACGAAGACGAGACGCTGGTGATCGGGGGGCTCATCCAAGACACGTCGACGAGCAGCACGGCGAAGATTCCGCTCCTCGGCGACCTGCCGCTGATCGGGAAAGCGTTTCGCAACGACCAGATCAGCCGTCAGCGCAACGAGCTCGTCATCACGGTGACGCCGCACATCGTCACGCCCGGCGCGCCGAATGCGTCGCCGGGACCGCCGTTGCCCGCCGGTCCGACCCCCGCGCCGCTGCCGACGCTTCCGCCGAACGCCTCGCTGCCGCCGCCGCGACGCGGCGCTGCCACGCGCTCCGCCGGCCCGCAGCCATGGTCGACCGGCGCCGTCGCGCCGAGCCCGAGCGCCTCGATCGCACCGGCTCCGAACGGCGCATCGCCGGTACCGCACCCATCTCCGCAGCCGAACGCGTTCACGTTCGGACAAGCGCCCGCGAGCACGTTCGCGGGGCCGAACGATCCGCTGCGCATCTTCGCGGCGACCTTCGCGCCGACCACCGTCCGCAACGGCACCCCCGTGCATTTCACCGCCGTGACGACGACGAACGTCGCGCGGCTCACGGTGGGTTATCCGGGCTTCGAAACGCAGATCGCGCAGACGTCGCCCGGCCAATGGGATTCGGCGTACAACTTCACGGCCGCCGGGCTCGGGGGCGGCGCCGGACCGGCGCAGCTCACCGTGACGGCGTCGCGCCTCGACGGCGTCACGACGTCGCTGAAGATTCCGATCGTCGTCGTGCCGTGACGCGCGCGCTGCGCGCGCACGTGCGCTCGTCCTCGGCGTCGCGGCGCCGCGACCCTGCACTCAGGCGGAACCGTCCTCCCGCGGGCGCGAGCGGGTCAGATCGGCGAGACGCCGTTCGAGCGCGGCGACGCGCAGAGCGAGGGTGGGTGCATCAGGCGCCGGCGCTTCGCCGGACGGAACGCCGTTCGCGAGATACCAGGCATCGGTGGCCAGCTCGCGCGCGAGGCGCAGTCCGACCACGAAGCTTGCGATCTTCGTCTGCCCGCTTTCCATCTGCCGCACGGCGCCTTCCGTCACGCCGACGCGCAGGGCCAGGTCCGAGCAGCTGAAGCCGCGTTCGAGTCGCAGGCGCCGCAGACGAGCGCCGAACGTTTCCACGACGCGCGGCTCACGGCCGTCGGTAGCCGCGCACGTCGAAGCGCGCGAGCAGCCACGGGCGCAGCATCGCCCGGTCCTCGCGCGCAAGCCGTTCGATCGCGCGCTGGACGTCCGCCAGGGTCGCGGCGACGTCGGCGGCGGGGCGGGACGCAGGGCGGGGATCCATGGGCGCTCGCGATTCGGCCCACTGCATCGAACACCTGTTCGTATGTCGGCCGTCATGCTGTCGCAGCGCGCTGTCGGAGCAGCCTGGTTGGGACGGCGCTCGCGCGCCGGCGGCGAGACGCGTCTCGAATCGCACGATTTCGGGCGTAGCGACAGACGTTCGGGGTACGGGGTCGCGGATGGCGGTCCAGGAACGGCACGAGCTTTGTGTGATCGGCGCCGGCACGGCGGGCTTTGCCGCAGCGCAGGAGGCGCGCGAGCGCGGACGCGACGTCGTTCTCGTCACCGGCGCCGACGAGCTCGGCGGCACGTGCATCCGGCGCGGCTGCATGCCGGCCAAAGCGATGCTGGCCGCGACGCAGTACGAAGGCGACGTCGCCAAAGCGGGGGACGTCGGCGTTCGGACGTCGGGGGTGCACGTCGATCTGCCGGCGATCATCCGGCGGAAGCGCGCGCTCGTCGACTACTTCGCCGCGGATCGGGTCGAGGAGATGGCCGCGTATCCGCTCGTGCGCGGCGACGCGCGGTTCGTCGCGCCCGACGCCGTCGAGGTCGACGGCCGGCGCATCGTGGCCGAGCGTTTCGTCGTCGCGACCGGAGCGGCGACGATTCTCCCCGACGTTCCGGGAGTCGCCGAGGCGCCAGCGATCACGAGCACGAGCGTTCTGGAGATGACGAACGTTCCGGAGGCGATCGCGATCGTCGGCGGCGGGCCGATCGGCTGCGCCTTCGCGCAGTTCTTCGCGCGCATCGGCGTGCGCGTCACCCTCTTCCAAGACGCGCCGGAACTGCTGCGTAACGAAGACCCCGACGTCGGGAGCGCCATTCGCGCGGTGCTCCAGAACGACGGAGTCGACGTCGTGCTCGACGCCGACGTTCGGGAGGTGCGGCGTGACGGCGCGTGCGTCGTCGTGCTCGCCGACACGCCGCGCGGTGCGCACGGCGCGCGCGCCGACGTGCTGCTGCTCGCGACGAACCGGCGTCCGCGTGTGCTCGGACTCGATCTCGCGGCGGGCGGGATCGAAGGCGACACGGCGCGCGGCATCGTCGTCGACGACGCGCTGCGCAGCGTCTCGAACCCGCGCGTCTTCGCGGCGGGCGACGTCGTGGGGCGCCGGCATCTCGTGCACGTCGCGCTGCACGCCGGCGCGCTGGCCGCGCGCAACGCGTTCGCGCAGACCCCGGCGCCGATGGACTGGACGCGCTGGGAGTCGCACGCGATGTACACGCAGCCGCAGCTCGCCGTGGCGGGGCTGACCGAACGGCAATGCCGCGCGCTCGGCATCGAGGTCGAGGTGACGACGCTGCCGGCGGCGGAGGTCGGCAAGGCGCTCGTCTCCGACGAAGCCGAGGGCTTCGTGAAGATGCTCGCGCGGCGCGACGACCGTCGCGTGGTGGGCGTCACGATGGTCCTCGACGATGCGATCGACCTCGCGGGCGAGGCCATCGCCCTCATCGACCGCGGCGCGACGGTGCGCGAGATCGCCGAGATGCCGCACCTGCACCCGACGATGAGCGAGCTGCTGGCCCGCCTGGCCGAGCGCCTCTGCTGAGGCGGCCGCGGCGCGCGGCCCGGCCTGCACCGATGCCGCCGTGCGCCGGCGACCGTTCGCCGCCGCGGGATCGGGCGGTGCTGCGGTCCGGGCGACCGCCTCCCGGCGGCTTGAATCGACGCTGCCGCCCGGGTATACTCGCTCCAGACCGACCATTCGGTAGGGAAAGGACCCACGCGCCCGATGTCGACCACCGTCCCCGACCGCCGTAACCAGCTCGTCGTCCCGGAGGGCGGCTTCGCGCCCTACCCGGAGGTGCCGCAGCCCAACATCTTCCCGATGGAGTGGCGGGTCGAGACGCCCAAGCTCGCGGAGCTCTACGAGCGCGCGAAGCGGCACGTGTGGAACCCGTCGGATTTCCCGTGGGACACGCTGCGCGCCGAGGACTTCACCGAAGAGCAGCGTCTCGGCATCATGTACTGGTACGCGGTGCTCGCGAACTTCGACGGCTCGGGGCCGGCCGTGTTCGCGAAGGCGACGATCCACGCGTTCGAGACGCATCAGGAAGATCCGATTCGCAAGTGCTTCTTCTCGATCACGCACGACGAGATGAACCACGAAGAAGTCTGTCAGCGCGCGATTCAAAAGCTCGTTCCCGGCGCGCCGATGGACTTCGAAGCGACGAGCGATCTTGCGCGCGCGGCGAAGAACAACATCGGCTGGCTCTATCACAACGGCGGCCGGTACTGGACCGGCTACAGCGCCTCGCTCGCGAAATATCCGCTGAGCGTCCTGTTCACGTCGTTCATGATGGGCGAGGTCGCCTCGTCGACGCTGTTCTTCGGGATGTCGAAGAAGGCGACGCACCCGCTGTTCAAGGAGATCTTCAAGAAGGTCGGTCAGGACGAGGCGCGCCATCTCGCGATCTGCCTGACCGTGCTCGAGCGCGACTGGCCGGGGCTGAGCGACGAGTACAAGACGATGATCACGAAGCAGCTGCGCGCGGGATTCGTGTTCCTCAGCATGATCCTGTGGGAGCCGCCGAACCAGTTCTGGGACATCCCCGACTACTTCTTGCCGAACCATCGCGTGCTGGTGCAGCACGCGCGCGACGCCGGCCTCGGCGTGCTGACGTACGACGAGCAGGCGGAGAACTGGAAGACCGCGCTCGCGCGCGTGCGCGCGATCGTGGGCGAGTGGGGCATCGAGTTCCCCGCGATCCCGGAGCTCGATCTCGACGGCGTCGACGTCGGGCACATCGGACCCGAAGACATCATCCCCGTGTTCTGACGCGCGCCGCGGAAGGACCGTCTTCCGCGGTCGCGGCAGCAGCGTGAATGAACGACGCCCGCGGGCCGCTGGTCGAGGACACTTCGCGCGAAGCGAGGCTCGACCGGCCGTTCGTCGCCCTCGCCGCAGCGTCGTGCGCGATCGCGACCTTCGGTCTCTTGGCGAACAGCGCGGCGGTGATCATCGGTGCGATGCTCATCGCGCCGCTGATGACGCCGATCGTCTCGCTGGCTTTCGCGCTCGTGCGCGGATCGGTCGCCGTCGCCCGGCGTGCGATCGCCACGCTGGCGGTGGGCGCGGCGCTCTCGATCGCGATGTCGGCGGTCCTGGCGAGGCTCGTCGATCTCGCGCTGCCGGGGTCCGAGATTCTCGCGCGCAGCCATCCGAATCTGCTCGACCTGGGCGTCGCACTGGCGGCGGGAGCGATCGCCGGTTACGCGCGCGTTCGGAGCACCATCGCCGCGTCGGTCGGCGGTGCCGCGATCGCCGTTGCGCTGATGCCGCCGCTGTGCGTGGTCGGGATCGGCGCGGCGCTCGGCCAGCGCGAGCTGGCCTACGGTGCGCTGCTGCTCTTCACGACGAACTTCGTCGGTATCACCTTCGCATGCGCGGCCGTCTTCGCGCTCGCCGGCTTCGCGACGCACCATGCGCGCGGCGCGATCGTCACTGCCGCGCTTCTCGTGGGCGTCGTCGCGGTGCCGCTGGCGTTCGCGACGGTGCGCCTGATCGAGCAGTCGCGGGTGGAGGCGGTTCTGCGGCAAGCGCTGGTCACCGACACGGTCACGTTCAAGCGCGTGCTGCTGCTCAGCGCGTCGGTGGACTGGCTGGCATCGCCGATCCGGGTCGAGCTGCTGGTCCGTTCGTCGACGCCGGTGACCCCGACGCAAGTGAGCTTTCTCCAGGCGTTCGCGGAGCGGCGCGTCGGCCGTCCTCTCACGCTCGTCGTGGACGTCTCGCCGGTGCAGACGGTGACGGCCGCATCGCCGTCGCCGCCCGCGGCGCAAAGCGGCCCCGCGCAAGCGCCGCCGGCGTCGTCGGGCGGAACGACGGCTCCGTAGAGCGCCTCAGTCGTTGCCGGGTTTGCGTTGGTGCAAGATCACCATGTTGCCGTCCGGGTCGGCGATCATGGCCATGTAGCAGACCGGGCTTTCGTTGTTCATCAGCACCGTGATGCCGCGTGCTTCGAGCGCCTTGACGGCGTTTTCGACGCTCGGAACGGCGAACAGCGCGCTGCTCGCGGTCTGGAACGGCATCGTGTCGCCCGGATTCCAAAGTCCGAACGTCTCGCCGCCCGGTAAGGTGAACTCGGCCCCGGCGTCGCCCGGATAGACGACGGTCGGTTCCATGCCCAGCACGTCGCGGTAGAAAGCGATGGCGCGCGGGGCGTCTTTGGTCATGTAGCCCGTGAGATCGATCCCGGTGACGCGGACCGATCCGGCTTCGGCGGTCGTGCTCATGGGCGCGCTCTTCGCCGACGGCGAGCGCGACGCCCCGCACGGCGGAGCGTTTCGACGCGTCCGCTCAAGCGTTCATCGCGGCGACCGCGAGGGTCACCGCCATCGTGCCGATGACGGGCAGCACGACGAGGACGAGGCGTGAGGGCGCGATCCGGAACGTCATCTGACGCGCGAGCTCGATCTGCCGGTCGACGAGCCAGCCCACCAGCCACGCGACCTCCGCCACGACCAGGAACACCATGCCGATCACCGGCTGCTGCTGTGCGCGCGGCGGCTGCGTCACGCACGCGACGCCGACCGCCGCGACGACGCACGCCAGGATCGCGGGCGTGAGCCACAACAACGCGCGCGGGCCGTAGCGGTACGGCCGGCCGTCGTACGCGACGTGCAGGGGGACGCGCGCCGGTGCGTCGCGATAGCGCCGTGCGACGTGCGCGAAGAGCAGGAGTACCGCGGCGACCGCGATCGCGAGCGCGATGGAGAGGAACACGAGCCGTTGTACCGGTCGCCGCGCGCGACGTTACGCCGTCGGCGCGTCCGTGAATCCGCTCGCGCCGCGCGGCTGCGCCTCGGTTCGCTCGACGCGGTCGATGCGGGCGAAGCGCGGCGGGTGCGCGAGCACGTCGTCGATGAAGCGTTCCACGTCCGCCCGCTCCCCTTCGGCGTCGACCTCGATGCGGCGGCCGTCGCGAAGGTTTCGCACCGTGCCGGCGACCCGGTGGCGGGCCGCGACGTCCAGGACGGACGCGCGGAAGCCCACGCCCTGGACGCGCCCGGCGATCGTCGTCACGACCCGAATCATCGGCCGTGCTTTTGCCCGGACGCGGCGGTTGGTCCCCGTCTCGTCCGGTTCGCTGCGCGCCGGCCGCCGGGGCGCGCCGCGGCGACCGCCGAAGCGTCCGTCATGACGACGATCCTGGCCCCCGGCGCCGACGTGTTCGACCGCCACCGCGCGACGCTGGACGCCGCCCGCGACGCGATCCGGACGCGCGCCTACTACAGCGCGTATCCGGAGAGCGCGAGCCCGAAAGTCTACGGCGAGACCGCGCACGCGGACGGCAAGAGCGCGTTCGAGGCGCGCCTGGGCCGGCCGTTCCGGCTCGCCCAGCCGTCGACCGGCGAAACGGTCGCGACCGAGCGCTCCCCGTACGGGATCGAGCTGGGCATGCAGTACCCGGTGGCCGACGTCGAGACGCTGGTCGCCGCCGCGCAGCGCGCCGGCGAAGGCTGGGCGGCGGCGTCGTACGACGCGCGGACCGGCGTGGCGCTCGAAGCGCTCAAGCGGCTGAACGCCGCGTCGTTCGAGATCGCGAACGCGGTGATGCACACGACCGGACAGTCGTATCTCATGGCGTTCCAGGCCGGCGGGCCGCACGCGCAGGACCGCGCCCTCGAAGCGATCGCGTACGCGTACGAGGAGATGGCGCGCGTGCCCGATCGCGTGCTGTGGGAGAAGCCGGCGAAGCCCGAGCCGCTGCGAATCGAGAAGACGTATCGGATCGTGCCGCGCGGCATCGCGCTGACGATCGGCTGCTCGACGTTCCCGACGTGGAACGCCTATCCGGGCCTCTTCGCGAGCCTCGTCACCGGCAATCCGGTCATCGTGAAACCGCATCCGCTCGCGGTGCTGCCGCTCGCGATCACGGTGGAGATCCTGCAAAACGTGCTGCGCGAGGCGGGCTTCGACCCGTGCGTCGCGATGCTGGCGGTCGACACGCCGGATCGTCCGCTCGCGAAGGTGCTCGCGCAGCGTCCGGAGGTGGCGATCGTCGACTACACCGGCGGCACGGCCTTCGGCGATTGGCTGGAGCAGAACGCGAACGCGCTCGTCTACACCGAGAAGGCCGGCGTGAACGGCGTCGTGATCGACTCGACGGACGATCTGACCGGGATGGTGCGCAACCTCGCGATGTCGCTCTCGCTGTACTCGGGGCAGATGTGCACGACGCCGCAGAATCTCTTCGTGTCGCGCGACGGAATCGTCGCGGGCGGCGAGAAGCTCGCGTTCGACGACTTCGTCGCCGCGCTGGTGAAGGGCGTGGACGGGCTGCTCGGCGATCCGGCGCGCGCCGCCGGCGTGCTCGGCGCGATCGCGACCGACGCGACCCTCGCACGCGTCGACGAAGAGAACGCGAAACCCGGCGTCGTGCGGCGCAGCGACGCGGTGCAAAACCCGGAATTTCCGAACGCGCGGACGCGCTCGCCGCTGATCGCCGTCGTCGAGGCGTCCGATCGCGAGCGCTACGACCGCGAGGCGTTCGGCCCGATCGCGTTCGTCGTGCGCACCGAGAGCACCGCCGAGTCGCTGAAGCTCGCGACCGACGAATCGAAGCGGAAGGGCGCGATCACCGCGATCGTCTACTCGACGAAGCCCGAGGTGCTCGAGCAGGCGCAGCGCTGGGCCGCGGACGGCAAGGTCAACCTCGCCGCGAACCTCACCGGCGGGCTGCTCGTGAATCAGTCGGCCGCGTTCAGCGACTACCACGTGAGCGGCGGCAATCCGGCGGGCAACGCCTCGCTCACCGACGCGGCGTTCGTCGCCAATCGCTTCCGCATCATCGAGACGCGCACGCCGGTCGCGTGAGCACGACGGAGCTGACCCCGGACGCCTTGGCGTGGAAATGCGCCGAGGCGATGCTGGAACGCGACCAAGCTTCCCAGGCGCTGGGGATCGCGCTCGACGCCGCCGGGCCGGGGTGGGCCCGTGCGTCGATGACGATCCGCGAAACGATGGTGAACGGTCACAACATCGCGCACGGCGGCGTGACGTACACGCTCGCCGACTCGACGTTCGCGTTCGCCTGCAACTCGCGCGATGAGCCGAACGTCGCGCTGCAGTGCTCGATCTCGTATCTCTCGGCGGTGAAGCTCGGGGATCACCTCGTAGCCGAGGCGCAGGAGCGCTCGTCGAAAGGCCGGACCGGCGTGTACGACATCACGGTGACCCGCAACGGCGAAGCGGTGGCGCTGTTCCGCGGCGTCTGTTACCGCATCAAAGGCACGGTGCTCGGCGGCGCGACGACGTGACGCCGGCCCCGTGACGGCGGCACGGCGAGCGTGCGCGCCGTGACCGTGCGGCGCGGTGCGCGGAGGGCGGCATGACGGATGACGCGCTGCTCGCCGGCGTCAACGTCGGCGGCACGACGACGAGCGTCGTCCTCGGCACGCCCGAAGGCCGCATCATGGATCGGCGCACGTGGCGGACGCAGGCCCGCGACGGCGAGGTGCTCTACGCCGCGATCCGCGACACGCTCCGCGAGATCGCAGCGGACGCACAGCGAATCGGCGTGGCGATCGGCGGGCCGATGAACGCACGCGACGGCGTCGTGCTCTCCGCGCCGCATTTGCCCGGGATGCACGGCTTTCCGCTGCGCGCGCGTCTTCACGACGACCTCGCGTGTCCGGTGGCGGTGCATCACGACGCCGCGGCGTGCGCGCTCGCCGAGCATCGGTGGGGCAGCGACGCCGGCGCCGGCGGGCTCGTCTACCTCACGTGCGGCACGGGATTCGGCGCCGGAGTCGTCATCGACGGATGCGCGCGCTACGGTTCGCGCGGGTTGTCGTCGGAGATCGGACACGTTCGCTATCGCGGCGACGGCCCGGACGTGTTCGGGAAGCCGGGGTGCTTCGAGTCGTACGGCTCGGCAAGCGCGCTTCCCGCGCTCGCGCGCCGTCACGATCCCGCGTTCGACGCGACGACCGGCGAAGAGGTCGCGCGCCGCGCCGCGGCCGGCGACCCGGCCGCCGAACGCGCGATCGCGGACAACGCCGAGGCGGTCGGCGCGGCGTGCGCGCTGTTGGCCGACCTCCTCGTCGTCGACGTCATCGTGCTCGGGAGCCTGGCGACGTATCTCGGCGAACCCTGGATCGCGCGCGTGCGAGACACGTTTGCGCGCGAAGCGCTGCCCGACCACGCCGCGGCGTGCGTGCTGCGAGCGCCCTCGCTCGACGCGCTTCAAGACCTCAGCGGCTTGGCCGCGGCACTCTCGTCGGACGGATACGCAACGGTGCCGCGTCAGCCCTGAAGCTGCTGCAGCGCGGCGCGGGCGTTGTCGGCGCGCGCATCGTCCGGCGGCGCGTGCTTCAAGTACGCGCGGAAGTCGGCGATCGCGTCGGTGCGGCGTCCGATCGCCTGAAGGACCACACCGCGGTTGAACAAGGCGGCGCGAAACCCGGGACGTTCTTTCAGCACGCGGTTCAGCTGCTCGAGCGCGGCGAGATCGTGTCCCGTTTCGTGCAGCGTCGTCGCGTAGTCGGTACGGACGTCGGGATTGCCCGGGTCGAGCGCGAGCGCATGCGCGAAGTACGTGCCCGCTTTGTCGTATTTCTGCGCGTCGAACTCCATGTCGCCGAGCTGCACGAGCGCGGCCAGGTCGTTCGGATTGCGCGCCAAGCGTGCGCGCAGCGCGGCCAGCTCTTGCATCACCGGCGCGGGCGGCGCGCCCGCGGGGCCGCCGCCGCCGGTCGACGCACCGGGCAGCGCGCTCGCCCCGGCGATCGGTCCGGTGCCCGTTTGCGGAACGGTGAAGGTTCCGGGCGGGTCGGTCGCGATCGGCGCCGGCGTCGCGACGATGCGCGCATCGCCTTGCTGCGCCACCGTGCCGCTCGGTCCGAACGCCGAGCCGGTCGTGCCGAAGCCGATGCGCAAGAAGTAGCCCATCACGCCGAGGAACACGGCGGCGAACGCGACGAGCACGGGAACCGCGATGCGCGGAGGAAGTCCCACGCGCCTCTCTTGGCGAAGTGGCGGTGATGCTCCCGGGTCTGCCCGACGTCGCCGAGCTGCAGCTGCTGTTCGCTCAGTACAACTTCATGCACTTCAACGGCGAGATCCCGTCGTACACGATCGCCTACAACGCCCGCTTCTCGAACCTCGCCGGGCGCATCACCTACAAGCCGCCGATCATCGAGCTTTCGCCGAAGCACTTGAAAGACAAGCCCGGGGAGCTGCGCGAGACCTTGCTGCACGAGATGATCCACGCGTGGCTGCACGCCCGCGGACAGAATCCCGGACACACGGCGACGTTCAAGAAGAAGATGCGCGAGCTGGGCTTGCGCTCGATCTACCACGACCTCGGCAAAGCGCTGCCGCTGAACGAGTCGCCGAAGCGCTACATCCTGCGCTGCGAGAAATGCCTCGTCGAGGCGTTGCGCAAGCGCAAGCCGTCACCGAATCTCCGCTGCGCGCGCTGTCGCCGAACCATCGCCGTGTTCGAGGTCGTCGAGATGCGCCCGGTCGAGCTTCGCCAAGCCGCGTCCCGAGCCGGTTGATCGGCCGAGGCCCGCCGGCCTCGCGGGGCGGCGAGCGTTACAGCGCGGCGCTGTAGTAGCTGTAGCCGTTCTCCTGCAAGACGGCGAGCGCGCTGATCCCCGCGGGCACGACGGTCACGCCGGGGAGGACGTGGGTGCGCAGATGCGCTTGGAGCGCCGTCGCGTTCGGTGCGTCGCCTCCGTTGCCGGCGGCCATCACGCGGTTCGCGACGTCGCCGAGGGCGGTATTGCAGGCGAAGAACGCCACGCCGCGCAGCTGGAGCGCGGGGACCGATTTGTCGGCGTTCGGCCCGAGCGCGGAGTTCACGTGCGCGAACGGATTGCCCGGGGCTTTGAGGCTGAGGAACTCGTTCGCGACGCCGTGCACGACGTCGGCGAGGTGGTGGTGCTGCCACGCCTCGTCGTCGAGCGCGATCGTCACCGCCGATCCGGCGAGCACGATCGCGATGTGGACGGCGGCGGGCGTCTCGCCCCAGCCCGATTCGAAACCGTTCAGCGAGTTGACCGCGAACTGGAGCACCGCGCCGTCGTTGACGCGGACCGCGCCGATCGCCTGACGATGGCGCGCGCGGTCGCGGATGCGCGCGACGAAGGAGGCTTCGTCGATGATCGCGCCGCCCTGCGCCCCCGCGGCCGCCGGCGCGCCGGCGCCGGCGAGGGCGGAGGCCGCGCCCGCGGTCCAGGCAACGGCGGCGCCGGCCGCGAGAAAGCCCTTCCTCGTGTCCATGCCGCTCGCGTACCCGTCAGCGCAGGTGCCGTACCACCAGGCCGATCGCCGCGGCAATGAATGCATACGCCACGAGCGAGATCAGCGCGGGGGACGAGACGCGGCGCGCGATGCGCGGGCCGATCGAGCCGCCGACGAGTCCCCCGAGCGCCAGCGGAGCGGCGGCGGCCCAGTCGACGTCGCCGCGCAGCGCGTGCGTGGCGATCCCGATCGGCGACGTCGTCGTCACGACGAACGCCGTCGTCGCCGTGACGACGTGCGGCGCCATGCGCGCGCCGAGCAGCAGCACCGGGATCGACACGACGCCGCCGCCGATCCCGAACAGCGAGGAGAAGAACCCCAGCGGGAAGCCCGCCGCCACGCCGAACCGCGGGTCGTGCGCGAACGTGCGCTCGTGCGCCGGGCGCGACGCGAGCGCGCGGCGCCGAAGCACGAGGACGGCGAGCACCACCATCACGATCCCGTACGCGACGTCGAATCCCTGCGGCGAAAACGCGCGCACCGCCAGCGCGCCGGCGATCCCGCCCGGAACGGCGCCGGCGGTGAACGGCAACGCGATGCGAAGATCGACGCGCTTGTCGCGCAGATACCCGATCGTTGCGCTCGCGGTGTTCGCGAAGACCATCACGAGGGACGTCGCGGCGGCCGCCGCGGGTGCGACGCCGAACGCGATGCGCAGCACCGGCACGACGACGAATCCGCCGCCGAGACCGACGAGCGAGCCGAACACGCTCGCCGCGGTCCCGACCGCGAACAGGATCAGCGCTTCGCCTGCGTTCATCGCGGCGAACGGCGCGGAGGCTTCAGCTCTGGACGCGCCCGATGTAGCGGCGGTCGCGCGTGTCGATGCGGATCACATCGCCCGGGTTCACGAAGAGCGGGACCTGGACCGACGCCCCTGTCTCCAGCTTCGCCGGCTTCGTCGTGCCGGTCGCCGTGTCGCCTTTGAAGCCGGGATCCGTCTCTTCGACCTTCAGCTCGACGTGCGCCGGAAGCGCGGCGCCGATCGCTTGGCCGTCGTGGAACTGGACGTCGATCCGCATCCCGTCTTTGAGGAAGTCCGCGGGATCGCCGATGATGTCGCGCTGCAGCGTGACGTTCTCGTACGTCTCGTTGTCCATGAAGTGGTAGCCGTCGGCATCGTTGTAGAGCATCTGCATCTCGCGGTTGTCGACCGTTGCGCGCTCCAGCTTCTCGCCGGCGCGGAACGTGCGTTCCACCGTCGCGCCCGACTTGACGTTCTTCAGCCGCGTCCGCACGAAGGCGGAGCCTTTGCCCGGCTTGACGTGCAGGAATTCGATGACGGTCCAGAGCTGACCGTCGATCACGATCGTGACGCCGTTGCGGAAATCGTTCGAGGAGATCATGGATGGTTGAGGCTTTTCTCCAAAAAGCGCCGGGCTAAGGCCCGACGCCGCTTACGAGGACCGGTTCGCTTTCAAGAGGGACAGCCGGTTCTCCGTTCCGCGACGCAACCGCTCGAGGTTCTCGCGGTGGCGCGCGATGATCAGCAGCGCCGATACCACGCCGTACACGACGCCCACGGTCCCGAGCCCGAACCAGAGCACGGCCGCCATCGCGACCGAGGCGAGCATCGAGCCCAGCGATGCGAAACCGCTTGCCAGGACGACGGCCAGCCAGACGAGCGCGAACGCGAATCCGGCCGGCCACCACAGGGCGAAGACCGCGCCGAAGTGCGTCGCGACGCCCTTCCCGCCGCGCCCGCCGAGAAACGGCGACCAGCAGTGGCCGGCCACCGAGAGCAGCGCCGCGACGGCGCCGGCCGGCGGTCCGCCGAGCGCGCTCGCCGCGAGCGTCGGGGCGAAGCCCTTCAGCGCGTCCAGGACGAGCACCGCGATACCGCCGCGGCGCCCGAGCGTGCGCAGCGCGTTCGCCGCGCCGATGTTTCCGCTGCCCGCGCTGCGGATGTCGGTCCCGTAGAACGCGCGCGAGACGAGCACGCCGAACGGAATGGAGCCCACCGCGAAGGAGACGAGCGCGACGATCGGGAGCAGGACCGCGGCGTTCATTGCGCCTCCTCGCCGGGCTCGTCGCGCCGGGAGCGAAACTCGAACGTCAGCGGCACGCCTTCGAAGTCGAACTCCGCGCGGAGCGTGTTCTCGATGAAGCGCCGGTAGGAGGCGGGAACGAGCTCCGGGTCGTTGACGTGGAAGACGAACAGCGGCGGGTGCGTCTGCGGCTGCGAGACGTACAGAATCTTCAGCGGCTTGCCGGACGTGATCGGGGGCGGATGCGCGAGCACCGCTTCGCGCACGATCTGATTGAGACGCGCGGTCGGGATGCGGCGGTCGAGATTTTCCGCGACGCGGTCGACGATCGGCATGAGGCTCTGCAGCCGCCGGCGCGTCTTCGCGGACAGGAACGTGACGGGCGCGAAGGCCGCGAACGGAATCTGGGCGTGGATCTCGTTGGCGAGCTCGTTCTGACTGAACTCGCCCAGCTCGCGCACGAGGTCGTATTTGTTCCCGACGATCACGAGCGCCTTGCGCTCCTCGAGCGCGAGGCCGGCGAGGCGGCGGTCCTGCGCGGTCGGACCTTTCAACGCGTCGACGAGCAGCAGCACGACGTCCGCGCGCGACATCGCTTTGAGCGAGCGGAGCGACGAGTAGTACTCGAGCGCGCCGTGATGCGTCGCTTTCTTGCGCACGCCGGCGGTGTCGATCAGCCGGAACGTGCGGCCTTTCCAGCGGAACAGCGTGTCGATCGCGTCGCGCGTCGTCCCCGGGACGTCGGAGACGATCGCGCGCTCTTCGTTGAGCAGCGCGTTGAGGAGCGAGGACTTTCCGACGTTCGGCTGGCCGATGAGCGCGAGCGACAGCTCCGCCTCGCCCGCGATCTCGGCGTCCTCCGGCGGAAGCCGCTCGACGATCGCGTCGAGCAGGTCGCCGGTGCCCTCCCCGTGCAGCGCCGAAACGCCGAACGGCTCGCCGAAGCCCAGCCCGCTGAACTCGGCGTGGATCGACGCGGCCGCGCGCGGCGACTCGATCTTGTTCGCCACGAGCAGCACCGGGCGGCGCGTCCGCCGCAGGATGTGCGCGACGTCGTCGTCGACCGGCGTGAGCCCGTCCTGCGCGTCGACGACGAACACGATGAGGTCGGCATCGTGCGCCGCGGACTCCGCCTGCGCGCGCGTGCCCGCGGCGATCTGGTCGCCGGGCTCGATCTCGGTCTCGATGCCGCCGGTGTCGACGAGGGTGAACGTCCGGCCCTGCCACTCCGCGACCCCGTAGATGCGGTCGCGCGTCACCCCGGGCGTGTCCTCGACGATCGCGAGCCGCTGTCCGAGGAGCCGGTTGAAGAGGGCGCTCTTCCCGACGTTCGGGCGCCCCACGACGGCGACCGTCGCGGGACGCACGTGCAAGGAAGGTGCGAGGGCTTCCGCCATGACCGCCCAAGGTTCCCATCGATATGCTCCGTCGCCTCGCGGCGCTGGCCGCGTGCGCCGTCCTCCTCGCCGCGGCGGCGACCGGCTCGCTCTACGTGACCACGCTGCCCAGCGGAGCGGACGTCTGGATCGACGGCACCTACGTCGGCCGCAGTCCGATGGTGGCCGACGCGCTGAGCGCCGGCCGCCACACGGTCGGCTTGGCGATGGCGGGCTGGACGCCGCAGCAGGTCGACGTGGCGATCGTCGCCGGCCAGACGACGCTCAGCTCGACGAAGCTCGACCGGACCGGCGGCAAGGCGGCCGGCAGCGGGACCCTCGCGATCCGGGGCGTCCCGGTCCGGGCCGTCTACCTCGACGGCGTGCCGGTGAAGCCCGGGAAGGACGGAACCTTCGCGGCGAGCGCCGGCAGCCACGAGCTCGCGGTCCGGACGCCGAAGGGCCGCATCACCCGGACGATCACGGTGTGGCCCGCGACTCGAACCGACGTCGTGCTCTCCCCGAACGTCGAGCCGCAGCGGCCGAGCGTGCTCGCGCCGGCCGACGTGTACGTGCCGGCGAATGCGATTCGGATCGACGGGGCGAAGATCGTCGTCCGCTACCGCAACCACGAGATCGTCGCGCGCTTCGGCGAGACGGTCTACAAGGTCGACGGCAAGACCGTCGACTACGCGGAAGCGCCGACCCAGATCGGCAACCGCCTGTACCTTCCGCTCGAGCTGCTCGCCGCGCTGTCCGGCCGAGCCGATCGCGCTCCCGACCCGCGCTGACGAGAACGCCTTCCGACCGTGCCGCAGATTTCCAGAGAAACCGTTTGACCGTGCCGCAGATTTACATCGAGACGCACGGGTGCCAGATGAACGACGCCGACTCGCAGGACATCGCGCGGCGCGCGGTCTCGGCCGGGTTCACGCTCGCCGAACGCCCCGAAGACGCGTCGATCCTCGTCCTCAACACGTGCACCGTGCGCGACAACGCGGAGCGGCGCGCGTACGGACGCATCGCGCACTGGAAAGCGGTGAAGGACGCCGACCCGTCGGTGAAGGTCGTCGTCACCGGGTGCCTGGCGGAGCAGGACAAGGACCGGATGCGCACGCTCGTCCCGCACGTCGACGGCGTGTTCGGAACGCGCGAGCTGGGCGCGCTCGGCGACGCGCTCGCGACGTGGCGCGAGGACTATCCCGACGACGACCTCACCGTCGACCGCGAGATCGAGACGATGCTCGGCGGCGTGGGCGAAGGGATCGCCGGACCGTACGACGCGCTGCGCGGCTTCGTCACCGTGCAGCGCGGCTGCTCGTACTACTGCACGTTCTGCATCGTGCCCCACGTGCGCGGGCGCTTCGATCACCGTCCGATGCGCGACATCCTCGACGAGGTGCGTGCGAAGGCCGGGGCCGGCGCGCGCGAGATCACGCTCGTCGGGCAGACGGTGAACGCGTACAAGGAGCCCGCGACCGGCGCCGACTTCGCCGATCTGCTGGAAGAGATCTGCGCGATCGAGGCGGTCGAGCGCGTCGGCTTCATCAGCTCGCATCCGAAGGACCTGAACGAGAAGCTCGCGCGGGTCTGCGCGATGCTGCCGAAGATGAACCCCCGCTTCCACCTCGCGCTCCAGTCCGGATCGAACGCGATGCTGCGCCGCATGAACCGGAAGTACACGATCGAGGAGTTCCTCGATCGCATCGGGACGTTCTCGGCGTACAATCCGGCGTGGGCGATCACGACCGACCTGATCGTCGGCTTCCCCGGCGAGACCGAGCACGACTTCCAGCAGACGCTCGACGTCTGCGCGCGCGGCCTGTTCGCGCAGGCCTACATGTTCGTCTACTCGCCGCGGCGCGGAACGCCGGCGGCCGTGTGGCACGAGAAGAACGCCGTGCCGGCCGACGTGGCGGCGGAGCGCTTTCGCCGGCTGGTGGCGGTGCAGGACGCCGCGGTGACGGCGTACCACCAGCGAAAGGTCGGTACGACGGTGCGCGCCCTGATCCACGGGACCTCGCGCAAAGACGCGGCGAAGCTCAGCGCCAAGACGGTGGACAACGTCACGGTGAACTTTCCGCTGGTCGAAGCGTGCCCGGATCTCGAACGTCCCTGGGCCGACGTCCGCGTCGAGAGCGCGTCGGTGTGGGGCGTCCGCGGAACGTGCGTCGGCCGCGCCGCGAGCTACGACGGTCCGTCGGAGCCGCTCGCACCGCAGCTCATCGATCTCATCGGCGCATAGCGCGACGCCGCGCGCCGCGGGTCGCGCGCGTCAGACGCGCTGCTCGGTTTCGAGCGTACCGCCGCGATCGAGGCGAAGCCGCGCGCCGCGCCAGCGCACCGCTCCGCCGCGGCAGCCCGCGAACCATACCGCGAAGCCGAGGACGTCACGCAGCGGAACGAGCCACGGCGAGCCGCCGGCGCCCGTCGACAGCGCTCGGCGCGCGCGCGAATGCAGCGCGAAGCGCACCGCCGCGGCCGCGGCGAGCAGCATCGCGCCCGCGCGCTTGTCGCGCGCCAACGCCCACGCGACCGCGGCGAGCGGCAACGGATACGTGAGAGCGATGCCGGCGTAGCTCGCGGGGCGCACGCTGCGAATGGTGCGCGCCCAGCGCAGCTCGTGCAGCACGAGCGCTCGGACGTTGCGCTCGTGCACGACGTTGGTGACGACGTACGGCACGAGCGCGACCCGCATGCCGCGCTCGGCGACGAGACGGCCGAGGAGGTGATCGTCGGCGACGTGCTGCGCCAGCGCGCGCGCGCCGCCGACGGCCTCGAAGACGTCGCGCCGAACCGCCATCGTCGCGCCGAAGCAGTACCGCAGCGGCTCGAGCGCCGTCGCGGTCAGCGCCGAGGGCGCGAACTGCTCGGTGATCCACATCGCGCCGAGGGCGTCGGCGAGCGATGCGGTCGCCGGCTCGCCCGCGTAGACGCACGTCGCCGCGCCGACGTCTTCGTCGTCGAAGGCGGCCGCGACGGCGTCCAGCCAGCCGGCATCGACGCGCATGTCGCTGTCGGAGATCGCGAGGATCTCGCCCCGCGCGCGCGCGAACGCCGGCCGGAGGTTCGCGATCTTCGGATTCGTGAAGCCGGCGTTTCGCTGCGGTTCCGCCGCGTCCGGCGCGTCGCTGCCGACGACGACCTGCGTGCGGTCCGGGAACTCGGCCGCGACGGCGCGCGCGATCGCGAGCGCTGCGTCGTGCGCGTCGCGTACGCTGAAGATGACGTCGTACGACGGATAGTTCTGCGCGCAGAACGAGCGGAGGTTCTCTGCGAGTCCGGGCTCGTCGCCGTGCAGCGGCTTCAGCACCGTCACGTGCGGATGGCCGTTCGCCGGACCCCGGCGGCGGACGCGGCGCTCGAACGCGGCGAGACGCGTCAGCGTGAACGCGCCGTACGCGACGCTTGCGATCGCCGCGCCGAACGCGAGCGTCGCCGCGACGTGCCGTGCCTCAGCGCGCACGAGCGAGGTCGCCGAACGCGATCCGTTCGATCTCGCCGGCGCGCACCGCCTCGGCGACGCGCCGGCTCGTCAGCGCGGCGAACTCGGCTTCGAGCTGATACGGGGCAAGGTCGGGCGCCATCCCCGGCCAGCGCTCCGTAGCGGCGTGGAAGTACATCTCCGTCGAGCCGGCCGGAAGCTGCGCGAGGTAGCCGAGCACCCGGCTTTCCGTCATCCGGCCGGTGTCGTTGAAGCCGAAGACGTGGTCGTTGTGCGCGATCCCGCGCGCGCGCATCCGCGCCTTCATCAGACGAAGGAACGGCGCGAAGAATAGCGCTTGCGCGACCCGGGCACCGAAATGCTCGCGAGTGGCTCGCCAGCCCGGCAAGAACGGCTCGTCCGGGATCCGCATCGGCGGCGAGCCGTACTCGCGCGCGACCTTCAGGATCAGCCGCAGCACGGTGGGGTGGAGATGGTAGTGGCATTGGGCGTTGACGTGGTCGAACGGCAAGCCGGTCGCGGCGAACGCCGCGAACTGCGCGCGGATCTCCGCCTCGAGCTGACGCTGCGCGCGCCGGCTGAAGAAATACCGCACGCCGATACGCGCCAGATCGCTCGAGAAGAAGCCGTCGTCGCCGACCAAGTCGGGGATGCGCTCGGGCGGGAGCAGCGGACGCCCCGCCACGACGACGACGTGCAGTCCGACTCCGAGCGCGGGGTTCGCGCGCGCCCGCGCCACCGCGTCCGCCGCCGCCGGCTCGGCGACCATCAGGCTCGCCGCGCTGACGATGCCGTCGCGGTGGCCGCGCTCGATCGCCTCGTTCACCGGAACGGAAAGTCCGAAATCGTCGACCGTGACGATCAGCCGCCGCACCGGCCTCCCCTGCGTGCTCGACGGCTTGCGGCCCTGCTCCGCAAGGTGCACAATCACATCGTGGGGCTCGATCTCCTCGTCGGCGTGCTCGCGGCGGCGTTTCTCACGCTGCTGGGAACCGGCGGTCTCAATCCGGAGACCGAACGCCCGCGGCGTGCGCCGCAGCGTCCGTTCACGCTCGTGCGCATCCCTTCGGACGACGACGCCGACGCGCAAGTCTGGCCGCTCGGCTGGAACTGATTCTCTCCACCGCAATCCACAGGGAAGGCCGGCCATCCACAGGGAGCGAGCGCCGCACGCCGTGAATCGGCGGCAGATGCGGTCAGGCCCCGGGTGACGACGACTTCGGCGTGGTCGCCGATGCTCGAGCAGTACTTCGGGATGAAGCATCGCTATCCCGAAGCGATCCTGCTCTCGCGCGTCGGAGACTTCTACGAAGCCTACGGTGACGACGCCGAGACGATCGCCCGCGCGCTCTCGATCACGCTGACTTCGAAAGAGGCGGGCGGCGGTCGCCGCGTCAAGATGGCCGGCGTTCCGTACCACGCGCTCGACGGGTATCTCGCGAAGCTCGTGCAGCAGCGGCGCGTCGTCGCGCTCGCCGAGCAGCTCGAAGCGCCGGTGCCGAACAAGCTCGTGCGGCGCGACGTGGTGCGCGTCGTGACGCCCGGGACGCTCATCGAGGAGCACATCCTCGAACGCTCGGCGCACAACTACCTCGCCGCCGTGACGGCGTTCGACGACGTCATCGCGCTCGCGCACGCCGACATCTCGACGGGCCACGTCGCCGCGACCGCCTTCGACGGCGACTCCGCGCTCGAAGACATCCTCGCCGAGATCGCTCGCCTCGATCCGGCCGAGCTGGTCGCCGATGTCGCGCCCGACGTGCGCCCCGCGCTCGAAAGCGCGCTGGAGAACACGCAGACGCGGATCACCGTCCCGGTGCTCGCGTCGGTCGATCAGCGCGTGCGCGAGCCGATCGACGGCTTTTCGTCGGACGCCTCGCTCGCGATGCACCGCGCGCTCGACGCGCTCGGCGCGTTCGTCAAGCGAGTCAGCGTGCAGCAAGGCGGCGACCCGGCGCTGCGCGCGGTGCAGTACTACCGCCAGGCGACGTTCGTCGCGCTCGATCCGAACACGCGCAAGCATCTGGAGCTGACGAAGGCGCTCGGCGCGAATCCGAAAGCGACGCTGCTCGCGACCATCGACCGCACCCGCACCGCGATGGGATGCCGGCTGCTCGGACGCTGGGTGCAGGCGCCGCTCGTGAGCGCCGAGGCGATCGGCGCGCGCGCCGACTGCGTCGGTGCGCTGGTCGGCGACGCCACCCGGCGCATCGCGCTGCAGGACGTGCTCTACGAGTGCTACGATCTCGAGCGGATCGCACAAAAGGTGCGCTTCCGGCGCGCGCTTCCGCGCGACCTCGGGTCGCTGCGCAAGACGCTCGCGCTGCTCGACCCGATCGCGGACGCGCTGCGCGAACCGTCGCTTCCGCCGGGGATGCGCCGCATCGCCGCGCGGCTCGGTGATTTCGACGAGCTGCGGCGCGACCTCGAATCGACGCTCGTCGACGATCCGCCGGCGACGCTCGTCGACGGGGGCGTCATCCGGCCCGCCGCGAGCCCGGAGCTCGCCGAATGCGTCGGCCTGCGCGGCGACGCGCGCACGCGGATCGCGGCGCTCGAGGAGCGCGAGCGCGAGCGCAGCGGCATCAAGTCGCTGAAGATCAAGTACGCGTCGGCGTTCGGCTACGCGATCGAAGTCCCGAAAGCGCAAACCGCCAACGTCCCCGCCGACTACACGCGCCGGCAGACGCTCGCGAACGGCGAACGCTACGTGACGCCGGAGCTGCGCGAGCTCGACGTCGCGATCGCGTCGGCGGAGTCGCGGCAGCTGCGGCTCGAGCAGGCGCTGTACGAAGCGCTGGTCGAGCGCGTCGCCGAACGCGTCGACGAGCTGCTCGCAACCGCCGACGCGCTCGCCGAGCTGGACGCGTACTGCTCGCTGGCGCAGGTCGCGGCGGAGCGTGGATACGTGCGGCCCGCGTTCGTGGAGGAGAGCAGCGTCGAGATCGTCGACGGCCGCCATCCCGTGATGGAAGCGCTGCTGGGCTCGCAGTTCGTGCCCAACGACGTGCGGCTCGGCGTCGATCGCTCGCGCTTCATCCTGCTGACCGGGCCGAACATGGGCGGGAAGTCCACGTTTCTGCGGCAGACCGCGCTGCTCGTCGTGCTCGCGCAGATCGGGTCGTTCGTCCCCGCGCGTTCGGCGACGCTCGGCGTCGTCGACCGCATCTTCACGCGGATCGGCGCCGGCGACGACCTCGCGTCGGGGCAGTCGACGTTCTACATCGAGATGGCCGAGGCGGCGAACATCCTGCGCCGCGCGACCGATCGGAGCCTGCTGCTGATCGACGAGATCGGGCGCGGAACCGGGACGGTCGACGGGCTCGCGATCGCGCAGGCGATCTGCGAGTACTTGCTGGAGCGGGAGTCGCGCGCGCCGATGGCGCTCTTCGCGACGCACTTTCACGAGCTGGTCGCGCTCGCCGACCGCTGGCCGCTCGTGGCGAACTTCCACATCACCGCGGTGGAGAACACGCGCGGCGGCGCGCCGGTGTTCTCGCATCGCGTTCTGCCCGGCTCGTCGTCGCGGTCCTTCGGGATCGAAGTCGCGCGGATGGCCGGGCTGCCGCCCGCCGTCGTGGAGCGCGCTCGCGAAGTCGCGGCCGCGCTCGAAGGGCGCCCGACGCTCGAGGTCTCCGTCCCGCTGCGGGGCCGATTGGCGAAGCCGGCGATCATCGAGCAGCCCCTGCTGTTCGAGCTGCACTAGAGCCGCACGCCGGCGTTCCCTTCCGCCTGCGGCTCGTCGACGTTGCGACGGCTCGGGTGATCGTTCACCGGGAACCGCGTGACGGCGCGTATGCGGACGTCCGCAGCGTGCATCGCGGCGACGTGTTGAGCCCGCTCGCCTTTCCCGATCTCCGGCTCGCGGTGTCGAGCCTGTTCGCGCACGGACCGTAGACTCGGCTCGCGCGTCGGGCGGTCGCGGAAACGGGCGCTCGGCGTCGAAGCGGACGGGATGCGCCCCCGGCCGATGGTGAACGCTCGACGCCGCGCCACATCGCGGCGGAGCGCGCCGTCTCGCGTCGCACGCCGGGAGCGTTGCCGCGCGTGATCCGGCTCCTCGATTCGGACACGATCGGCCAGATCGCGGCCGGCGAAGTGATCGAACGGCCGCTCTCGGTCGTCAAGGAGCTCGTCGAGAACGCGCTCGACGCGGATGCCACGCGCGTCGCGGTGCGCGTGCGCGGCGGCGGGCTCGTCGAGATCGAAGTCGCCGACGACGGCATCGGGATTCCGCCCGACGAGCTGCCGCTCGCGCTCACCCGTCACGCGACGTCCAAGATCGTCGACGCGTCGGGCCTGACGCAGGTCGACACGCTGGGATTCCGCGGCGAGGGGCTCGCGTCGATCGCGGCGGTCGCCGACGTGACGATCGTCTCGCGCACCGGGCGCGCCGAGATCGGTGCCGCGATCGACGCGCGGGCCGGAACGACCGGCGAGCAGCGCCCGGTCGCGGGGCCGCCCGGGACGCGCGTCGTCGTGCGGAACCTCTTCGCGAGCGTTCCGGTGCGGCGCGAGTACCTGCGCTCGCCGGGCGCGGAGTTCGGCCGGATCGCGACGTGGCTCGCGACCCTCGCGCTCGCGTATCCTCACGTCGGGTTCACGCTGGAACACGACGGCAAGACGACGTTCACGTTTCCGCCGGGCGACGACCTGGCGCCCCGGCTGCGCCACATCTTCGGCGCGACGTCGACCGCGATGCTGCCGGTCCACGCAGAGGAACGGTACGCCGGCGTGCGCGGGTGGGTCAGCTCGCCCGGCGACGATCGTCCCGACCGCCGCAATCAGGTGTTGTTCGTCAACGGCCGCCTGCTGCGCAGCACGCTGGTCAGCGGCGCCTGGCACGCCGCATATCGCACCTTCGCGATGGTGGGGCGTCATCCGTACGGCGTGTTGTACGTCACCGTCCCGGCGAACGAGGTCGATCCGAACGTCCATCCGACCAAGAGCGACGTGCGCCTGCGCCACGGCGATCACGTCCTGCGGATCGTCAAGGACGCGATCGCGGCCGGTTTGCGCCGCGGCGCGATCGAACGGCTCGAACGCTCGATCTCGTTCGCGCCGCCGGCGCGCGAGTCGACCAGCCTCGCCGCCGCGATCGACTGGACCGAGACGCTCGCCGCCGGCGCGGCCGGCGCGCCGGACGGATCCGAAGCACCGGCGGGACGAGCGGCGGACGCGACGCCGAGGCCGGTGCTGCGCGTGCTCGCGCAGGTCGATCGCACGTACATCCTCGCGACCGACGGCGAAGCGGTCGTGCTCGTCGATCAGCACGCGGCACACGAGCGCATCGTGTTCGAGCAGCTCGCGGCGAACGCGCGCGCGAAGGCGACGTCGGAGGCGCTGCTCATCCCGTACTCGTTCGAGGTGCGTCCCGAAGAGGCGGAGCGACTCGAAGCGTCGCTCGACGCGCTCGCCGCGAGCGGTCTGCACATCGAGCCGTTCGGAGAGCGCGCGTACCGGGTGACGGGGACGCCGGCCCGGCTGGTGCACGCCGGACGGTCGCGTCCGTTCGACGTTGCCGACTTCATCGATTGTCTCGGCGACGACGTCCGCGGGCTCGACGCCGACCAGCGCGTGTGGGCGTCGCTCGCGTGCCATTCCGTGGTCGTCGCGGGGGAGCGGCTCGAATATCCGGAGATGACCGCCCTCGTCGAGCGGCTGCAGCGCTGCGAGAACCCGATGCACTGCCCGCACGGCCGGCCGACGATCGTCCGGCTCGATCCGGACCGCATCGCGCGGCTCTTCAAGCGGATGTGACGTCCGGCGTCCTCATCCTCACCGGACAGACGGCGTCCGGCAAGAGCGCGCTCGCGCTGCGCCTCGCCGAGCGCTTCGGCGCCGAGATCGTCGGAGCGGACTCTCGTCAGATCTATCGCGGGATGCCGATCGGCACGGCGGCGCCGAGTCCCGAGGATCTCGCGCGGGTACGGCACCACCTCGTCGGCTTCCTGGGTTCGGGCGAGCGGTATTCGTCGGCGCGTTTCGTCGCCGACGCGCTCGCCGCGATCGACGACATCCAGCGCCGCGCGAAGCGGGCGCTCGTCGTCGGCGGCACCGGGTTCTACGTTCGCGCGCTCACCGGCGACGTCGCGCTCTCGCCCGTGCGGGACGAAGCGCTGCGCGAGCGCGTCGCGCGCGAAGCGCGGATCCATCCGCCCGACGTGCTCGCCGACTGGCTGCGAGCGCTCGCGCCGGAACGTGCCGCCGGCATCGCGACCAACGATCGCTACCGCGTCACACGGGCGCTCGAGATCGCGCTCTCCCGGCGCGACGACGCGGCTGTCGGAAAGGAACACGCGGCGCGAGCCGCCGCTCCGCGCGACGAGGCACGAGCCGGTGCGCCCCACGAGACGCTCCGCACTCGCGGCACGGCGTATCGTAAGGTGATGCTCGAGGTCGGGAGCGACGAGCTCCTGAAGCGCATCGAAGCGCGCACGGACGCGATGCTGGCGGCGGGGCTCGTCGACGAAGCCGAGCGCATCGGCGCCGACGCGGTCGCGGCGGACGCGGTCGGCTACCGGGAAGCGCTCGCGTATCTGCGGGGCTGGTCGACGTTCGGCGAGCTCCGTACGCAGCTCGTTCGCAGCACGCGGCGGTACGCGAAGCGCCAGGCGACCTGGTTTCGCACTGAGCCCGAGCTGCAACGCGTACCGGACGAGTCGGCGTTCGAAGGCCTCGTCGCGGTCGCGAACGATCTCGGCTGGCGCTGATTCGCCGGAGCCGGATTCAGCTTCGCTTCAGCATCTCGCGCGCGGCGTTCCAGCCGGGCGCGCCCATCACGCCGCCGCCGGGATGCGCCGCGGCGCCGCACAGGTACAGCCGATCGATCGGCGTGCGATAGCTCGCATAGCCGGGTGCGGGACGGAACAGGAAGAGCTTGTTGAGCGTCATCGCGCCCTGGAAGATGTTGCCGCCGGTGAGATTGAAGGTCTTCTCGAGGTCCACCGGCGTGAGCACCTGGCGGTCGATCACCGACGCGGTGAAGCCGGGCGCGTACTCTTCGAGCATGGCGAAGCAGCGGTCGGCGAACGCGTTCTTCGTCGCTTCGTCCCAGGCGCCGTCCTTCAGCGCGTAGGGCGCGTACTGGCAGAACATCGACATCACGTGCTTGCCGGGCGGTGCAACGCTGGGATCGACCGACGACGGGATCGTGCATTCGACGATCGGGTTCTGCGAGAAGCGCCCGTACTTCGCGTCGTCGTAGCCGCGCTCGATGAAATCCTGATCCGGGCACAGATGGATCGTTCCGCGATGCTGCGGCCCGGCGCCGCTCCCCGGGCACGCGGTGAAGTTCGGGAGCGCGGAGAGCGCGACGTTGATCTTCGCCGACGCGCTGGAGTAGTCGATGCGGCGGATCTCCGCGAGGAAGTCGGGCGGCAGCGCGTCGGCCGGAAGAAACGTCTCGAACGTCAGCCGGCAGTCGACGTTGCTGGCGACCGTGCGCGCGCGGATCTCGTCGCCGTTCGCGGTCACGACGCCGACGGCGCGGCGCCCGTCGAGCAGAATGCGCGTGACCTCGGCGTTCGTCCGGATCTCGACACCGAGATCGCGCGCCGCGCTCGCGAGCGCTTGCGTCAACCCGCCCATCCCGCCGCGCACGTAGCTCCACACGCCGCGCGCGCCGTTGGTCTCGCCCATCACGTGATGAAAGAGCACGTAGGCCGTCCCCGGCATCGAGGGCGCGGCGAAGGCGCCGATGATCGCGTCGGTGGCGAGGGTCGCCTTCAGCTGCTCCGACTCGAACCAGCGGTCGAGGATCGGCCGCGCCGCGCCGGTGAGGATCTCGATCGCTTCGCCGAGCGCCCCGTCGAGCTTCTTCGCGTCGAGTCCGAGCTTGCCCATCGCGAGCAGATCGCCGAGCGACGGCTTCACGACGTTGGGCGGTATCTGCAGCAGCGTCGGTTCGATCACCGACGCGACGCGCTCGAGCATCGCGACGTACTGCGTATAGCGCTCCGCGTCGCGCGTGCTGAACTTCGCGATCTCGGCGCGGTTCGCCGCATCGTCGGGGCCGAGCATGAGATACCGGCCGTCCGGGAACGGCGAGAACGAGGACGGGTTGCGCTCGACCAGCTCGAAGCCGTAGTCGCGCAAGCGCAGGTCGCGTACGATCTCGGGCCGGAAGAGGCTGTTGACGTACGCCGCCGTCGACACTTTGAAACCCGGAAACGTCTCTTCGGTGACGCAGGCGCCGCCGACGACGTCGCGGCGTTCGAGGACGAGCACCGTTCGCTTCGCACGCGCGAGGTAGCACGCGGCGACCAAGCCGTTGTGGCCGGCGCCGATCACGATCGCGTCGTAGCTGGAGGGCATCGGCGTCTGGTTGGCGGCCGCTCGCACGGGCTCCGCTCGGCGCGACGGCGGGAGCCGCGCCCCGGCGGGCGTAAGCCTCTCGGCATGGCGACCCCGCGTCCGCAGCCGCTCCAAGACGTCTACCTCGCAGAGGTGAAGCGTCAGGCGCTGCCGGTCACGATCTACCTGGTCAACGGCTTCCAGCTGCGCGGCGTCGTGAAAGGCTTCGACCCGTTCACGATCGTGCTCGAGTACGAAAAGAAGGCGCACCTCATCTACAAGCACGCCGTCTCGACGATCTCGCCGCAAGGCGCCGTCGCCGGATCGCTCGTCCCCGAGGAGACGGAGGCGGCGGCGTCGTGATCGCGGGCGTCCCGATCGTCAAGGCGAACGGGACCGGGAACGACTTCGTGCTGGTCGACGAGCGCGTCTCGCCGGTCGCCGACAAGGTGGAGTTCGCGCGGCGCGTCTGCGATCGCGCGCGCGGCGTCGGCGCGGACGGCGTGCTGTTCGTCGAGCCGTCCGAGCGCTGCGACGTGCGCGTGCGCATCGTCAACGCCGACGGCAGCGAGGCGGAGATGTGCGGCAACGGGATGCGCTGCGTGGGCCGGTATCTCGACGAGCACGACGGCCTCGCCGAAGCCGCCGTCGAGACGCTGGCGGGACCGATCGGCGTTCGCGTCGTCTCGCGCGCACCGTATCGCGTCGCCGTCGAGATGGGCGAGCCGCGCATCGGGCCGCCGCACGCGGTCGCCGGCTTCACCGCGACGCCGGTCGACCTCGGCAATCCGCACGTCGTGATCCGCGTCGACGATGTCGACGCGGTCGACCTGCAGACGATCGGTCCTCGCATCGAGCACGATCCCGCCTACCCGAACGGAACGAACGTCCACTTCGTCGCAGGCCACGGCGGCCGCCGGCGCGTGCGCCATTGGGAGCGCGGCGCGGGCGCGACGCAGGCCTGCGGCACCGGCGCGGTCGCGGTCGCCACGGTGCTGATCGCGTCCGGAGATGCAACCTCGCCGGTCGTTCTCGACGTTCCAGGCGGCGTGCTCGAGGTGATCTGGACGCCCGGCGAGCGCGCGACGCTCGTCGGCGACGCCGTGCGGGAGTTCGAGCGAGTCCTCGCGTGACGGGCCTCGCGTACACCGACGCGCGCGGCCGCATCTTTTTCGACGAGACGCGCTCGCCGCTCGCCGACGGCGGGATCGAGCGCGCGCCGTCCGCGGACGAGCTGATTCCGGCACCCCGCGGCACCGTCACGACGATGCTGCCCGGCCGCACGCCGCTGCTCGCCGGCGGGCGCGAAGCCTCGCCGCGCCGCACCGCGCTCGCCGCCCTGCTCCCCGCCGGCTACACGCGCTTGCTGCTCCCGGCGTACCGCCGCCGCGGCGACGCACCGGCGCTGCCGCTCTTCGGCTACACGTTCGCCTGCGCCGTCGACGACGAGCTGCACGTCGCCGCGATGCGCACCGACGAGAGCGAAGACTGGACGCCGCGCTACTTCGCCGAAGGCGAGCTGGACACGCTGCTGCGCACCCGGCAGGCGGCGGACCCCACGAACCGCACGCTGGCGCAGCTCGGGATCTGTTCGCGCGACTACGGATGCTTCACCGCGCAGAACGTCTTTCTCGAACGCGGCGAAGCAGCGCTGCCGGTCTCGCCGACCTGCAACGCCGCGTGCGTGGGCTGCATTTCGGAGCTGGCGCCGGACGCCGGGATGCCGTCGCCCCAGACGCGCGTCGCATTCGAAGCGGACGTCGACGACCTCGTGCGGATCGCGGTGCATCACCTGGAGCGCGTCTCCGACGGAATCGTGTCGTTCGGGCAAGGCTGCGAAGGAGAGCCGCTGCTGCGCGTCACGACGATCGAGCGCGCCGTCGCACGCATCCGCGCGCAGCGCGCGAACGGGACGATCAACCTCAACACGAACGGATCGTTGCCCAAGAGCCTGCGCCGGCTGATCGACGCGGGTCTACAGGCGGTGCGCATCAGTCTGAACTCGTTCCGCCGTGACGTCTACGCCGCGTACTACCGGCCGACCGGCTACGATCTGAACGACGTGCTCGCATCGATCGCGCTCGCGGTCGACGCCGGGCTGCGCGTCTCGCTGAACTATCTCACGCATCCGGGCGTCACCGACGAGCGGGCCGAGGTCGAAGCGCTCGAGCGCGTGCTGCGCGCGCATCCCGTCGCGATGGTGCAGACGCGCACGCTGAACATCGATCCCGAGCGCTACTTCGGGCAGGTCGGGCGCCCGCGCGACCCGATCGGGATGCGCGAGGCGCTGCACCGCATCGAGCGCCTCGGCATCCCGCTCGGGAACTTCACGCACACGCACTAGAGGATTCGGCGCTCTTGACGAGCGCCGAATCCATCGCGGTCCTCGCTGCGCTGCGGTCCGCATCGCGGTCCTCGCTGCGCTGCGGTCCGCATCGCGGTCCTCGCTGCGCTGCGGTCCGCCGCGGAGGGCAGGCTACGGCGTGGGTGCCGTGGCCGTGGCGTGGCGGGCGTGCGCCATCACCTCGCCGCCCAATCCGATGTCGTGCGCGTTCGTCTCGACGTTGAGCTCGGTGCCGTTCGCCTTCAGCAGCGTGGAGATGGAGCTGCCTTGGCCGTTCGTCGCGGCGACCGTCAGCGAGCCGTCCGCGTTCGCCGTGACGGTCTCGCCGCCGGACAGCGTCAGGCTCTTGCCCTTCGCGAGCTGCACTTGGCTGCCCGCGTCGGTGATCGTGTACGAGCCGTCGCGCCGCATCGTCACCGCGTCGAGCCCGTCGTTCGCGGTGACGGTCGCGGTCTGGTTGTACGTCACGCCGTTCGCGTTCGGCGGCGTGACCGTCGTCGACACCTTGTAGCCGCCGGCGACCCACGCCGAATCGACGAGATCGTTCTGCGAGGCCATGCTGTCGTATTTTTGGGACACCTGCGTGGCGGCGCCGTTCGGTCCGAGGACGGTCCCCTGCTCGGTGATGTGCGGATCTCCGGTCGACGTGATCTCCATGTCGCCGACGTGCTGCTGCGCCGAATGCTGGTTCGGCGGCGCCCACGCCGGGGACGAGGGCGCGCCGGTCGTCCCGCCGGCGGCTCCCGTGAGCGAGCCGAGAAGCTGCTGCAGCGCGCCGACGAGCCCGCCGAGCAGCCCGGTCAGGCTGCTCATCCAGGAGCCGCCGAAGGCGCCGTAGCCGTTGCTCCCGGGTTGCCAGCCGCTCGCGTTTCCGCCCGCGGACCACGGGTTCGTCGAGACGCCGTAGCCGTCCGGACAGACGCCGTTCGTGCCGGCGCCGCTCGCCCACCAGGGGCGCGAGACGCCGTCGCCGGCGCCGCCGCCGCTCGCTGCGGCCTGGCCGCCCGCGCTCCCGGGCCCGAGCCCGCCGCCGAGCCACTGCGGCAAGTTGGTCGTCGGGCCGAAGCCCAGCTGAGGTGGTTGCATCATCGGTGTCGCGCGTCTCCTGGAGAAGGTGTGCGCGCACCGATCCCACCCTGCGTCAGCGCATCAAGCCCCTAAGCAATTCTGCCGGACCCACGACCTGCTCCGCCTAGCCGACGAGCGCGGCGCAGACGTCGAGGCGGGTCTCGCGCTTGATCATCGCGATCACGTCGTCACCGCGCTGCAGCATCGTGTCGCCGCTCGGGACGAGGACGTCGTTGCCGCCGCGGTCGACCGCCACGATGACGCTGCCCCGCGGCAGCGCGACGTCGGCGATCCGCTTGCCCTTCGCCGGCGAGTCCTCCGCGATGTGCAGCTGCACGAGCTCCAGATCGCCGCGCCCGATCCGCGCGAGCGGCTCGAGGTCGCACGCGTTCACCCGATCGTCGATCATCGAGAGAATGATCTCGGTCGAGGAGATCACCATCACCGGCCGGTCGCTGTCGAGCGACTCGAAGATCAGCTTGTTCTTCGGGTTGTTCACGCGCGCGATGCAGCGCGCTTGGGAGTGCTTCTTGCTGATGATGCAGACGACGAGGTTGTCCTCGTCGTCGCCGGTGTCGGCCACGACGACGTCCGCGCGCTGCACGCCGGCCTGCATCAGCACGTTCGGATCGCACCCGTCGCCCACGATCGCGACGTCGGTCTCCAGGAGGTTCGTCATCATCTGCGCCTTGCGCGCGTCCTTCTCGATGACGACGACTTCGTGCTGCTGCTTGATGAGCCCGCGCGCGAGGTACGTGCCGACCTTTCCGCCGCCCACGATGATGACGAACATGTGCTCGCCGCTACGCCGTCAGACGGATGTCGGGATGCGCGGAGGAAAATGCGCTCGCGAACGTCGACAGGGCGTCGGGGGAGACGATCGCGTTGATCTCGTCGCCTTCGGTGAGGACCTCGCTGGGCGCGGGGATGCGCACGTTGCCGAGCCGGCGCACCGCCGCGATGCGGATCTGGCCGTCGATCTCCACCTCGCTCACGCGCTTCCCGGCCTGGCTGGACGGAATCGTCGCCACGAGCGAGGACAGCTTGCCGAAATCGAACGACGGGACGCTGGCGTAGGCGACGTTTTGCAGCGTGTCGCGGATGAGCTGCGCGCCGATCGTCGTCGGCGAGAACGTCTCGATCCCGAGCTCGCGATAGAGCTGCCCGCGCGGCGGGTCGTAGATGCGGGCGACGATCTTCGGGATGCGAAACATGCGCTGGGCGATCAGCGCCGCCATCACGTTGCGGTTGTCGCCGTCGGTCACGGCCACGAAGCCGTCGGCCCGCTCGGCGCCCGCGCGCTTGAGAACGTCGTAGTCGATCCCCGTTCCGACCTCGACTTGCCCGCCGAAGCGGTTCCCCAGCCGCTTGAACGCGGCCGGATTTTCGTCCACGACCACGACGTCGTGCTTGTCGGCGACGAGCAGCTTCGCGAGCGTCGATCCCACGCGGCCGCAACCGACGATCAGGTATCTCATTTAGGCGACCTCGGGTTTCGGTGCCGTGGCCATTCTTCCCGCGAGGGCAGGACCGGACGCCGCGTCTGCGAATCGGGGGGTTTTGGCTCAAGCCGGTTACGGGGCGTAGCTCAGCTTGGTAGAGCGCTGCGTTCGGGACGCAGAGGTCACAGGTTCAAATCCTGCCGCCCCGACCATCCCCCTTTCACACGGGCAGCCGTTGTTCTCTCGATTCAGCCCAGCCGCCCGTCGCGTGCTTCGCGCAGCGGAGCAAGAGTGCCGGAACCACAACCACTACTACGTGGGGGCCGAGCACATGCTCTACGCGCTGCTCCAAGAGCACGACGGCAAGATCGACGCCGCGCTGGCCGGCGAGCACGTCGAGCCGGCGGCCGTTCACGCTGAAGTCAAGCGGGCGCTCGGCACCGGTGAAGGGCGGACCTGGGAAGGGATTCTGGTCACGCCGCGCGTCCGCAAGATCGTGGAGATCGCCGAGCGCCTCGCGGGCGACCGCGAGATCGAGCCGATCGATCTGTTCGAAGCGATCCGGGCCGAAGGCGGCGGGCTCGCCGCCGACATCTTGAGGCGCGCATGCAGTACCTGACCCAAAACCTCCACGACCTCGTCGTCCACTTCGGCTACGCCGGACTCTTCCTCGTCGTGGTCCTCGGGAATCTCGGCATGCCCGCGGCGCTCGAAGTCGTCCTTCCGACCGCCGGCGGGCTCGCGGCGCAGGGCCATCTCCCTCCGGTCGGCCCGGTCCCGGGCTGGATCGCGGCCGCCGTCGTCGCGACCGCCGGCGAGCTGGTCGGCGCGACCATCCTGTACTTCATCGGCTACTACGGCGGGCTGCCGTTCGTGCGGCGCTACGGCAAGTACATCCGCTTCAAGCAGCACGAGTACGATCGCGTGCAAGCGTTCTTCGCGCGGTACGGGCGCTCGACGGTCTTCTGGTGCCGTTTCATCCCGTTCGTGCGCGGCGTGTCGTCGCTGCCGGCCGGAATCTCGCGCATGGAGAAGCGCTATTTCTATCCGTACACCGCGCTCGGCTCGGTGATCTTCTGCTTCGGTCTCGCCTACCTCGGCAACCTCGCCGGGAAGAACATCGACACGCTGACGGCGTCGCTGCACAAGGCCTCGATCGGGATCGTCGCGGCCGTCGTCCTCGCCGCGATCGCCCTCGCGGTGGTGGTCCGGCTGCGCGCGAAGAAGAGCGCGCCCCGCGACGTCGTCGCCTAACGACGAACGCGGGAGCGTTCTCCCGCCGTCTCCATGAGCACTGAACCCGATCGCCTCGAGCGCACGCTCGCGCAGCTTCCCGACCTCCCCGGCGTCTACATGATGATCGCCGAGGACGGCCGCATCATCTACATCGGGAAGGCCGTCTCGCTCCGCAATCGCGTGAGGTCGTACTTCCAGGACTCCGCCGCGCACCCGTACCGGACGCAGAAGATGGTCGAGCGCGTCGTGGACGTGCGCACGATCGTCGTGACGAACGAGGTCGAGGCGCTCATCCTGGAGGCGAACCTCATCAAGCGCCATCAGCCGCCGTTCAACGTGCGGCTGCGCGACGACAAGCGCTTCCCCTATCTCAAGGTCACGAACGAGCACTTTCCGCGCGTCGTGTTCACGCGCGTGCTCAAGGACGACGGCGCGCGCTACTTCGGTCCGTACACGAACGCCGCGGGGTTGCGCGAGCTGATCGATTTGATCCGGATCGTGTTTCCGCTGCGAACGTGCCGCGAGCCGATCGACGGGCGGCGCAAGCGCCCGTGCCTGCAGTATCACATCAAACGCTGTCTCGCGCCGTGCGTCGGCTACCAGTCGGAAGACGACTACGACCGCCTCGTCGACGAGGTCACGCTGTTTCTCGAAGGACACTACGATCCGCTGATCGAGCGGCTGCAGAACGAGATGACCTCGGCCGCCGAGCACTTCAACTTCGAAGCCGCGGCGCGGCTGCGCGACCGCATCATCGCGGTCCGCCGCACGATCGAGGCGCAGAAGGTGGTGTGGCGGTCGCGGATCGACGTCGATCTCGTCGCGCTCGCGCGTGCGCAGGGACAGGCGTGCGTTCAAGTGTTCCTCGTGCGCGACGGCAAGCTGCTGGGCCAGGAGCACTTCATCCTCGAAGGCGCGGCGGACGTTCCCGACGACCAGATCTTCTCCGAGTTTCTGAAGCAGTTCTACACCGCGCGCACCGGAAATCTCGGCATCGACGGCGCGCTCGACTCCGACGTCGCGGGCTCGCCGCTCGCGCTGCGCGCGGCGCGCGATCAGCCGGCGCCCGTCGCGGTCAAAGAGCGCTCGCGCCGGCGCCGGGTGCAGTCCGAGGCCGCGCTTCCCAAAGAGATTCTCGTCGAAGCGACTCCGGACGACGCGAGCGTGATCGAGGCGTGGCTCACCGAGATGAAGGGCCAGCGCGTCCGCGTGCTCGCGCCGCAGCGCGGCGAGCGGCGCGAGTACCTGCAGCTCGTGAAAAAGAACGCCGAGCAAAATCTGCGCGCGTTCCTGATCCACCAGGAAGCGACGGAGACGGCGTCGGCGAGCGCGCTCACGGAGCTGGCCTCGGCGCTCGATCTCCCCGAGCCGCCGCACCGCATCGAGTGCTACGACATCTCGAACATCCAGGGGACGAACTCCGTCGCGTCGATGGTCGTGTTCGTCGAAGGCCGTCCGAAGAAGAGCGACTACCGCCACTTCACGATCCAGAGCGTTCAGGGACCCGACGATTTCGCGTCGATGCAGGAGACGCTGCGTCGCCGGCTGCGCTATTTACGCAAGGACGCGGACCGCCCGCCGGTCGCCGACAGCGACGCGGCGACGGCGGCGATCGAAGCGCAGGCGCGCAAGCGCGAGCGCTTCCACGAGAAGCCCGATCTGCTGCTGATCGACGGCGGGAAAGGCCAGCTCAACGCCGTGGTCGAGGTGATGCACGAGACGGACATGTGGGGGATCCCGGTCGCCGGGCTCGCCAAGGAGCATGAATGGCTGTACGTCCCGGAGGGCTCGGAGCCGATCGTGCTGCCGCCGAACTCGCCGGCGCTGCATCTCGTGATGCGCATCCGCGACGAGGCGCACCGGTTCGCGATCACACACCACCGCAACCGGCGCGGGAAGGCCATGACGCGCTCCGTGCTCGACACCCTGGAAGGCGTCGGCCTGATCCGCAAGCGCCGGCTGCTCACCGCGTTCGGCTCGGTGCGCGCGATCAAGAACGCCTCGGTCGACGAAATCGCCGCGGTGAAAGGGATGACGCCGGCGCTGGCCTCGCAGGTGAAAGCTGCGTTGGGCGGGTGAGCTGCGGGCGTTAAAAGGATGATCCTCGTTTGGACGCGCGCGCGATCGGGCAACCGGCGATGACGGACGGCTCTTCGCCGGTCGGACGGAGGAATTGCGAAACGGCCGAGAATCCGGCAGCGGGGTCGGGCGCCGCGCCGACCGCCTCGAGCGAGCGGGAGATTGATGCCGTCGCGCTTCGTGCGCTCGACGAGGCGGTCGGGCAACTCTTCAGCTCGCTCGAGCTGCAGCATACGCTGGACGCGATCGTGCGCGTCTTCGTTCCTCGCTATGCGGAGAGCGCGATGATCGTGTTCTCCGACGAACGGCCGCGAGGTCCGGGGCGCGGCGGCGACGCGGACCGTCTCGTGCTGCCGCTCTCCTCGAACGCCCGCCGTCTCGGTGAGCTGCACCTCGCGCGGCCGGCGCAGCCGGTCGCGCGAGGACTGCTCGAACGGATCGCCGACCACGCCGCGCGGGCGCTGGAAAACGCCCGGCGCTTTGAGCGCGAGCGCCACGTCGCCTTGACGTTTCAGAACGCCGCGCTGGTCTCCGAGCTCCCGCACTCTCCGGTCTATCGCTTCGACGCGCTCTATGAAGCGGGGCGCGCCGAGGCGCTGGTCGGCGGCGATTGGTACGACGCGTTCCGGCTCGCCGATGACCGCATCGTCGTCTCGATCGGCGATGTCGTCGGGTCCGGCTTGGGCGCCGCGATCGCTATGGTGTCGGTGCGCCAGACGCTGCGCGGCGTGGCTCAAGTGCACCCCGATCCCGCGGTCATGCTCGAGGCGGCGGACCGCACGCTGCGGGCGCAGTTCGGCGACCGCTTCGTCACGGCGTTCGTGGGCGTGATGGATCCCGTCACGCAGCAGTGCTCGTACGCGAACGCAGGGCATCCGCCCCCGTATGTGCGGCTGCCCGACGGCACGCTGGTGCAGCCGCGCACGCACGGCGTCCCGCTCGGCCTGCTGGACGTCACGCAGCCGCACCAGGTCGATCACATCTCGCTTCCGCCGGGCGCGGTCTTCTTGCTCTACACCGACGGACTCACCGAGTCGACGCGCAATCTCTTCGAAGGCGAAGAACGGCTCGAAGCGGCGTTGCGCGATCCGCAGCTCCCGCGTAGCGAGCGCATCGCGCAGCGCATCCACGATGCCGTCCTGGGCGACCACTCTCGCGACGACGTTGCGCTGCTCGCGGTCGCCGTAGGGCAGGCGCAGTCCGTCCGGCGCTGGCGGTTCGATCCGATGTGGGCCGACGTGGCGGCCCGCGTGCGCGCCGAGCTCTGCGCGGAGCTGGCGAACCTGACGCCGCGGGTCGTCGAGATTGAAACCGTGTTCGCGGAGCTCATGGGGAACGCGCTTCGCTACGCGCCGGGAACCGTCGAGGTTCTGCTCGAACGACGCGACCGCGACGTCGTGCTGCACGTCCTCGACAAAGGCCCGGGGTTCGAATTGCGACCGCGTCTGCCGGCCGACCTCTACTCCGAGTTCGGGCGCGGGCTCTTCCTGATCTCCGTCCTCAGCGCGGACTTCCGCGTCGAGCGCCGGCCCGGCGGCGGAAGCCACTTCCGCATCACGTTCCATCTGGAGGATACGACCGCATGATCGCCACCCACGACGAAGCCGAACGCCTCGATGCGGTTCGACGTTACGACGTCCTCGATACGCCGCCGGACGGCAGCTTCGATCGCGTCACCGCGCTCGCCGCGCAGCTCTTCGACGTGCCGATCGCGCTCGTCACGATCGTCGACCACGACCGTATCTGGTTCAAGTCCAAGCACGGTCTCGACGATGTCGTGGAGATCGGTCGCGACCCAGGACTGTGCGCGTCCGCGATCCTTCAGGACGAGCCGTACGTCGTCGAGGCGGCGCGCACCGACCCACGCACGCTGGCAAACCCGCTGGTCGCCGGAAAGTTCGGCCTCCAGTTCTACGCCGCCGCGCCCCTGCGTACTCACGACGGTCATCGGCTCGGCACGCTGTGCATCCTCGACCGCGAGCCGCGCGTGTTCTCGCCGCGCCAAGCGGACGTTCTGCAGCGCCTTTCCGAGATCGTCATGGACGAGATGGAACTGCGCATCTCGGCGCTCAACGCGATCCGCGCGGCGGGTGGAACCGCTTCCGCGGAATAGAGGAGCCGACGATGGGATTCCTGATCCGCGTCATCGTGAACGCCATCGCGCTGTTCATCATCGCCTACTTCCACATCATCCCCGGCGTGAGCGTGACCGGCATCGTCGGCGCGCTGATCGCCGCGCTGATCCTCGGCTTGGTGAACGCGATCTTGCGCCCGATCCTCGTGATCCTGAGCCTGCCGCTCGAGATCCTGACGCTGGGCCTCTTCACGCTCGTGATCAACGGCTTTCTGTTCTGGCTCGTCGGCGCGCTCGGGATCGGGCTGATCGTGCGCGGCTTCTGGGCCGGCTTCTGGGGCGCGATCGCCACGGCGATCATCTCGTGGATTCTGAGCCTGTTCACCGGCGGCCTCGAGTCGTCGGCGCGACGGACGTAAGCGCGGGCGGCGCCTGGAGCCTTTCGGGCGCCGGGCGGGTTCGATGAGATGGTGCTCGACCCGTACCGTCTCGTTCGTCCGCTGCTGCACCGGCTCGATCCCGAGGACGCGCACGAGCTGACGCTCCGCGCGCTCGAAGCGAACGTCGTCCCGCCGCAGCCGCGCGGCGACGATCCGGTGCTCGCGACGCGGCTGTTCGGCCGCGACGTGCCGAATCCGGTCGGACTCGCGGCGGGCTTCGACAAGAACGGCCGCGTGTACGAGCGGATGGGCGCGCAGGGTTTCGGGTTCGTGGAGGTCGGCGGCGTGACGCCGCGCGCGCAGCGCGGGAACCCGCGGCCGCGCGTCTTCCGGCTGCGCGAGGACCGCGCCGTGATCAACCGGATGGGGTTCCCGAACGAAGGCGCGGACGCGCTCGAGGCGCGGCTGCGCCGGAAAGGCCGGCCGCACGGGATCGCGCTCGGGATCAATCTTGCCTCGAACGCGGACAGCGCGGATCCGGCCGGCGACTTTGTCGCGCTCGCGACCCGGTTCGCGCGGTACGCGGATTTTCTCACGCTCGACGTGTCGTGCCCGAACACCGCGAACGGGCAGGTGTTCCTCGATCCCGGTCGACTCGCCGATCTCTTGCAGCGTCTCGCCGGCGCGTCGTGGCCGGCGTCTCGGCCGGAGCTCGCGGCGAAGCTCTCGCCGGACATCGACGACGCGCTGCTGGAGCGTCTGGTCGCCGTTCTGGTCGCCGCGCGCATCCGCGGGATCGTGGTGTCGAACACCACGCGCGCGCGTCCGCCCGCAATGCGCGACCGCCGCGCCGGCGAGGCGGGCGGACTGTCCGGGGCGCCGCTGCTCGCGCCCTCGACGGCGATGCTCGCGCGCGTCCGCGAACTCACTGCCGGACGGACGACGCTGATCGGCGTCGGCGGCGTCGCGACGGGCGCGGATGCCTATGCGAAGATTCGGGCGGGGGCAAGCGCGTTGCAGCTCTACACGGCGCTGATCTACGGGGGGACGGCGGTCGTCACGCGCATCAAGCGCGAGCTGGCGGCGCTGTTGAGACGCGACGGCTTCGGCTCGGTCGCCGAGGCGGTCGGGACCGGGGGAACCCCGTCTTCCCACGCCGTGTTATAGTAGGTGCTGGTCCAACGGACCGATCGCGGGGCTGAGTAGTCTCGACGGGAAGATCCGTGACCGACGTAAGCAGGCGGAGTTGTGAGCCCTCCTAAAACGATCACAAGCGTTTACACGCGAACAACGAATACGCTCTGGCTGCCTAACCTAAGTTAGCAGTCACCGCCCGGAGGAAGTCGCCGAAGCCGTCCTCCGTGCGGTCACCAAGTTCGGCTAGGACGGGGAGATCGTTCCGAGATCCGTCCGAAGCTCAACCGGAACTGCGGCGCGGCTGATTCCTGTACCGAGAAGCTGACGCGCTCAAGACAAAATCGGTGCTGAGCCTGGAGAAAGCGGCGGTCCGGCTTTTCGGACCCGGGGGGCGGCTCCCCGGCAGCTCCACCAAGTTTCCGACATCCCGACGCCTACCGCGAACCGAATACCGGTAGTCGTCAGGGCGCGCACTTCGGGGTGTCCCATGGCGAAGCGTTGTGCGCCCGTCACGATCAGCATTGCGCGCGGCCGGCGCATGTTGCGCGACGTCGCGGGCTGCGGCGCGCTTGCCGCGGTGGCCGCGACCGCCGTGCCTGCCGCGGCTGCGCAGGTCATGCTGAGGGCCAGACAATGATCGACCGTCGGCGGCTGAAAACGCTCTTCGACGTCGTCGCGCTCGTAAGGAGCATGCGGGTCGGCACGCTCGGTCCGATCGAGGGCTCGCGCGCTCTTGTCCGGGCGTGGCCGGGCGCTCCCGACGATGCCGCGCTCGCACCGTTCGTGGCGATCGACTCGGAATCCGACGACATCGTCGTCGGCGATCGCGCGCTCTGGGCAGCGGAATACCTCCGGCGAGTCGATCGCAAATACGAACGCTACGAGGCACGGCTGCGGGGAAGCATCGGCGCGGAATGCGATGCGGTGCTCGCCGTGCTCGAGCCGATGCTTCTCGAATGTCCGGCGTGCGGCTTCGGTCCGCTTTCGCAGCCGGCATACGACGCGGCGGGAGCGCCGTCGTACCGGGCATGTCCGTGCTGCGAGTTCGAGCCGGGCGTCACGGACGAAGTCGGATACGACGCCGGCACCTGGCGCGACCGTTGGGTCGCGGCCGGAATGCCGTTTCGCCGGCCGCCGCCGCCGCCCGCATGGAACCCCGAAGAGCAGTTGCGGCGTCCTGAGTTCTAGCGGTCGGTCGGGACCTCGTCCGCGGACGCGGGCGCGCATGTTCGCCTGCGTGTGATGGCGCCCGGCTAGCAGGGTTGGTTTCGCGGGCCGTCGTTCTCCACCGTCATGGGCTTGGTGGACGTGTCCCGGTTCGACTTCTTCGCGTCGGCGGCGTCGGCCGCGGTGAGTCTGGGCGTCGGCGTCCCGGCGGCGACGCCGGCGGCGCGGCCGACGTTCGACCCTGCGCTCTCCGAGGCGGTGCCGTTTCACTTCGACCGCGACGCGTTCGAGGCGATTCTCAACCGGCCGTTTCCGCATCGTCAGGTGAGCGCGCCGAACGGCTTCTCCGCGGCGACGGTGGCGATGTCGCACGCCAGGAACTCGCTGCGTGCGTACGCGGATCCGAACGGCTTCGCGGGCGGGCCGCACAGCATGCATTGCGCGGCGGTCCTCTACGCCGGGCGGTCGATCAATCTCGCGCTCGACGACGCGATGTACGTGAAATATCCGTTGGGGTTGCTGAACGACGAAGAGATGCGGCCGAACGACCTGACCAACCGGAACTATTGGTCGTCGTTGCGTCGCAATCCGATGGACGACTTCATGCGGCCGCTGCTCGATCAGGGACTGTCGTTGTTCGTCTGCAACAACGCGTTGTCCGGTTTCTCGGCCGAGCTCGCGCATCGGATGGCGAACGGCGGGGCGGTGACGCGCGCCGACGTCGTCGCCGTCCACGACGACTTGGCGAGCCATTTTCTCCCCGGTACGATGCTGGTTCCGGCCGGCGTTGCGGCGCTCAACGCCGCGCAAGAAGCGCGCTTTACCTTCCTGCCTTAGTCCGCCATCGCGCGGGACGGGGACGTGCCCATCGTGCCGGCGGCGGCGTCGTACTTCTTGAGCAGCCAGATCAGCGGGACGCTGGCGACGAAGACGAGCGCCGACACGCGGAACAAGTAGTCGTAGGCGATCACGGTGGAGTTCACGGCGACGAGCTGGGTGAGCGTCGAGACGGACTGTCCGTACGCGTGGTGCACGCCTCCGGCGAGCGCCGACCATGCCATCGCGGTTTCGCGTGCGAGAAGCGTCGTGAGGATCGCGATGCCGAGGCTGCCGCCGAGCTGGCGCACGAGCATCGAGACCCCGGTCGCGCTCGCGAGCTCGCGCTGCGGGACTTCGGCGAGCATGAGGGTCGTCACCGGCACGAACAGCAGCCCGAGCCCGGCGCCCTGCACGAGGCGCGGCCAGAAGACGTCCCAGTAGCCGGCGACCTCGTTCAATCCGCCGAGCGCCCAGCACGACCACGCGAACAGCAGCGCGCCGGCGGTGATGAGGATGCGTACGTCGACGATGCGCATCAGCCGCGGAACGATCGGCATGGCGACGGCGGTCGCCAGCGCGCCCGGCAGCAGCGCGAGGCCCGTCCCGTACGCCGTCATGCCCATGATCGTCTGGAAGAACAGCGGCATGATGAGCGAGGTGCCGAAGAGGCCGAAGCCGACGACGCACAAGAGCACGTTGCCGACGGAGAAGCCCCGGAAGCGGAACGCGCGCATGTCGACGAGCGGGTGCGCCGAGCGCAGCATGCGGAGCAGGAACCACGGGAGCGTGATCGCGGCGACGCACGTGAGCGCGACGATCATGTCCGACGACCACCAGTCGTCGTGCTGTCCGCGCTCGAGGACGTACTGGAGCGAGCCGAGCCCGGCCGAGAGCAGCATGAGGCCGAAGACGTCCAGTCCGGTCTTCGGCTTTTGCAGATAGTGCGGATCCGGGACGTACGCCATCGTCATGAGGAACGCGACGATCCCGATCGGCAAGTTGATGAAGAAGATGAGCGGCCAGGTCGCATTGTCGACGATGTAGCCGCCGATGATCGGGCCGAGCGCGGGGCCGGCCATCACGCCGATGCCGAAGAGCGCCATCGCGCTGCCCCGGCGGTTCGGCGGAAAGGTCTCGAAGAGGATCGCTTGCGCGGTCGGCTGCAGCGCGCCGCCGCCGAAGCCTTGGATCACCCGATAGATCACCAGCTGCCAGATGTTCGTCGCGGTTCCGCACAGCACCGAAGCGATGGTGAAGATCGCGATGCAGCCCGCGTAGTACGTCTTGCGGCCGAAGTACGCGGTGAGCCAGCCGTTCAAGGGCATCGTGATGATGCTCGCGAGGATGTAGCCGGTCGCGACCCACGCGACGTCGTCGAGCGAGGCGCCGAGGTTGCCGGCGATCGTGGCGAGCGCGACGTTGACGATCGTCGCGTCGATGATCGCCATGATCATCCCGAGCATGACGGTGATCGCGATGAGCATCTCGCCGCGGCCGCTCGCCACGGCGGCGGGCGCGGCGCGTTGGGCGACGACCGCCATCAGCTCACCGGCCGCGCTCGGAACCGCGGCCCGCCGAGGTCAGGATTCTCCGCGAGAAAGCCGCGCAGACGGCAGCGGGCATCCCAGCTGCCCGGCGTCGCATCCGCGACGCGAACCCGCTCCCCGGCGCGCAGCACGACCGCGAGCGCGCGGGCGAACCGCGACCATGCCGCGGGGGCCGACTCCGCGAGGGCCTCGCGATAGCGGGCCGCGGCGACCGCATGGAGCAGCCGCGCGCGGCGCGGCGCGACGCCGTCCAGCGCCGCGCGGACGTCGGCGTCGAGCCGAACCGCGGAGGCGAGGGCGTCGGGGTCGGGGATCGGCGCGGCGGGCCGCCGCGAAAGCACGGCCGTAGACATTTTGAGGCGACAGTACGCGATATATCGTGTTATGTCAAGACCGTTCGCCTTGGGACGCGGGAGCAACGACCGCGCCGCGGCGACACGACCGCCGGCCCGCTTCTCGAACGAGCTCGGCCGATACTGCGCCCGCGGGGCCGGCACGGATTGGCGGCACTCGCACGCGAGCGGGCGGAGCGGGAGTCCTCGATCCCCAACGCCCGCGCATGGTGTATCGCCTCGCCGCGGGTGCGCTCGAATGATCCTGGAGACGCCGAGCTGCATCGTACGTCCGCCCCGGCTCGGCGATGCGCCCTCGGTGGCCGAATGCGCAAACGACTTCGACGTATGGCGCAATCTTCGCGATCGCTTTCCGTACCCGTACACCGTTCAGGACGCCGAAGAATGGATTCGACGGAACAGCGGTCTGGAGCCCGCGACGACGTTCTTCATCGAGGTCGGCGGTCACGCCGCCGGCGGGATCGCGCTGATGCCGAACGACGACATCCAGCGCTGCTCGGCGGAGCTTGGATACTGGCTCGGGCGCACGTTCTGGGGGCGCGGCATCGTCACCGACGCGGTGCGCGCGGTCGCGCGCTACGGCCTCGAGCGTCTTGCGCTCACGCGCGTCTACGCACTGCCCTTCGCCCGCAACGCGGCGTCGCGCCGGGTTCTCGCGAAGGCGGGGTTCGTGGAGGAGGGCATCCTTCGCAAGGCGGCGGTGAAAAACGGTGAGGTGATCGACCTCGTGATGTGCGGATGACGACGTGAAGCGTTCGGTGAGAGCGCGCTCGGCGTGCGGCCGCGGCGAATCGACGTCCGCCGCGCGAGAGGCATTTGAGCGGGAACACCGCAAGAGGGGCGCGACAGCAGGGCGGAGGGAAGCGTGGCCGAGGTCAAGATCGAAAGCGACCGCATCGACATCAAGATATCGCTCCTCGACATGGTGATGTCGTTTCACGGGTCGTTCAGCATCCCGCTCTCGCACGTGACGAACGCCTACGTCAGCAGCTTCGAAGATCTCGATCTGCAGTACAAGCTGTCCGGGTCGAATCTCGGTTACGAGACGGCGACCGGCGTCTTCGGTTCACCGCAGGGGCTCGTCTTCGTCGACGTCGACGACGGCGGCGACTGCCTGGTCATCGAGACGCAAGGCGAGAAATTCCCGCGCATCGCCGTACAGCCGGGTTCGGGCCAAAACGCGAACGATCTCGCGCACGCGATCATGCGTGCCGTTCCGGACAGCGGTCCTGTCGAATAGGCCCGTTCGGGTCTAGGCCAGGGCGTCGACGGTGCCGCCGGGGCCGGCGGACGAACCCGCCGCCGCCGTACCGGTCGCGGACGTTGCGCCGAGTCCGTCCTGAGCGGCGCTTGCGTTCAGCGCGTCTTCGTCGCTCTGCGTGACGATGCTCTCGTAGGTCGGGACGTTCAGCGCGTTCGTCGCCGACGTCCCCGGCGTGACGCTCGCCGCGTTCGCGGCCTGCTGCTGGAGCGCCGCGGTCTGCTGCGCCTGCAGGCCGGCGTATTGCGCGAGCACGCTCGCGACGTTGGCCGCGGCGGCCGCCGGCGTGGCGAGCGAGACCTGCAGCAGCTCCGCGGCGTCGTCTTGCTGGAGCGTGTCGTATTCCGCCACATACGGCGAAAGCGAACCCGTCGAAGCAGCGCTCGAGGAAGTCCCCGCTCCGGACGAGCCGGGCGACGACGTTCCGGTTCCGGACGAGCCGGACGACGACGTCGACGCTCCGCCGGACGAGTTCGCGCCGGACGCCGATCCGGTCGATCCACTCGAGGCCGCAACGCCGGACGAGCCGTTCGCACCGTAGGCGAGCCCGGTCGGCAGCGTCGGCGAAGCGCTGTAGAAGCCCGGGTCGGGGAGCGAGGATGCGCCGATCGAGGAGACGTCCATGTCTCCCCGATTATCGGCTTCGAAGACGCTCCTCGTGAGAACGGGAGCCATGCCGGCAGCCGCGGGCAACGCCCCCGCCGCGACGTCCGGCGGTGCCCCGGTCAGGCGTGCATCGGCGGCGCGTCGAGCGGCACGGCGTCGAGGCCGCGGTCCTCGAACTCGCCGGGGCGCACGGCGTCGTCGGCGCGGCGGACCTTCATGGCGTCGAGCACCGGGGTCAGGATCGCCGAGACGGCGAGGTTCAGCACGAGCGCGTAGATCGCCGCGTACGCCGGCCACACCGCGCCGAAGATGTGCAGCGGATAGACCGACGTGAAGCCCTGGGACGCGGCCATCGCCGTGCCGGCGATCATCCCGACGAGCCAGCCGACGAACAGCGCGCGCGCGTGGAACCAGCGCGTGTACAGCCCGAACACGATCGCCGGGAGCGTCTGCAGGATCCACACGCCGCCGAGCAGCTGCAGATTGATCGCGAACGCGAGCGGGATGAAGATGATGAACGCCAGCGCGCCGAGCTTCACGATCAGCGAGACGAGCCTCGCGATGTTCGACTCCTCCGCCGGCGTCGCACGCGGATGCAAATAGCGCACCCAGACGTTGCGCGTGAAGAGGTTGGCCGCCGCGATCGACATGATCGCCGCCGGGACGAGCGCGCCGATCGCGATCGCGGCGAACGCGACGCCGACGAACCACGACGGGAACATCGCCTTGAAGAGCAGCGGAACGGCCAGGCTCGTCGTCTTCGACGTGATTCCGGCCGCGAGCGCCATGTAGCCGAGCAGCGCGATGAGCCCGAGCACGAGGCTGTACGCCGGCAAGAACGCGGCGTTGCGCCGGATCACGTCGCCGTTGCGCGAGCTGAGCACGCCGGTGACGCTGTGCGGATAGAGGAAGAGCGCGAGCGCCGATCCGAACGCGAGCGTCGCGTAGGCCGGGAAGCCCGCGGGGCTGATGAGGATCGAGCCCGGCTTCGGATGCGCTGCGAGCGCGGTCTGGGCGGCGGTGAAGACGTGACCGAACCCGCCCAGCTTCATCGGGATCGCGATCACCGCCACGATGACGGTGATGTAGATCAGCGTGTCCTTCACGACCGCGATCATCGCCGGCGCGCGCAAGCCGCTCGTGTACGTGTAGGCGGCCAGGATGATGAACGCGATGATGAGCGGCACGTCGGCCATGAAGCCGGTTCCGGTGATGCCCATCGTCTGCAGCACCACTTGGATGCCGACGAGCTGCAGCGCGATGTACGGCATGGTCGCAAGGATGCCGGTCAGCGCGACCGCCAGCTCGAGCGCGCGGCTCCCGTAGCGGCCGTGCACGAAGTCGGCCGGCGTGATCCAGTTGTGACGGTGGCAGACCGCCCACAGCCGCGGCAGCACGACCATCGCCATCGGATAGATCATGATGGTGTACGGGACGGCGAAGAAGCCGACGGCGCCCGCGCCGAACATCAGCGCCGGGACGGCGATGAACGTGTACGCCGTATAGAGGTCGCCGCCGAGCAAGAACCAGACGATGATCGTCCCGAACCGGCGTCCGCCGAGACCCCACTCGTTGAGGTTGTTGAGGTCGGCGCGGTTCCAGCGGGCCGCGTAGAACCCGAGGACCGTGACGCCGATGAACAGCAGGATGAAGACGACGAGCGCGACGACGTCGATCATCCGCGGCTCTCCCGCGTCGCGCGGTAGACGATCCACGTCAACACCGCGCTGATGATCAGCCACACGAGCTGATACCAGTAGAAGAACGGAAAGCCGCCGAGCGTCGGCTCGATCTTCAAGTAGACGGGCGCGAGCAGCGCCACGAAGGGCACGATCAACAGCCAGTACCAGCGCGACATGGCACGGGTATTCCCACCCGCGGCGGGTCTACCGGCTCGAGACGATCGCCACGCCGGTCGGAGAGCTGATGCCGGAGGCGGGGCCCGAGATCGTCTCGAGCGGGGCTTCGTTCAGCGTGCCGAGCGGATTCGCCGCGAACTCCTCGACGGTGCCGGCGTTGCGGTTCGCCGCGAAGATGGTGCCGAGCGCGTTGACCGTCAGGCCGTCGTTGCCGCCGTCGAGCCCCGTGCTGCTGCCGGCGATCGTCGCGAGCGGCGCTTCGTTCGCGGTGCCCACCGGATTCGGCGCGAACACGTAGATGTGGCCGCTGTCGATCGTGTAGATCTTCCCGCTCGCGTCGATGCCGATTCCCCATGGATAGCTGAGTTCGGTCGTGCTCGTGCGCGGGATGTTGGCGACGGGCGCCTCGTTCATCGCGCCGCTCGGATTCGCGGCGAACACGTCGATCCCGTACACGTTGTCCGTCACGTAGATGCGCTGGGCCGCGTCGAAGGCGAAGCTGTGGATCTCGGCGAGATGCGTGTTGCTTCCGGAGATCGTGGCGATCGGCGTGCTCACGTTGCCGACGGGGTTCGCCGCGTAGACGAAGATCTCGCCCGGAGTGGCGGCGTAGATCCTGCCGCTCGGGTCGACGCCGATCCCGTAGAGCGTCACGCCGCCGTCGTTGACGGTGATCGTCGCGAGCGGCGCTTCGTTCAACGTTCCGACCGGGTTCGGCGCGTAGACCGTGATCGAGAAGAGGTTCCCGACCACGATGTCGCCTTTCGGGTCGAGCGCGATGCCGACCGGCGCGGAGAGGCCGGTCTTGCTCCCGACGATGGTGCCGACCGGGACGCTGCCGGGCTTTCCGGAGGCGTCCACGGCGTAGGCCGTCACGCTGTTGCCGTTCTGGTTCGCGACGAAGAATGCCGGTGAGGGCACCGGGGTCGGCGAGGGCGTCGGGCTCGCAGTCGGCTTCGGCGTGGGCGTTGCGGTCGGCTTGGGCGTCGCGGTCGGGCTGGGCGACGCGGTCGGTGAAGCGGACGGCTTCGGCGTAGCGCTCGCCGTCGCCGAGGCGGAGGGCTTCGGCGTGACGGTCGGCGACGACGTCGGGACGGGCGTCGCCGTCGGGGCCGGCGGGGTGACCGTCCGCGCGGTGCCTCCGGAGCCGCTGCAGCCGCCGGCCGCCATGGCGGCGGCGAGGATCACGATGCGAATGAGGGCCGGTCCGGGCCGCGAGCGGCGTCCAGCGTTCATCGAGGGCTCTCCCAACGGGCGCGTCACCGCTGCATGCTAGCGGAGAATCGGCCGCCACGATATGGGGAGCAACCCCCACTTTCCGGCCCCGCATGCTCGTGAGCAGGGTCGCGGTGGCGGGACCCCGCCCCGTCTCAGACGAGCTTCGCGAGATTGGCGGCGAACTCGGCGAGCGTCTTTTTCGCGACGCCCTCGATGAGGCGGCCCCCGACGGTGGCGACGATGCCGCTGATCTGCGCGTCGGTGTGCAGGTCGACGTGCGTCTTGCCGTCGCGCTCGGTGGCCCGCGAAACGACCGACGCCCTCACGCCGCCGCGGCCGCGCGTCTCGTTGCCCTGGACGCGCAGCGACGCGGTGTGCGTCGCGTCGTCGAACGACTCGACGGCGATCGTCGCGCCGTAGCTGACGGAGACCGGGCCCACCTTCACGGCGACCTTCGCCTTGTAGGTGTTCGCGTCGACCACTTCGATGATCTCGGCGTTCGGGATGCACGCGGCGACGCGCGGGACGTCTTTGAGGACCGGCCACACGCGCTCGACCGGCGCGTCGACGTCGAAGGCGTCGTCGATGATCATGATGCTGCGGCGGCGCGTTCGTTGTGGACGGGCAGCGTCCCGTCGCTGAGCCGTCCGCCGCGCCGCCCTTCGCGCAGCGCGACGATCTCCGCCGCGATCGAGATCGCGGTCTCCTCCGGCGTGCGGGCGCCGAGGTCGAGCCCGATCGGGGCGCTGATGCGCGCCAGCTCCGGATCGGTCACGCCGGCTTCGCGCAGCGCCTCGACCCGGTTCGCGTGCGTGCGCCGGCTGCCCATCGCGCCGATGTATCCGGCCGGCGTGCGCAGCGCGACTTGCAGGAGCGGGATGTCGAACTTCACGTCGTGGGTGAGCACGATGATCGCGGTGCGTTCGTCGACCGCCGCGGTCTGCAAGAACTCGTCGGGCCAGGAGACGACGATCTCGTCGGCGTCGGGCAGACGCTGGCGCGTCGCGAACACGGGGCGCGCGTCGATGACGGTGACGCGGTAGCCGAGGTATTTTCCGATGCGCGCCATCGCGCGCGAGAAGTCGATCGCGCCGAACACGTACATGTCGGGCTTCGGCGCGTACGAGGCGATGAACACGTTCACCTCGACGCCGATCGGCTCGCCGTCTTCCCCGAAGCTGCGCATGCCCGTCTCGCCGACCGCGAGCTTCGCGCGCGCTTCACCGGCGGCTGCGACGTTGAGACCCGGCGTTCCGAGATCGCCGAACGCTTCGTCTTCGAGCACGAGCAGCTTCGCGCCGGCGTGCAGTCCGTTCAGCCGCGTCACGAGCGCGACCGGGACGTCGTCGTGGAGCGCGCGCGCGAGCCGTTCGAAGATCACCAGTCGAGCCGCTCCACGAACACGTGGATCGTTCCGCCGCACGTCAGGCCGACGGAGATCGCGTCGGCGTCGCTGATCCCGTAGGTCACCACGCGCGGGCGGCCGGTCGTGATCGCGTCCTGCGCCTCTTCGTACACCGCCGACTCCACGCAGCCGCCGCTGACCGAGCCGGCGACGTCGCCGCGCTCGTTCACGGCGAGCACCGCGCCGGGATCGCGAGGGGCGGACTTCTCGACGCCGACGACGGTCGCCAGCGCGACGCGCTGGCCTTCGCCGCGCCAGCGCTCGATCGTGTCCAGAACGTCGATCATGCCTCTCTCCCTTCGATGGCGTCGGCCACCGCCTCCAGCGTGCGCAGGCTATGACCCGACAAGAAGGCGTCGAGATACGGCAGCGCGGCCGCCATCCCACGCACCAGCGGCTCGTAGGCCGGGTGGCGCCGGTGCGGGTTGACCCACACGATGCGCCGCGCCAGCAGCCGCAGCCGCCGCATCTCCGCAGCCACGAGCCCGGGATCGTCGCGTTCCCAGCCGTCGCTCAGGACGACGACCGTGCCGCCCCGCGCGGCACCGCGCTGTGCGTAGCGGTCGTTGAACGTGCGCAGCGACGCCCCGATCCGCGTCCCGCCGCCCCAGTCGCGCACCGCCGTGCCGAGCGCGGCCATCAGCTGCTCGTCGGCCGCGCTGCGCAGCAGCGGCGTGAGATCGGTGAGCGCCGTCGCGAACGCGAACGCGCGCACGTTCGGCCGCGCCTTTGCCGTGACGCGCGCGTATTGGAGCAGTGCGCGGGCGAACGGCGCCATCGAGCCCGAGACGTCGAGCAGGAACACGAGGGGCCGGACGCGCGTGCGCCGTCGCGTGGCGCGCCGCCGGACCAGCTCGCCGGCGGTTCGCGCCGCCCCGCGCAGCGTGCCGCGAAAGTCGAACCGATCGCCGCGCGCCGCCGAACGCCGCCGCCGTGACGCTCGCCGTTCCGCCGCGACGCGGACCCGTGCGATCAAGCGCAGCATCGCAGCGCGCTCCTCATCGCTCACGTCTTCGAAGGCGCGCTCGGCGAGCCGTTCTTCGACCGACGCCAGCAGCAGCTGCGTCGGCGCTCGGCGCGCCTCGGGCTCGCCGGCGGCGCGCTCCGAGGGCGAGGGCGGCACGCTCTCGCGCTTCGGAACGTCTCCACCTTCGCGCCGCGGCGGCGCCTCCACGCCGCGCGCGAGGCGGTGCAGCGCGTCCGCCTCGCCGAGCGATCCGAAAAACTCCACGAACGCGGCGTGAAACGCGTCGACGTCGTCGATCGAGGGGAGCATCGCGACGCGCGCCCGCCAGTACAGATCCCGCGTGGTCTCCGGCGGCAGCGCGCGCAGCGTTTGCGCGAACGTCGCGGCGCGCCGCGTCCCCGCGGCGACGCCGTGCGCGCGCAGGGCGCGATCGAAGCCCGCCGCGAGCGAGGCTTCGTCGAGCGCCGCACCGCCGAGCGCGTCGCTCACGCGCCCGGTTCGCCGCGTCCGGCCGCGACGATCGCCGCCGCCGCGGCGCGCGCCGTCTCCAGGTCCTCCGGATACTTCAGCACGGAGCCGAGGGACGGCTCGAACACGTCGAGTGCGAGCCGCTCGGCGCCGAGCATCTGGAGCGTCTGCGCCCAGTCGAGCGATTCCGCGATCCCCGGCGCCTTGCGCAGTCCCCGCTCGCGCAGCGCCGCGGCGGCGCGCGCGACGTCGGCCGCGAGCGCCGGCCGCACGTCCGGGAGATGGAGCCGCACGATCTCCGTCTCGCGCTCGACCGACGGGTGGCCGATCCAATGGTAGAAGCAGCGGCGTTTGAGTGCGTCGTGGAGATCGCGCGTCCGGTTCGAGCTGAGGACCACGATCGGCGGATGCGCCGCGGCCACCGTCCCGCGCTCGGGGATCGAGATCGCGTAGTCCGCGAGAAACTCGAGCAAGAACGCTTCGAACTCGTCGTCGGCGCGGTCGATCTCGTCGATCAGCAGCACGATCCCGCGCGGGCGGGTCGCGCCGAGCGCGGCGAGCAGCGGCCGGCGGATCAGGAACTCGTCGGAATACAGATCGGGTGGCCGCTCGTGCGTCGCTTCGGCGGCGCGGATCGCGAGCAGCTGCTTTCCGTAGTTCCAATCGTACGCGGCGGCGGCGAGATCGAGCCCCTCGTAACACTGCAGGCGGAGCAGCTCGGCGCCGAAGACCGTCGCGAGCGCGCGCGCCGCGTCGGTCTTGCCCACGCCGGCGTCGCCTTCGAGGAGCACGGCGCGCTCCAGCGTCACGGCGCACGCGAGCGCCGTCGCCAGCCCGCGGTCGGCGACGTAGCCGGCTCGCAACAGGCCGTCTTGCAGCGCGGCGACGTCCACGGCGTTCGTCATCGCGGGCTAGTGTTGCGTCGGCCCGCCCGGCGCGCCTTTTCCGCGGCGAAGAAGCGGCCGAGCGGATGCCGCATCGCGACCAAGGATATTCCGGTGACGCGTCGGACTGTGCGGTCCCAGCTTCTCGAAGGAGAATGCGTTCATGCAACAGATCGAGCTCACCGTCAACGGGAAGCGCGCGTCGTTCATGGCCGAGCCGCGGCTCCTCCTCGTGCACGCGCTGCGCGACTATCTCGGGCTGACGGGAACGCACGTCGGCTGCGACACCTCGAGCTGCGGCGCGTGTACGGTGCTGATCGACGGCGTGTCGGCGAAGAGCTGCACCGTCTTCGCCGTGCAGGCCGCGGGGCACGACGTGACGACGATCGAAGGCATCGGCAACGCCGACGCGCTGCACCCGATGCAAGACGCATTCTGGGAGAAGCACGGCCTGCAGTGCGGCTACTGCACGCCGGGGATGATCGTCAGCGCGGTCGACCTGCTGCAGCGGAACCCGAACCCGAGCGACGCCGAGATTCGCGCCGGGCTGGAAGGCAACGTCTGCCGCTGCACGGGCTACGAGAACATCGTCAAAGCGGTGCGCACCGCCGCCGCGGCGCTGCGGGAGAACCGCCCGCGCCGCGCGGTCCGCGACATCGAGCCGCTCACCCCGCCGGTGGAGGAGCCGCCGCCGAGCGGCGAGGCGATCATCCCCGAGCAGCTGCAGGAGACGAAAGCGTAATGGCGTTCACCGCGATGGTCGGCGCCCGCATCCGGCGCCGCGAAGATCCTCGTCTCATCACCGGCCGCGCGACCTACGTCGACGACGTCAAGCAGGTCGGCACCGTGTACGCGGCGTTCGTGCGCAGCCCGTACGGGCACGCGAAGGTGCGCAGCGTCGACGCCTCGGCGGCGAACGACGACCCGAACGTCCTCGCCGTGTACACGGGCCACGAGCTGCACCACGCGCACGGCGTGAAGTCCTCGATGCCGGTCGCGCACAAGATGGCCGACCTCGAGACGCCGCCGCACTACATGCTGGCGCTCGACGAGGTGCGCTTCGTCGGCGAGCCGGTCGCCGTCGTCATCGCGAACTCCCCGTACGCCGCGCGCGACGCCGTCGAGGCGGTCGCCGTGGAGTACGAGGAGCTGCCGGTCGTCGTCGATCCGCTCGAGGCGCTCGAGGGCGCGCCGTACGTGCACGAGTCGCTGGGCACGAACGTCGCTTTCACAATGCCCTTCAAGGCCGGCGATCCCGACAAGGCCTTCGCCGAGGCCGACGTCGTCGTCAAGCAGCGCATGATCAACCAGCGCCTGGCGCCCGTTCCCATCGAGCCGCGCTCGATGCTCGCGAGCTGGGATGCCGGGATGCAGCAGCTCACGATCTACTCCGCGACGCAGATCCCCCATCTGCTGCGCACGCAGCTCGCGGTCGTGTTGGGCCTGCCCGAGAACCGCATCCGTGCGATCGCGCCGGAAGTCGGCGGCGGGTTCGGCGCGAAGCTGAACGTCTACGCCGAAGAGGCCGTCATCGGCTGGGCGTCGATGCAGCTCGAGCGCCCCGTCAAGTACATCGAGACGCGCTCGGAGTGCTTCCAGGCAATGATCCACGGGCGCGATCAGGTCGACGACCTCGAGATCGCGGCGAAGAACGACGGTACGATCGTCGGGCTGCGCGTGCGGATCGTCGGCAACCTCGGCGCCTACCACCAGTTGCTCACGCCGGTGATCCCGACGCTGACGCTGCTGATGTCGTGCGGCTGCTATCGCATCGACAACATCGCCGGCGAGGTGATCGGCGTCTTCACGAACACGATGTCGACCGACGCGTACCGCGGCGCGGGACGCCCGGAAGCGACGTACTTCGTCGAGCGCCTGATGGACATGGTCGCGCAGAAGCTGAACATGGACCCGGCCGAGGTGCGGCGCAAGAACTTCATCCCGGCGAGCGCGTTCCCGCACACGACCGCGACCGGGCTGACGTACGACTCCGGGTCCTACGAGTCGACGATGGACAAGGCGCTGAAGCTCGCGGACTACGCCGGCTTGCGCAAGCGCCAGGAAGAGCTGCGCCGGCAAGGCCGTCTGCTCGGGATCGGGCTCTCGACGTACGTCGAGGTCTGCGGTATGGGGCCGTCGGCCGCGATGCCCGCCGCGGGCTGGGACTCCGCGACGATCCGCGTCGAGCCGACCGGCAGCATCACGGTGCTGACCGGCGTCTCGCCGCACGGGCAAGGCGAAGAGACCACGTTCGCGCAGCTCGTCGCCGACGAGCTGGGCGTACCGATCGATCAGGTGACCGTCGTCCACGGCGACACCGACAAGGTGCAGTACGGCGTCGGCACGTTCGGCTCGCGCGGCACCGCGGTCGGCGGCGCCGCGCTGAAGCTCGCGATCGAATCGATTCAAGCCAAGGCGATCAAGATCGCCGCCCACCAGTGGGAAGCGAACCCGGACGATCTCGAGTACCGCGACGGCAAGATCCAGGTCAAAGGCGATCCGTCGAAGACGCTGAGCACCGCCGAAGCGGGGTTCCTCGCGTTCATGGGCGACAAGCTGCCGCCCGGACTCGAGCCCGGCCTCGACGCGACGCGCCGCTTCGAGCCGCCGAACTTCGTCTTCCCGTTCGGCACGCACGTGTGCGTGGTCGAGATCGACGCGCAGACCGGTGAAGTGAAGGTGGAGAAATACTACGCGGTCGACGACTGCGGCCGGCTCCTCAACCCGATGATCGCCGAAGGGCAGCTCCACGGCGGGATCGCGCAGGGACTCGCGCAGGCGCTCTACGAGGAAGTCGTCTACGACGAGAACGGTCAGCTCGTCACCGGGACGCTGATGGACTACGCGATCCCGCACGCCGAGCAGGTGCCGCACTACGAGCTCGACCACACCGTCACGCCGACCGACGTCAACCCGCTCGGCCTCAAAGGGATCGGCGAGGCCGGAACGATCGGTTCGACGCCCGCCGTCGCGAACGCCGTCATCGACGCGCTCGCGCCGTTCGGCGTGGCCCACCTCGACATGCCGCTGCGGCCCGAGAAGCTGTGGGCCGCGATGCACGCCGGGATCTCCGGCAACGGGAGCGTGCGATGATCCCCGCTTCGTTCGAGTACGTCAAAGCCGGCTCGGTCGGCGACGCGCTGCGGCTCCTCGCGGAGCACGGCGACGGCGCGAAGATCCTCGCCGGCGGCCACAGCCTCATCCCGATGATGAAGCTGCGCCTGGCGACGCCGTCGGTGCTCGTCGACATCGCCGGCATCCCGCAGCTCGACCGCGTGTCGGTCGGCGGAAGCCGCGTGACGATCGGCGCGCTGACGAAGCACGCGACGCTGGCCGCGAGCGAGGCGCTGCGCGACGCCGCGCCGGTCCTGTGGGACGCGGCGAACCAGCTCGGCGATCCGCAGGTGCGCAACCGCGGGACCATCGGCGGCGCGGCGGCGCACGGCGATCCGTCGGCGGACTATCCCGCGGTGCTGCTGGCCCTCGACGCGACGTTCACCGTCGCGGGCCGCGACGGCGAGCGCGACGTGAAGGCCGCAGACTTCTTCCAAGGGATGTTCGCGACCGCGCTCGGCGCCGGCGAGCTGGTGACGCGGATCGCGTTCGATGCGGCGCCGCGCTCGGCGTACGTGAAATATCATCATCCGGCGTCGCACTACGCGGTCGTCGGCGTCGCGGCGGTGCTCGCCGCCGACGGGCCGCGCGTCGCGGTGACCGGCGTCGGCGACAGCGCGTTCCGCGCGCGGGGCGTCGAGCGCGCGCTGCAGGGCGTCGCCTTCGACGACGCGCAAGCGGTCGCGGCCGCGTGCGCCGGGACCGCGCGCGGCGTCGACGCGCGGTCCGACACGTTCGCCTCGGCGGCGTACCGGACCGCGATGGCGGACGTCTTCGCGGCTCGGGCCGTAACGCAAGCGGCGTCGCGTTGAGCCGCAACCGCGCGCGAACGGCGTAGCTTTTCGCGCGCGGCGCGGGTTATGGAGAGCGTCATGCCGCCGCGCGAGCCCGCCGTCGATCGGGCGTTTCGGGAACTGTCCGTGCTGCCGGTCGGCGATCTCGCCGCTCGCGAGCCCGTGCGCGTCGTCGTGGCCGCCGTCGCGACCGCGGACGACGACGACCTGCTGCGCATCCTGCGGCTGCTCGACGCGCTGGACGTCGACCCGGCGCGCGTCGACCCCGCGCTCGCGCTGGCGGTCACGACCGCGCCGCGCGAGCGGCGCGAAGCGCTCGCGAAGCTGCGGCAGGCGCTCGAGCCGGCCCGCAGCGTGGTGCTGCGCCACCTCGCCGCGCCGCCGGGCAGCCTGCGTCTGCTCGTCGATCTGCGCGCCTCGCTGCTGCGGCTGGTCGCCGCGCGCCCCGACGCCGCCGACCTCAAGCCGCTCGGCGAGGAGCTGCGGCAATTCCTCGCCGCGCGCTTCGAGCCGAGCGCGCTGGAGCTCCGCCAACTGACCTGGAGCGACAGCGCCGAGCTGCTCGAGCGCCTCGCTCGCTCCGAAGCGGTGCACGCGGTTCGCGGCTGGTCCGATCTCAAGGATCGGCTCGACGTCGACCGGCGCGTCTTCGCGCTGTTCCATCCGGCGCTGCCCGGCTCGCCGCTCGTGTTCATCGAGGTCGCGCTCACCGACGAGATGAGCGGCTCGATCCGCAGCATCCTCAAACGCGACGCGCCGCGGGTCGATCCGGCCACCGCGCGCTGCGCGATCTTCTATTCGATCTCGTCGTGCGAGCCGGGGCTGGCCGCGATCCCGCTCGGCAACGCGCTGATCAAGCGCGCCGTCGAGCGGCTGCGCGCCGAGCTGCCGAAGCTGCGGACGTTCTCGACGCTCTCACCGATCCCGGGCTTCGCCGCGTGGGTCCGTTCGCTCGGCGAGCGCGTCCCGCTCGCCGTGCGTGAAGCGCTCGCGACGACGGGGTGGCATCGCGACCCGGCGCGGGCCGCTGCGCTGCGCGAGCCGCTGCTGCGCCTCGCCGCGCGCTACCTGCTCGAAGCGAAGCGCGCCGACGGCGCGCCGCGCGATGCCGTCGCGCGCTTCCACCTCGCGAACGGCGCGGTGCTCGAGCGGCTCGACTGGCTCGGCGATCCCTCGGCCCACGGTCTCGCGCAGTCCTACGGGATGATGGTGAACTACCGCTACGCGCTGGAGCGGCTCGCCACGAACCAGCTCGCGTATGCGAGCGAGCACCGCATCGACGCATCGCCGGCGGTGCGCGTGCTCGCCGAAGCGGACGACGTGCTCGCCGACGTTCCGCGTGCGCCGCGCTGGCGCGCCGTCACCGCGCCGCTCGCGGTGCTGCGCACGCGCGCGCAGCGGCTGCTGCGGCGGATGCGCCGCGCCTCGGCCGAGCCCGCCGCCTAGAACGTCGCGCCGCGGTTCAGGCGCGGCGCTCGACCCGGCCGCGGCGATCGACGAGCGGCAGCGTCACCGAGACGCGGTTTCCCGACGCGGTGCGTTCGACGCGCACGTCGCGTGAGGCCGTGCGAATGAGGAAGAGGCCGCGGCCGCCTTCGGCCAGCAGATCGGCCGGCGCGGAGCCGTTCAGCGAGAACGGCGGACCTTCGTCCTCGACGTGCAGGATGTACGCTCCGCCGCGGCGCTCCAGCGACACGGTCGCCGGTCCCGGCGTATGGCGCGCGACGTTTCCGAGCAGCTCCCCGAAGGCGAGCTCCGCCGCGGCGAGGTCCGCGCCGCGGGGCGCGAGCCCGGCGAGCTGCCACATCAACGCGCGTTTCACGCGTCGCGCCGACGCGGTTCGGCGCGCGTCCAGCGTCCAGCGTTTGACGTCGCGCGCGGTCTCGCCGCCGACCGCGGTCACGCCGAGGAAGAGCACCGCGGAATCGTCGCGCGGCGTTGCATGCGCGAAGACGCGGCGCTGGATCCCGTCGGCGACGTTCGACGAGGGGTTCGCCAGCTCGTCGAGCACCGCGTGCTCCAGATCGCGCACGCCCTTGAAGTAGTCGCGTTCGACCTCCACGATGCCGTCGGTATAGAACACCGCCCCGTACCCCGCTTCGAGGCGCTCGTGGAACTGCTCGTACTCCGAGCGCGGGTCGAGGCCGAGCACGATGCCGCCGCCGGCCAGCGCGGAGACGGTGCCGTCGGGGCGTGCGATCAGCGGCGGCGGATGCCCCGCGATCGCGTAGCACAGCTCGCCCGTCTCGCGGTCGAAGACCCCGAAGAACGCCGAGACGAGCGTCCCGTCCTCGTCGGCGCACAACACGTGATTGACCTGCCGCAGCACCGCCGACGGCTCGTTCTCGATGCGCGCGGCCGTGCGGATCGATTGGCGCACCGCGCCCATCACGGCGGCCGCGCGGAGCCCGTGGCCCGCGACGTCGCCGACGCTGATCCCGATCGCACCCTCGCCGAGATCGAACACGTCGAACCAGTCGCCGCCGATGTCCGCGCCGACGGCGGCCGGGATGTACGCGCTGTCCAAACGCAAGCCTTCGAACGAGGGCAGCACGTCGGGGAGCATCGCGCGCTGCAGCTCGGACGAGACGCGGTGCTCGCGCCGCAGGCGTTCCGCCATCTGACGATAGGCGAGGTCGAGGCGCGCGATCTCGTCGTTGCCCGGGATCGCGACGGCGGGTTCGCCGCTTCCGATCCGCTCCGCGTTCGCCGCGAGCATCTGAAGCCGTCGGGCCGTTCCGAACCCGTAGCGCAGGGCGACGAGCAACGTCAGCACCACGCCCAGCGCCGCGACGCCGATCAGCGCGCGCCCTTGGTCGCGCACCGAGATGCGAAGCGCGCTCAGCTGCGCGAGCGCCAGCGCGCGCTCGCGCCCGTCGTACGCGATCTTCGCCGACTCCAGATCTTGACCGAGGGCGCGCACCGACGGCCGGCGCTGCAGCTGCGCCGCCGCGGCGGTGTCGTGCCGCCGGACGTCGGCGAGGTACTCGCGCACGAGCGCGAACGCGCTGCGCATGTCCGCGTCCAGACGTCGCTCGGCGCTTCGCGCCGGCCGGTCCGCGTCGGTCATCCCGCGCAGGACGCCGAGCTGGACGGGCAGATCGGCCGACGCGGCGCGAAACGGGGCGAGGTCGCGCTCGACGTGGCTCTTGGTGTAGGCGAGCGCGGCTTCGTCCGCGCTCCGGAGCAGCCCCAAGACGCGGTCGGCTTGCGCGAGGACGTCGCCGGTGTGGCGCGACACGGCCGTGGCCTGCTCGGTCGCCCGCTGCAGATTGCCCGCGATCGCGAGCAGCACGATGAGGAAGAGCAGCGGGACCAAGGTCAGCAGCAGCGCCTGGGCGCGCACGCCGAGCCCGCGCGCTCGTAAGCGGTCCTCGTCTGGTCGCGGCGAGATCGTGGCCATGAGCGCAGGCGTCGTTCGCGGCGCCCCTGCCCGGTGCTTGCCGGAGGACGCAACGGACCCGCCTTGCGCCGGGTCAAAGCAAGAACCGTGCTGAGCGAATTTCATCCGCTCGTCGCCGAGTGGTTTTCCGCTCGCTACGGCCGCCCGACCGAGCCGCAGGTCGAAGGCTGGCCGCTGGTCCGCGCGGGCCGCGACGTGCTGATCTCCGCGCCGACCGGCTCGGGGAAGACGCTTGCGGCGTTCACCCTGGAGCTCGACGAGCTCGTTCGCCGGGCCGCCGCCGGCGAGCTGGCCGACGAGACGCTGGTCGTCTACGTCTCCCCGCTCAAAGCGCTGTCGAACGACGTCCGAAAGAATCTCGAGCTTCCGCTGGCCGAGCTGCAGTCGCTCGGCGTCGAGCGCGGCATCCCGCTCTCGGCAATCCGCACCGCGGTGCGTACGGGCGACACGCCGCAGATCGAGCGGCAGCGCATGCTGCGCACCCCGCCGCACATCCTGGTCACGACGCCCGAATCACTGTTCATCCTGCTGACGGCGGAGAAATCCCGCGCGCTGTTCCGAAGCGTGCGCACGGTGATCGTCGACGAGATCCACGCGGTCGCCGACGACAAGCGCGGCTCGCACCTCGCGCTCTCGCTCGCACGGCTGGACGCGCTCGTGCGCGCGGAGTGCGGCCGCGCGCCGCAGCACATCGGCCTCTCCGCGACGGTGCGTCCGCTCGACGAGGTCGCGCGCTTCCTGAGCCCGGCGGCCGAGGTGGTCGACGTCGGCTCGCGGCGGCCGATGACCCTTGCCGTCGAGGTGCCCAGCGGCGACGAGCTGGGTCCGGTGGCGAGCAACGAGATGTGGGCCGAGATCTACGAGCGCGTCGCGGAGCTGGTGCTCGCGCACCGCACGACGCTGATCTTCGTCTCGACCCGGCGGATGAGCGAGCGGGTCGCGTTCGCGCTCACGCAGCGGCTCGGCGAAGGCGTCGTGCTGCCGCACCACGGCAGCCTCTCGCGCGAGAAGCGCTTCGAGGCCGAGGACAAGCTGAAGCGGGGCGAGCTGCGTGCCGTCGTCGCGACCGCCTCGCTCGAGCTCGGCATCGACGTCGGGTCCATCGACCTCGTCGTGCAGCTCGGCTCGCCGCGCTCGATCGCCGTCGCGCTCCAGCGGATCGGGCGCTCGGGACACTGGGTCGGCGCGATGCCGCAGGGCCGGCTGTTCGCGACGACCCGCGACGAGCTTCTGGAATGCGCCGCGCTCGTGCGCGCGATTCGCGGCGGTGCGATGGACGCGCTCGCGATCCCGCGCGCGCCCCTCGACATCCTCGCGCAGCAGATCGTGGCCGAGTGCTCGACCGACGAGTGGAGCGTCGAGGCGCTGTACGATCTCGTGCGCGGCGCGTATCCCTATCGCGACTTGTCGCGCAAGGAGTTCGATGAGGTCGTCGACATGCTGGCCGACGGCGTCGCGACGTCGCGCGGGCGCAGCGGCGCCTTCCTCCATTTCGATCGCGTGAACGGGCGCTTGCGCACGCGTCGCGGGGCGCGGCTCGCGGCGATCACGTCGGGCGGCGCGATCCCCGACACCGCGAACTACAACGTCGTCGTCGAGCCGGAGAACCACGTCGTCGGGACGGTCGACGAGGACTTCGCGGTCGAGAGCATGGCCGGCGACGTCTTTCTGCTCGGCACCACGTCGTGGATGATCCGCCGCGTCGAGCCCGGCGTCGTCCGCGTCGAGAACGCGCACGGCGCGCCGCCGTCGATCCCGTTCTGGAACGGCGAAGGCCTGGGCCGTACCGTCGAGCTGTCGCACGAGGTCGCCGCGCTCCGCACGGCGATCGACGAGCGCGACGACGCCGCGGCGGTACAATGGCTCGTCGACGAGTGCAGCGTCGACCGCAGCGGCGCGGAGCAGGCGGTGGCCTACGTGCGCGCCGGCAAAGCGATCCTGGGCGCCGTGCCGACCGACACGACGGTGGTGGCGGAGCGCTTCTTCGACGAAGGGGGCGGAATGCAGCTCGTGCTGCACACGCCGTTCGGCGCGCGCATCAACCGCGCGTGGGGGCTCGCGCTGCGGAAGAAGTTCTGCCGCTCCTTCAACCTGGAGCTGCAGGCGGCGGCGACCGACAACGGGATCGTGCTATCGCTCACCGATCAGCACGCGTTTCCGCTCGAGATCGTCTGGGAGTTCGTCAAGACCGCGAGCGTCGAGCAGACCCTCACGCAGGCGCTCCTCACGGCGCCGATGTTTGCGGCGCGCTGGCGCTGGAACGCCACGCGCGCGCTCGCGATCCTGCGGATGCGCGGGGGCAAGAAGGTCGCGCCGCAGCTGCTGCGCATGCGCGCCGACGACTTGCTCGCGTCGTGCTTCCCGGACGCGGCGGCGTGCGCGGAGAACCTCAGCGGACCGATCCGCGTGCCGGATCACGTGCTGGTGCGCGAGACGATCGCCAACTGCTTGCGTGAGGCGATGGACCTCGACGGGCTGAGCGCGGTTCTCGCCCGGATCGAAGCGGGAGAGATTCGCACCGTCGCGGTCGACACGCCCGAGCCCTCGCCGTTCTGCCACGAGATCCTCAACGCCAACCCGTACGCGTACCTGGACGACGCGCCGCTCGAGGAGCGTCGCGCGCGCGCGGTGACGCTGCGCCGCACGACGCGCACCGACAACGACGGCAGCGGCATCCTGGACGCCGGCGCCATCGCCGAGGTCGCGGAGACGTCGTGGCCGCTCGTTCGCGACGCCGACGAGCTGCACGACGCGCTCGCGACGCTGACGGTGCTGCCGCCCGTCGAGGAGTGGCGCGGCTGGTTCGACGAGCTGGTCGCGTCGCGCCGGGCGACGACGCTCGCGCACGGCGCGCGCGCGCTGTGGACGTCGGCCGAACGGCTCGCGCTGGCACGCGTCGCGTTCCCCGAGGCTCGGGCGAATCCGGAGATCGCGGCCGTCGCGACGTCGCAGCCGCTCCCTGCGACGCGCGAAGCCGCGTTCGCCGAGGTGTTGCGCGGCTGGCTGGAGTCGAGCGGGCCGCTCACCGTCGCGGCGCTCGCCGATCGCTTCGGCGTCGACGAGGCGCTCGTCGTCGCCGCCCTCCTGCAGCTCGAGAACGAAGGGCAGGTGCTGCACGGAGCGTTCAGCGGCGGCGCGGACGAGGAGTGGTGCAACCGGCGGGTGCTTGCGCGCATCCATCGGCTGACGCTGGGCCTGCTGCGGCGCGAGATCGAGCCCGTCAGCACGGCGCAGTACGCGCGGTTCGTCCAGCGCTGGCAGCACGTCGCGCCCGGGTCGAAGCTGCACGGCATCGACGGGACGCTCCACGTCATCAAGCAGCTCGAAGGCTACGAGATTCCGGCCGCGGCGTGGGAAGCGTCGATTCTGCCCGCACGCGTGATGGGCTACAAGCGCGAGTACCTCGACCATCTCTGCTACTCGGGCGAGGTGATGTGGGGCCGGCTTTCGCCGCATCCCGCGCTGACCGCCGACGTGGCGAAGGGCGACCGTCCGCGCAAGGTCCGTCCGACGAAGCTCGCGCCGATCGCGCTGATCGCGCGCGAGGACGCCGAGTCGCTCATCGTCGGGCGCGACGGCGAGCGGAACGCCGCGCTCTCGCACGCGGCCCGCGACGTCCTCGAGGAAATCGGCCGCCGAGGCGCGCCGTTCTTCACCGACATCGTCCGCGGCACGAAACGGCTCCCGAGCGAAGTGGAAGAGGCGCTCTGGCAGCTCGTCGCCGCGGGGCTCGTGACGGCCGACGGCTTCGACGCGCTGCGCGCGCTGATCGACGCCAAGCGGCGGCTGGGCGAGAAGGGGCTGCGCGCGCGGCCGCGCTCGTCGGGCGGCCGATGGACGCTGCTGCGCTCCGAGACGGATGCGGTCGACGCCGAGTCCTTCGCGCGCCGGCTACTCGCGCGATGGGGGATCGTCTTCCGCGACGTGGTCGCGCGCGAAACGCTCGCGCCGCCGTGGCGCGAGCTGCTGGCCGCGCTGCGCCGGATGGAAGCCCGCGGCGAGATCCGCGGCGGGCGCTTCGTCGCCGGTTACGTCGGCGAACAGTTCGCGCTTCCCGAAGCGATCGATGCGCTGCGCGCCGTCCGTCGCGAAGGCGACGAGACCGCGCCCGTCCTCGACGTCTCCGACTACGACCCGCTGCGCATCACCTCCGCGCTCGTCCCCGGCATCCGCCCGAAGCAGCTCCGCTCGGTCTCCTGATGCATCGCGCCGGTTCGCGCTCGCGTCGAGCCATAGGAGGCGGCGCTCGGAGTGTGAAGTCGTCGCCATGCGCACGGTGCGCCTGGGACGGACGGGACTGAAGGTCTCCGAGGTCTGTCTCGGCACGATGACGTTCGGGCTGCAGACCGATCGGGACGAAGCGTTCACGATCATGGACGTCGCGGCGGACGGCGGCATCGATTTCCTCGACGTCGCCGACGTGTATCCGGTGGGCGGGTCGCTGGAGACGGTCGGACGCACCGAGCACATCGTCGGCGCGTGGCTGCAGGGGAAGCGCGACCGGTTCGTCGTCGCGACGAAGGTGCACAACCCGACGGGCTCCGGTCCCAACGACGAGGGCAACTCGCGCCGGCACGTCATCGCGGCGTGCGAAGCGTCGCTGCGGCGGCTCGGCACCGACTGGATCGACCTGTACTACATCCACCGCTGGGATCCCGACGTGCCGGTCGACGAGACGCTGCAGGCGTTCGACGATCTCCGGCGGGCCGGAAAGATCCGCTACGCCGGCTGCAGCAACGTCGCCGCCTGGCAGATGATGTCGGCGCTGTGGGCGTCCGATCGCGCCAACCTCGTCCGCTTCGACGCGGTGCAGCCGCGTTACAACCTGCTGTTTCGCGCGATCGAGAGCGAGCTGCTCCCGGCCGCGGCGGCGAACGGCGTCGGCGCGGTCGTCTTCAACCCGCTCGCGGGCGGGATGCTGACCGGGAAGTACAAGCGCGGCGAGGCGCCGCGCGAGGGAACGCGCTTCACGCTCGGCTCGGCGGCGAATCTCTACCAGCGGCGGTATTGGCAGGACGAGATCATCGACGTCGTGGAGCGGCTCGCCGACGACGTGGCGTCGCGCGGCAAGTCGATCACCCACGTCGCGCTGAAGTGGGTGCTCGAGCAGCCCGGCGTCACGGCGGCCATTGTGGGCGCGAGCCGCGCCGATCAGCTGCGCGACTCGCTGCGCGCGCTCGAGGTCGAGCTCGACGATGCGGACCGCGCGGCGTGCGACGCCGCCTGGTACGCGCTGCCGCGCCGCCGGCCCGAGGAGGAGCGGTGAGATGATCGGGACGTTCTTCCGGCACGGCAGCAACGGGCTGCTGCTCGTCTCGATCGCCGCGCTGTGCGCGCTCTTCGCCGCCGGCGGGCTGCGCTTCGGGGCGATTCCGCTCGCGGCCGTCGCCGCGGGCGCGCTCGTGTTCTTCGTCTCCGAGTACACGACCCACCGGTTTCTCTTCCACGCGAAGCCGTCGTCGAACGCGTTCGTGCTGAAGCTGCAGCACCGGCTGCACTACGACCACCATGTCGACCCGGGCGAGCTGCGGCTGCTGTTCCTTCCGGTGTGGTTCGTCGTCCCGGTCGCCGCGCTGACCTTCGGGATCGTGTTCCTCGTCGTGCGTGACGTCGCGGTCGCGGCGGCTCTGATCCTCGGCAGTCTCCTCGCGCTGTTCGCCTACGAATGGGCGCACTACGTCGCCCACGTGGCGTTCGTTCCGCGCACGCCGTTCGGGCGGTACGTGAAGAAGTACCACCTGCGACACCACTTCAAGAACGAGCGGCTCTGGTTCGGCGTGACGAATCCGGCGATGGACGTCGTCGGCGGAACGTACCGCCGCGTCGACGACGCGGAGCGCTCGCCCAACGTCCGCGTCCTCTATCCCGACGCGTGATGAATTCGGCGCGCAGCGGCAGGTAGGGCTCCGCACCTCGTCGCAACCGGGCGCAAGCTCTGTTCGGGCGTGGGGAACAGGATTGGTGCATTCGGTTCGTACGGCACTCACGGCGTGCGCGGCGTTCGCCGCCGCGGCGCTCGCGGTGTGCGCCGCGCTGCCCGGCCGGAGCGCGCTCGCCGGCCTGGCGGCGCCGTTCGCCGCGCGGGCCGACGCCGCGCTCGGGAGAGCGCGCCCGGCGAATCCCTGTGCGAACGCGCGCCCGGTGCCGCCCGAGCTGCGCCTGCCGCGCGTCGTCCCGCCCGGCGATCCGGTCGCGATCGAGCGGCGGATGCTCGCGTACCTGCAGTCCTACCGCTATCGCGAGCTGGGCTGGTGCGTCGACAAGCGCGTCCGCGACACCGGCCCGTACGTCATGGGCGTGAACTACGGCACGCATCGCACGGTGCGCATCTACTACTCGCCCGAAGTGATGACGTGGCTTCGCGCCGGCCGCCACGGCGCGCCGGCCGACGGCGCGGTCATCATCAAGGAGCAGTACGGCGCGTTGCCGGCGGTCGCATGGGACGGGAAGACGAAGCCCACCGACTGGACGCTCATGATCCGCCGCGCGTCCGCGTCGCGCGACGGCTGGTTCTGGGCCGAGGTGTACGGCGGCATGTTTCCGGCGCCGGGCCCGCACGCGACGCCCGCCGCGAACACGGCCTATCCGAACGCCGGCTTCGGGCTGTACTGCCTGCGCTGTCACGCGTCCGCGGAGAAGGCGCAGACGTTCTCGTCGCTCGACAACGTCAAGGGATTTCCCGGCGAGCCGCTGGTGTTTCGCGTCGACGACACGTGGCGTACGCCGCCGCCGCGCTCGTCGCTCGCCGTCACGCCGGCGCCGACGACCGTCCCGGAGCACGAGAAGAACAAGCTCGAGCCGTCGCTGGTGCGGCGCGCGAGCCAGAGCGCGCCGTCGCGTCCCGTGGCGATTCAGACCTTCCCCGCGGAGCCGCTCGATACGCGGCTCGCGAGCGCGCACGGCGTGCCGCGGTTCATGACGTCCGACCAGTGCATGGGCTGTCACAGCGCGTCGTCCGGTCCGCCGACCGGCCCGACGATGTGGTACGCGCCGAACCCCGCGCTCTCGCCGCAGCCGACGACGCCGCCGAACGGCGGTCCCGTCGGCGCGAACGTCTCGGAGTACGGCGAGTGGCGCTGGTCGCCGATGGGCCTCGCCGGGCGCGATCCCGTGTTCTTCTCGCAGCTCGAGAGCGAGACGCAGTACATCGCCTCGATCCCCGATGCGCGCATCGGCGGCCCGCATCCGGCCGAGGTTCGCGCGACGCTGAAGCGGCAAGTCGTCGATCTGTGCATGCGCTGTCACGGCGTGATGGGCAAGCGCACCAACGAGGCCGAGCACGGCGCGGGCGCGCACTTCGACGAGCGCTGGGTGTTCGAAGCCGACCCCCGGCGTCCGGCCTTCCACTACGGCGGCCTCGCGCGCGACGGCATCAGCTGCACCGTCTGCCACCACATCGCGCAGACGAAGCGCGAGCAGGCCTCGCTCGCGTACACGCTCGAGAAGACCAACACGGGGCTCTTCGACGTGAACGCGCCCGACCGCATCAACGGCCCGTTCGAATCGAAGCTCGTGGCGACGCACCCGATGAAGGAGGCGCTCGGCGCGACGCCGGTCTTCTCCGAGCTGACGAAATCGGCACAGCTGTGCACGAGCTGTCACAGCATCGATCTGCCGGTCGTCGACTCGCCGGCGAAGATCCATCCGATCGTCCCGGTCATGGCGCACGACGTCGAGCAGAACACGTACGTCGAATGGGTCAACAGCCGCTATCAGACGGAATACAAGCCGCTGAAGGGCGCGAAGTCGTGCCAGGACTGCCACATGCCGCCGTCGGTCGCCGTGGCGCCGCTCGGCGTCGACGTTCCGGCGATCCAGACGCGCATCGCGCTGATCCAGGACGACACGTATCCCGAAGCCGAGCACACGGCGCCGATCCGGGACATCACCGTGCGCTGGCGGACGAGCGGCTTTCGCCGCCACGAGCTGCTGGGTCTGAACGCGTTCCTGCTCCGGACGTTCGAGACGAACCCGGACACGCTCGGTGTGCGGCTCGGCGACTACATGTCGGGAAGCACCACCGATCTGACGGACGCCATGCGCTTCGTGCGGCAGCAGGCGACGCAGCAGACCGCCCGGGTCGACGTGCGCGCGCGCGTCGCCGGCGGCGTGCTGCGCGCCGACGTCGGCGTCACGAACCTGACCGGCCATCGCTTCCCGAGCGGCGTCGGATTCCGGCGCGCGTTCCTCGAGCTGAAGGGTCACCGACGCCGAGGGGCGCGTCGTGTTCGATTCGGGCGCGACGAACGCCGACGGCGAGATCGTCGGCGCGAACGGCGCGCCGCTGCCGAGCGAAACGTTCGCACGGCTCCCCAACGGCCGGCAGGCCTACCAGCCGCACTACGACGAGACGCATCCGATCGCGAGCGCGGAGGAAGCGCAGATCTTCGAGGAGCTGGTCCAGGATCGCGCGGGCGACTTCACCGAGAGCTTCATCCGCCGCGACCGCGTCTTCAAGGACAACCGATTGCTGCCGCAAGGCTGGCGCGCCGGCGGGCCGCCCGGCATTCGGCTTCCCGCGCATTGGCTCGACGCGACGCGCCCGGTGAACGTGCACGGCGATCCGCACTACGCCGGCGGCTCGGGGCGCGCCGTGGTCGCCTACCGCGTTCCGCTCCGAACGGCCGCGGCGCCCGCGACGCTGCGCGTCGAGGCGACGCTCTGGTACGAGTCGTGGAACCCCCACTTCCGGCACGAGCGCACGTCCGGAGACGGCCCCGCCGCGACCCGGCTGCGCGCGTTGCTCGCGAACCTGCACCTCGAGCAGACCCCGGACCTCGCGGGCTGGAAGATGCGGATCGCATCGGCCCGCGGTCCCGTGCTCTGACCGGCGGTTCGGTCAAGGGGCCTGTCCGAACGCCCCGCGTGATGGGTACATGCCACCCAGATGTTGAGCGACGGGTACGAGCTGCGAAGCCTCACGGCGCAGTTGGGAACGCCCGCCTTCGAACAGCAGACGAAGCGGGGCGGCGACGCATGCCTGCTCGTGCACTGGGGCTGCGGCTGCACCGCGATCGGGCGGCCCGCCGTCGAGGCGGCCGAAGCGCTCCTCCGCTGGACCCGCTGCGCGCACCATGCGTTGGCGGAAGCGGCGATCGCCTGAGTCGTTCTGCGAGAAGGCCGGGCGCTACTTGCTCCGGCTGAAAACGTACTCCCAGGCGAAGCCCGCAGCGACTCCGACCATTCCGATGACGATGGCGTCCGTAAGCATACCGTTCGTACGACACGGTCGCACGCGGCGGAGTTCCCGTGCGCTCGCGCCTCGCCGCCGCGAAACCCGGGTTCACGTACGGAATCCTTCGCGGCGCGTCGAAGCGTCATAGCGGACAGCACCGTCACCCCACGTAAGGAGGAGTCATTCCGCCACCACGCAGAGGGAAGGGCGGCGGCAAGCGCAAGCGCCGCGAGCCCATCACCCCGGTCGTCAAAGAAGACACGCTGAGCCTCGTCGGCCGCGTCGTCGAGACGTTCCCCAGCTCCACGTTCAAGGTCGAGCTCGAGAACGGGCACACGATCCTCGCCAGCCTCGCCGGGCGGCTGCGCCGCTTCCGCATCCGCATCACCCCCGGCGACGACGTCGACGTCGAGCTCTCGCCCTACGACCTGACGCGCGGCCGCATCACCTATCGCCGGCAAGGGCGGAACGCGACGTAGCGGGCGGACGAACGGCGCGCGGCGAACGTTCGCACTCCAAGATGCGAGGTTCGCGCGCCTTGGCGTTCGTCGTCCTGTTCATCGCCGCGGTCGCGGTGTCGTGGTGGTGGGTCCGCCGTACGAGCGCCCCGGCGCTCGGCGATACGATCGCGGTCTACTACACGAAGGCCGACGGCACGACGCTCGTCCCGTGGCGCGTCACGCTCGGCCCGGCCCGCGACCGGAAGAGCGTCGCGTTCTACGCCGCGGCGCAGTGCGTCGCAGGGCCGCCGCCCGGAATCGAGGCGGTTCGCTTCCCGGCCGGAACGCGAGTCCTCGCCGTCGACGTTGATGGATCGACCGCCGACGTGAACCTCTCGCGCGACGTCGCGTCCTCCGCCGAAGGCGGGTTCGCGGAGAACGCGGAGTTCAAAGAGCTCGTGTGGACGCTGACGCAACCCTCGCTGGGGATCAGCGCGGTTCGCGTCCGGGTCGACGGCGCTCGCGTCGCCACGCTGCCTGGAGGACACCTCGAGCTCGATGAACCGCTCGCGCGTTCGAGTTTTTAGCACGCTGCTGGTCGCGGCGATCTGCGCGCTGAGCGCGCGCGTCGCGGTCGCGCAGCAGAACGCCCCGCTCCTCTGGTTCCAGGGGACGCGGCTGATCTTTGCGCACGCCGTCGCGTCGGGCGGCGACCTCGCCGTCGCCACGAGCGATGCGGGGCTGCGGCGCTTCCTCGACAAGCTCGGCGCGACGCTGTCGTACGAGCCCGGACAGCGCTACGTCGTCGTGACGAGCGAGGACCGCCGCACGATCGTCTTCACCGTCGGCGATCCGTCGTACACGGTCGCGGGCGTGCGCGCGCGCGCCGCGTTCGCGCCGAGCGCCGCGGGCGCCGACGTCGTGCTCCCCTTCTACGCGCTCGCGCGCGCGCTCTACGTCGAGCCGGTGGCCGACGGCGCCGAGACCGTGCTGCAGCCGCGGATCGGCGCGCTCGACGTCCGAACCGAGGGCGGACGCACGGTCGTCACCGTGCGGGCCGCGATGCCCCTCCTCGCGACGACCGACGCGAGCGCGCCAGACCGGCTCCGCATCACCTTCGTCGGACAAGGCTCGTCGCTCGCGCCGGTGCGCCGCGCGCCGGGCGGCGCGGTCGACGAGATCGGGATCGCGGTCGGCGGCTCGGCGCGCGTGCCGACCACGACGCTCACGATCGCCGGTGCGCGCGGCGCGTCGTATCGCATCGTGCAGGGCGACGCGCCCGACACGTTCACCGCCGTCTTCGAGCCGCACGCGGTCGCGTACGGTGCGCCGCCGACGCCGCCGCCCCTGAACGCTGCAGCGCCGACCGCGGCGCCCTACCCGGGCGGCGAGCCGAACCCGCCGCCGGCGTCCAACGCGCCGCCGCCGAGCGCGGCGCAGCCGGCCGGACCGGCGGCGGTGACGGGGCTTTCGATCGACCAAGGCGCCGACGACGCGCTCGTCGTGCGCGTGAGCCTCAGCGCGCCTGCGACCTACGAGTGGCATCGCCTGCTCGACAACCGCTGGTACGTCGACTTCGCGAACACGACGCTCACGATGCCGGGCCGCGACGAGCAGCCGTCGTTCGGCGCGGTGCAGTCGGTCCGCGTCGCCCAGACGGGAACGCCGGACGCGCCCGCCGTGCGCGTCGCGTTCACGATGACGGGCCGGCAGCAGGTCGACGTCGCGCCGGACGACGGCGGCGTGACGATCACCGTGCGTACGACGCCGGCGCCCGACGACGTCGCACGCACCGGGCTCGGGCAGACGGGCGCGTTCGGCGCGGAGCCGCCCGCCGCCGAGGCGCAAGCCACGCCGAACGCCGAGCCGTGGAAGTTCACGCCCGCCCCGGGCGCCGTGAACGGCTCGCGGATCATCGTGATCGATCCCGGGCACGGGGGCGACGATGCCGGGACCGTGCACAACGGGCTCGTCGAGAAGAACCTGACCATCGACATCGCGCGCCGGCTGCGCGCGCTGCTGATCGCGCAGGGCTGGACCGTCCGCATGACGCGCGACTCGGACATCGACCCGGTCAGCGCCGAGAACCTCGCGAAGATGCGCGCCGACGGCAAGCCGAACCCCGACGACCGGGCCTACCTGCAGACGCGCTGCGACGTCGCGAACCTCGCGCACGCGCGGCTGTTCATCAGCATCCACGCCAACAGCGCGCCGGTCGCGAGCGCGCGCGGGACGACGTTCTATTGGTACAAGCCGCAGGACGCGCCGTTCGCGCAGGCGCTCGAGCGCGCGGTGATCCCGGTCGCCGGAACGCAAGACGACGGCACGCAGCACGCCAACTTCTACGTGATACGCCACACGACGATGCCGGCGGTGCTCATCGAGACCGCGTTCGTGACGAACCCCGGCGACGTCGCGCTGCTGCGGCAGCCGGCGTTCCTCCAGAACCTTGCGCAGGGGATCGCCGACGGCGTGAAGGCGTACGCGGGATCGCCCTCTTCGCAGGCCGTGAGCGTCGAGCAGTAGTGCTCGGACTCTACGACTCGGGTCTCGGAGGACTCACGGTCCTGGCCGCGCTGCGCGCGGCGGGGATCGATCAGGACGTCGTGTACTTCGCCGATCAGGCGCACGTGCCGTACGGCGACCGCAGCGACGCGCAGATCCACGGGTTCCTCGGCGAGAATCTCGCGCAGCTCGCCGCGCTCGGCGTCGACGCGGTGGTCACCGCGTGCAACACGACGTGCGCGGTCGCGCAGCGGCTCGGCTGGCCGGCGACGCGGTTTCCGGTGCTCGACCTCATCGCGAGCGCGGGGGCGTCGTTCGCCGGCACGGCGCATCGGCGCGTCGTGGTGCTCGCGACCGCGGCGACGGTGCGCAGCGGCGCGTACGGGCGCGCGATCCGCGCCGCCGCGCCGCACGTCGACGTCGTCGAGGTCGCCGCGCCGGCGCTGGTCCCGCTGGTCGAACGCGGCGCGGCCGACGAACCGGAAGCACGCGACGCCGTCCGCGACGCGGTGTCGGCGATCCCGGGCGCATACGACGCGCTGGTCTACGGATGCACGCACTACCCGATGCTGGACCGCCGCTTCGCCGAGGCGCTTCCCCCGCGCGTCGAACGCATCGACCCCGCCCGTTCGCAAGCCGCCGCCACGCGCGCGCTGATCGGACGCCTCGCGCTACCGGCGGGCGCGCGGCGCACGACGTACTACACGAACGGCGACGTCGACGCGTTCACCGGCGCGCTGCGGCGGTGGAACGGCGACGCCGCGGCCGACGTGCGGGCACTGGTCGCGCTGGGCTGACGCCTGCGCGCGCCGCCGCGCGTCCTCAGCCCACCGGTTCGCCGGTGTCGCGCGTCTCGCCGTCCGTGCGCGGCGGATCGTCGTCGCCGTTGCCGGCGGCGCCGTTCCGCTCTGCCGGGTCGGTCTCCGGCGCCGCGTCGTACGCGGTGACCTCGGCTTCACCGTCGGCCGCCGCTTCGTCGCGCGGCTCACCGGCCTCCGCGCCCTCCGCCTCGTCCGGACCGCGCAGCGTTTCGACGAACAGCGACCGCACCGCGATTCGTTCCGAGGCATCGATCGGACGCCCCAGGATCTGCGAGCTCGCCTTCATGAGCCGCGTGTTGACGTCGATCGGGATGCGCCGCAGCCGGTCCCAGTTCGCGACGATCGTCGGGATGCGGTCCGAGAAAAACGGCAGCAGCTCGGAGACGATCGCGCGCATCTGATCCGGCTCGATGGGCGAGGGCGGCTCGGCGTCGGTCGAGCCGCCTTCCGGTGAGGCCTCGCCTTCGTCGCCGGCGGCGCGGATCACCGGGCGCAGACTGATCCACGGCGCCACGAGCCCTTCGGTCCACTCGTGCGTCGCGTCGGACTCGAAGCGGAGCTTCTCGGACTGCGTGCGGTACGGATCGATCCCGAGCAGGTGGACGCGCACGCCGAACGTCTGCGCCGTCTGCACGCCGACGAGCACGTCCTCGTCGCCGGAGAGCAGGATCAGCGCGTCGATCGCACGGTTCCGTGCGAGCTCCGACATGTCGTGGACGATGAGCGCGTCGACGCCCTTCTGCTGCCCGTACTGGTTCACCGAGCCGAGCCGCAGCTTCACGTCGCCGAGCGCGGCGGTGCGGGTCTGCTCGGCCGTGCGGCCCGAGATCGGCGCGCCGTCGTACCAGTAGATGCGGATGAGGCGGTTCCCGCCGCCGTCGAGCGCGGCGACCTCGCGCTTCAGCTCTGCGACCACCGCCTCGACGCTGAGGCTGACGCGCCCGCGCGGGTGGCTCGTGTGGTATCGCGCCTGCGTGGCGAGCGCATAGAGATAACCGGCATCGACGAATACTGCGACGTTCACGCTGCCCTCCAATCAAATACGGCACGTGAGGGAGACAATGCGGCCCGAACCCGGAACGTCGGCGCTTCGGCGCCCCGCCCAGGGACCCTAGTCGGCCGTCCGGCCGGCGACGCGGCGCGGGCTCAGACGACGTGGAAGACGCGGAAGAACAGCAGCGTCGTGACGAGCGCCAGCAGCGTCCCGGCGACGACCTGCAAGAAGGTATGTGCCCGCAGATAGACCCGCGACCAGCCGACGAGCGGGATCAGCGCGTAGAACGGCGCCGGGCGGTCGCCGTACAGGACCGTCAGCGCGACGAGCGGGGCCGTGATCCCGAGCGCGTGGGTCGAGATCTTCCAATATCGGGTGATCCACTGGACGACAAGCGCGCTCGCCGCGTAGCCGGCCATCGAAGCGGTCATGATTGCCGGTGCATGGATCAGCCACAGATCGAACGCCCCGACCGCGTAGAACACGACGAACGCGATGAAGACGCGCTCGCGCTCGGTGCGGATCGACATGTCGAGGTCCGAGATTCGGTCGGTCGCGTAGAGAAAGAAGATGAACAGCATCGGCGCGATCGACGTGAAGAACGCGCTGTTGAAGAGCAGGATCAGAAAGTCGTGCGACCCGGCCGAGCGCGCTCCGGCGAGGATGACGAACAGCGCCAGCGAGGTCAAGAACGGATTGCAGACGGTCGACAAGATCCGCGCCGTGTCGGTCCAGACGCGCTTTCTGACTCGCAGCGGCACGGGCGTGAGGGGACCCTGCACGGGGACGGGCCTTCGGCCCGGCCCGGCGAAGACCCCCGGATGATCCTGGAGCGCATCAGCGGCCCGGCCGACGTCAAGCGGCTTTCACGCGGCGAGCTCGACCAGCTCGCCCGTGAGATTCGCGAGACCCTGATCCGCGTGTGCGCCGCGAACGGCGGTCATCTCGCGCCCAACCTCGGCGTCGTCGAGCTGACGCTCGCGCTGCTGCGCGTGCTCGACTTGCCCAACGACATCGTCGTGTGGGACGTCAGCCACCAGAGCTACGTCCACAAGCTGCTGACCGGGCGCTTCGACCGGTTCCATACGCTGCGCCAGGGCGGCGGCGTGAGCGGCTTCTGCATGCGCAGCGAGTCGCAGTACGACGCCTTCGGCGCCGGCCACGCGTCGACGTCGATCTCGGCGGCGCTCGGGATGGCGACGGCGCGCGATCTGGCCGGCAGGCAGAACACCGTGCTCGCGGTCATCGGCGACGGCGCGCTGACGGGCGGGCTCGCCTACGAGGCGATCAACAACGCCGGTCTCCTCCGCACGAACTTCATCGTCGTCCTGAACGACAACGAGATGTCGATCGCGCCCAACGTCGGATCGATCGCCTCGTACCTCGGGAAGCTGCGCTCGAAGCCGCTGTTCACCAAGGGCCGCGAGCTGCTGAAGGAAGTGCTCGACCACGTCCCGCTCGGCGAGACCGCGCGCCGCGCGCTCTCGACCGCGGAGATGGCGGGCATGCGCTTCGTGACGCCGGAGCACAAGGCGCCGGTGATCTTCGAAGAGATGGGCTTCCGCTACATCGGGCCGGTCGACGGCCACGACCTCGACGCGCTCACCGACGTCATCTCCAACGCGCGGAAGATCCCGGGACCGGTGCTGCTGCACGTCAAGACGGTCAAAGGGAAGGGCTACGACATCGCCGAGGGCGACAGCCGCACGTTCCACGGCGTCGGTCCCGGCGTGTACCATCCCGACGAAGGGAAGCTGGAGAAGAAGGCGTCGCGCCCGACGTTCGCGCAGGCGTTCGCCGACGCGCTCATCGCCGCCGCGGAGCGCGACCCGAAGGTCATCGGGATCACCGCCGCGATGCCCGACGGCACCGGGCTCGCGAAGTTCGCGAAGCGCTTCCCCGACCGGTACTTCGACGTCGGGATCGCCGAGGCGCACGCGGTGTGCTTCGCGGCCGGCACGTCGACCGCGGGGATCAAGCCCGTCTGCGCGATCTACTCGACCTTCCTGCAGCGCGCGTACGACCAGGTCGTGCACGACGTGGCCGTGCAGGCGCTGCCGGTGGTCTTCGCGATGGACCGCGCGGGGTTCGTGGGCGACGACGGCCCGACGCACATGGGCCTGTACGACGTCGCGTATCTGCGCACGCTTCCGGGCGTGACGATCATGGCGCCGCGCAACGAGCACGAGGTCGCGCCGATGCTCGACCTCGCGCTGTCGCTCAACGCGCCGGCGGCGCTGCGCTACCCGCGCGGCTCGACGAGCGGAAAGCACGACGAGCCGCTCGCGCCGCTCGTTCTGGGGCGCGCCGAGGTGCTGCGCCGCGGGAGCGAAGTCGCGATCCTCGCGCTCGGCAACACGGTCGACATCGCGCTCGACGCGTGGGAGCTGCTCGACGCCGCGGGCGTGCAGCCCACGGTCGTGAACGCGCGCTTCGTCGTTCCGCTCGACGAGACGCTGCTGCTCGAGCTGGCCGAGACGCACCGGCGCTTCATCACCCTCGAGGAGCACAGCCTCGCCGGCGGCTTCGGGTCGGCGGTGGTCGAATTCCTCAACGACCACGGCATCGACGCCGTGGTCGAACGAATCGGGGTGCCGAACGTGCTCGTGCAGCACGCGAAGCCGGAGGCGCAGCGCGCGCAGTTCGGGCTCAGCGCGGAGAACGTCGCGGCGCGCGTGCGGTCGCTGGCGGGCAGCCCGACCGCGTAACGAAGAAAACAGGACTCTTCCCCGCCGGGGGCCAATCCCCGGCGGTTCTTTTCCCTGGAGTTGCTCTATCGTGCTTCCCGCGCTCCTCGCGGCGGCGACCACCGCCGCGCCCGTCGCCGCGAAGGCTGCCCTCCCGGTCGCGAAGGCGACCGGTCCGGCCGCCAAGGCGACATCGATCCCGCTGACCGTGCCGCCGAACTTTCAGTACGACCTGACGCCGCACACGCCGCTGGCGCAGCACGCGCCGTGGTTGACGCATACGTTCGCCGGCCTCTTCGTGGTCTTCGGCGTGCTGCTCGTGATCTTGCTCGCGCTGCAGACCACGAAGCAGGAGGGCCTGAGCGGGACGCTGGGCGGACGCGTCGAGTCCTCGACGCGCCGGCTCGGGCTCGACCAGCAGATCGCGCGGGTCACGCAGTTCGTCGCGGTGGCGTTCGTCTTCGTCGCCACGCTCGTGAGCCTCACGGGAATCTAGTGGATTCACGACCCGTCAAGCCGTCGCGTTCGCCGTTCCGGCGACGCGTCCGTGAAAGCCGGGTTCAGTAACTTGCCGCTGCTGGAGGTTCGCAACCTCCGAACCACTTTCAAGACCGAAGACGGCATCGTCGCCGCCGTCAACGGGCTCTCATTCTCGGTCGATGCCGGCAAGACGCTGGGCATCGTCGGCGAGTCGGGCTCCGGGAAATCCGTCACCTCGCTCTCCGTGATGCGGCTCATCGCCTCGAACGGCCGCATCGAGGGCGGTGAGATCCTCTTCAAGGGCGAGGACCTCCTCAAGAAGAGCGAGGCGCAGATGCGGAAGATCCGCGGGCGCGACATCGCGATGATCTTCCAGGACCCGATGACCTCGCTGAATCCGGTGCTGACGGTCGGCGAGCAGATCGCGGAGGCGACGCGCCTTCACCTCGGGCTCGGCCGGAAAGACGCCCTCGACAAGGCGGTCGAGATGCTGCGTCTCGTGCGCATCCCGGCGCCGGAGAAGCGGCTGCGCGACTACCCGCACCAGTTCTCGGGCGGGATGCGGCAGCGCGTGATGATCGCGATGGCGCTGTCGTGCGACCCCGCCGTGCTGATCGCCGACGAGCCGACGACGGCGCTCGACGTGACGATCCAAGCGCAGATCCTCGAGCTGATGAACGAGATGCAGCAGCGGCTCGGGTCGGCGATCATCCTCATCACGCACGACCTCGGCGTGGTCGCGGAGACCTGCGAGAACGTGCTCGTCATGTACGGCGGCAACATGGTCGAGTACGGCACCGCCGCGCAGATCTTCGGCGCGCCGAAGATGCCGTACACCGTCGGCCTGCTGGAATCGCTTCCGCGTCTGGACCAGGCCGGGGCGCGCCTCCTCCCGATCGACGGGCAGCCGCCGAACCTGCTGCGGATGCCGCCAGGATGCGCGTTCGCGCCGCGCTGCCGGTACCGGATGCCGATCTGCGACGAGCCGGTGCCGTTGTACGACTTCGGCGACGGCCACGTCGCGCGCTGCTACCTGTACGACGAGCGCGCGGAAGCGCAGAAGCGCGTGCCCGCGGAGAATCGTCCGGCGATCCCGGGCACCGCGGTCGCGCGCGGCGCGGCGGCGACGCGATGACGGCACCCGGAGCCGGCGCCGCCGGCGTCGCGACCGCGCCGGCGAAGGACCTCGTCGTCGTCCGGGGCCTGAAGAAGTATTTCCCGATCACCGCCGGCGTGCTGCAGCGGCACGTCGCGGACGTCAAAGCCGTCGACGGCATCGACTTCGAGATTCGCGACGGCGAGACGCTGGGGCTCGTCGGCGAGTCCGGGTCCGGGAAGACGACCGCCGGACGCGTCATCCTGCGCCTCATCGATGCGACGAGCGGGAGCGTCGTCTTCGACGGCCGCGAGCTGGTCGGGCTCACGCGCAGCGCGCTGCGGCCGCTGCGCAGCGAGATGCAGATCATTTTCCAGGATCCGTACGCCTCGCTCAACCCGCGGATGAGCGTCGGCGCGATCGTGCGCGAGCCGCTGGAGATCCACGGCATCGCGCACGGGCGCGAGGCCGAGGCGCGGGTTCAGGAGCTGCTGCGCATGGTCGGCCTGCAGCCGTACCACGCGAACCGCTATCCGCACGAGTTCTCGGGCGGCCAGCGGCAGCGCGTGGGGATCGCGCGCGCCCTTGCGGTGAACCCCAAGTTCATCGTCGCCGACGAGCCCGTCTCGGCGCTCGACGTGTCGATCCAGGCCCAGGTGATCAACCTGCTCCAGGATCTGCAGCAGCAGCTCGGGCTGACGTTCCTGTTCATCGCGCACGACCTCTCGGTGGTGCGCCACATCTCCAACCGCGTCGCCGTCATGTACGTGGGAAAGATCGTCGAGATCGCCGACCGGGAACGGCTCTACCAGAACCCGCTCCACCCGTACACCCAGGCGCTTCTCTCCGCGATCCCGATCCCGGACCCGGACGTCGAGCGCCGCCGCAAGCGCATCATCCTCACGGGCGACATCCCCTCGCCGGTGAATCCGCCGTCGGGGTGCCGGTTCCACACCCGCTGCCCGGTCGCGTTCGAGCGCTGTCGCTTCGAGGTGCCGGCGTTCAACGAGTACGAGCCCGGACATCGCGCGGCGTGTCACTGGGTCGAGGAGCACGGCGGCAGCGGCCCCGATCTGAGCGCCGGCCCGGCCGTTCTTCTCTGAGGCTCACGTGACGCGCGCGCCGGAACGAACAGAGGAGCGGTGATGAACCGCTCCTCTGCGATGTTCCGGCCGAGGGCCGAGTGGTTAGGACGCCTTCTTGCGGCGCCCGCCGCTCTTCCGTCCGCCGCGCGCCGCGGCTGCCGTCCGTCCGGCCGCGCCCTTCTTGCGCCCGCCGGCCTTCTTGCGTCCGCCGGTGCTCTTCTTGCGTCCGCCGGCGCTCTTCTTGCGGCCGTTCGACGATTTCTTGCGTCCGCCGGCGCTCTTCTTGCGTCCGCCGGCGCTCTTCTTGCGCCCGCCGGTGCTCTTCTTGCGTCCGCCGGTGCTCTTCTTGCGCCCGCCGGTGCTCTTCTTGCGTCCGCCGGTGCTCTTCTTGCGTCCGCCGGTGCTCTTCTTGCGTCCGCCGGTGCTCTTCTTGCGTCCG